>Ga0208722_1000481_pt1 | contig 11281 bp, 10 predicted proteins | sample LakMenEpi21Sep11_FD_150722 | JGI IMG/M metagenome (GOLD analysis project Ga0208722, IMG submission 150722) | Freshwater microbial communities from Lake Mendota, WI - 21SEP2011 deep hole epilimnion (SPAdes) | ecosystem: Environmental > Aquatic > Freshwater > Lake > Epilimnion/Euphotic zone ... | reverse complement strand
CCTGCCGGTCAGCGTGATGGGCCGCTGGCACACATGCCGGATGCACGACCGCATCACCGCGGCCTGGCTGCGCCGCCATGGCGCGGATTACGATGTCTTTCACGGCTGGCCGCTCAGTTCGATCCGCTCGCTGCACGCCGCAAAAGCCGTCGGCATCCGCACATTCATCGAGCGTCCCAACGCCCACACCGGATTCGCCTACGAGGTGGTCGCCGCGGAAAACAAGCGTCTCGGCTACTCACTGCCCCGGAATCACGACCACGCGTTCAACGCCCGCCACCTGGCGCTCGAGGAAATGGAATACGCCACGGCCGATCACCTGATGTGCCCGTCGGATTTCGTCGTCGCGACATTTGAGGACAGGGGCTACGGAAACATCAATCCCGGCAAGCTGCTCAGACATCAATACGGCTTCGATGATTGTCGGTTCAAACCTGCCGATCGATCACGGGATGACGGCTCACGCGGATTGCGATTGATATATGCCGGTGTGGGTGAACCACGCAAGGGGCTGCACCACGCGCTTGCAGCCTGGAAGGAATCAGGTGCCGGCAACCGGGGGGAATTCCTGATCTGTGGCGAAATACTGCCATCCTACCGGAAAATGCTGGCACCCATGCTCGACCAGCCGGGTGTCGTCCTGCTCGGACACAGAAACGACCTGCCGGAACTGATGGCCCGCGCCGACGCATTCGTGCTGCCTTCGCTCGAGGAGGGCAGTGCGCTAGTGACCTATGAAGCCCGTGGCTCGGGATGCGTCCTGCTGGTTTCAGACAGCACGGGCGCCGTCTGCACCCACATGGTCGATTCGCTCGTTCACAAGGCCGGTGATCACCTGGAACTGGGCAGGCAGATTGCGCTGCTGGATCACGACCGCGCGCTGCTTGAAAAACTGCGGGAGCGCTCGCTGGCGGATCGGAACAACCTCACATGGGATGCCGCGGGCCTCCGCCTGCTGGAGCTCTACAAGCAAACCCTCGGCCGCTCCCGAACATGAACCCGCTGGCACTCTTGTTTTTCATCGCCGCCGCATCCGCCATGTGGCTCGTCCCGCGGAAATTCGCGCCGGCCCCCCTCATGGCCTGCGCATGCTACATGACGCTTGGACAGGGAATTGAAATCGGCCCCGTCTCACTGCCCATCATGCGCATGTTGATGGCGGTCGGCCTGCTGCGGATACTGGTCAAGGGTGAACGCATCGAGGGAGGGCTTGTGCTAATCGACAAGATCGTCCTGGCGATGGCCGGCTGGCTCTTGTTCGCAAGTTTTTTCCATGACGGCATGGAATCCTCCGGGCCGGTTTACATATCTGGACTGCTTTTCAATCTCTTGCTGATGTATTTCCTCACACGGGTATGGACACGGAATCCGGGTGAACTCGAAGACCTGATCAAGATCATCGCGATCCTCCTGGTGCCTGTGGCGATATCCATGATCGCGGAGAAGCTGACCGCCAGGAACGCCTTCTCGGTTTTCGGAGGAATCAACGATACGGTTCTCGCACGCGAGGGGAAACTGCGCGCACAGGGTCCGTTCAAACACCCGATCCTGGCCGGAACCGTGGGAGCCACCTGCATCCCGCTCTTCGCAGGAATCCTGCCCAAATACAGAAGCATCGCCATGGTGGGCATTGCCAGCGGCATGGCCATGGTGCTTGCCAGCGCATCCAGCGGTCCTGTCATGAGTCTAGCCGCCTCGCTCTTCGCCCTCGGCTGCTGGAAATTGCGGCGTCACATGCGGCTCGTGACCGGATCGGCCATCGCCGCCTACCTCGTGCTGATGATGGTGATGAACAGGCCGCCCTATTACCTGATCGCGGAAATCGACATTTCCGGAGGCAGCACCGGCTGGCACCGCGCGTTCCTCATCGAGCAGACATTCAAATACCTTCACGAATGGTGGCTGTTCGGAACGGACGTCACCCGTCATTGGATGCCATACCAGGGCATTGCCAATTCCGAAAACCATACCGATGTCACAAACTATTACATCGCATTCGGAATCATGGGGGGACTCCCCGCGATGCTGTTGCTGGTTCTTGCGCTGGTCGTGTCATTGCGCAGGGTGATCGAGCTGCAGGCGGAACGAGACGCCGCGTCAAAAGACGAGGCATTCATGATCTGGTCATTTGGCGCGGGCATGTTCGCGCACGCCGCAACGAGCATCTCGGTATCCTACTTCGACCAGTCGATGCTGTTTTTCTGGCTGAACCTGGCCGTCATCAGCTCGGTTTGCGCCGCGGCCGGCGAGCGCGTGCCGGAGGCCTGCGTGGCCGGCGGACACTTGCTGCCGGACATGATCACGACAAACCGATAACCCATCATGATGATACGCCTCCATGAGTTATGGGTCAGATTCATCACCAAGTCATTCACCGTGCTGGCACGCCGGTCGTTTGGTTCCTTTGGCGCGGGGAGCGTCATCAGGCCGCCTGCATCCATCCACGGACAAGACCGGATCCATATCGGCAGCGGGGTTTACATCGGACCGGGCTCATGGCTGCTGGCATTGGCGGATCGGCCCGGGGGGCGTGCCGGATTCATCAGAATCGGCGATGGCAGCTCGTTCTCCGGCGGGCTGACGGTGACCTCACTCGCCGGGGTGTGCATAGGCAAAAAGGTGCTGATCGGCCGCAACGTGCATATCTCGGACCATGCCCACCGCCATGACATGCCGGACATGCCGGTCATCGACCAAGGACTCACGCCGCCCAGACAGGTCGTGATCGGCCATGGCTCCTGGATCGGGCAAGGCGTTGTGATCTGCCCGGGGGTGAACATCGGACGCAACACGGTGATCGGCGCCAATTCCGTGGTGCGGGCGGATGTTCCCGACCACTGCCTCGCGGCCGGCATTCCTGCGCGGGTCATCCGCCGCCTGCCGGCTGCCGCGACGATGAAGCCAAGCATCGCCTGAACCCATGATGGTGTCCGTCATCATCCCGACCTGCAACCGGGAATCAAAAATCGCGGCCGCGGTGAAAAGCGCCATGGCGCAAACCTATGGCAATCTGGAGATCATTGTGGTGGACGACGGCTCGGTTGACAACACACGCGCGGTGCTGGCGGAATTCGGCAATGACATCCGCGTCCTGCGGCAGGACAACCGCGGACCCTCGGCCGCCCGCAATCATGGCGCTGCCGCCGCACGGGGCGCAGTCCTCGCATTCCTCGATTCGGACGACCAATGGATGCCGGACAAAATTTCCAGACAACTCGCATTGATGCATCGTGCGGGCCGGCGTATGTCATGCTGCGTCTGCAACGCCACCATCAGGCGCGATACCGGGGACGTGCTGGGTGATTCATTCGATTCCGCAGGACTCAGGCCCGCCTTCATCGAGGGCGAGTGGACCAACCCGGGCGAGTTCCTCTCCACCCGCTTCCTGCTGTTCAATCAAGTGGTGGCGGTCCGCCGGGACGTCTTCACCCATGCGGGCGGATTCAATGAAACCCTTCGCCTGCTGGAAGACTACGAGTTGTCATTCCGTCTTGCGGGAACCGGCACCTGGGGCGTGATCAGCGAGCCATTGGTGGTCAAATTCAATGATGACACGGGTATCGGCGTGGCTTGCATGAAGAACCGACCCGGCCATGCCATGGCCGCCGCCGGAGTCATCGGCGGACTGCTTGCCGGAAATCATGCATCCTCCGCGGCCGCACGGCGGAATCTGGCAAGCGCATTGTGGGAACTCAATGCCCAGTGCAGGGCATACCGACTGATCAATCGAAGCCCGCACCCGGCGGCCATGATCGGCCTGGCGCTTCATCATGCCGTGAATGCCCGCAAGTTCCTGCGCAGGCGCTTGCCGGGCTGGCCGGAATTCCAAGGCCGACCGATTTGAAACCCGCGCGCGGCAGCGTGGCATCACGATGAAAACCCCAAGCGCCCGGTTCGCATTGAACGATAAAACCATCATACTGAACTTTCACGGTGTGGGCCCGCTTCCACAGCACCCGATCGATCCCGGCGAATCGGAATGCTGGCTGGATGAGAGTCATTTCACAGCCATACTCGATCTGGTCAGCGACGACCCGCGGGTGGGTATCACATTCGACGATGGCAACGCATCGGACCACACGATCGTGCTGCCGGCACTCACCACCCGCAATCTTACAGCTGCATTCTTCATTTGTGCGGGACGGATCGGCAAACCCGGCTTCCTCGACCAGGCCCAGATTGCGGAAATAACCGGCGCCGGCATGGAAATCGGCAATCACGGAACAAACCACCGCTCATGGCGGATGTTGCCCGCCGCGGAACTGATCTGTGAATTGCAGGAAGGCCGCAAAGCGCTGGGTCTCTTGACCGGCAATTCAATCAACACCGCGGCCTGCCCGTTCGGGGCATACGACCGTCGCGTCCTCAAGGCGCTCTCTGAGGCGGGATACGAGACTGTCTACACCAGCGATGGCGGCCCGTGCCGCGACCGCTGGCTGGTTGCCCGCAATACCATCAAGCGCACCACAACCATGCATGAGATAGACCGGATGATCCGGGGATCCGCCGACCCCTCATGGAAGCTTCGGACCTCACTGCGCATGATGGTCAAAAGCCTCCGCCCGGGCCGCCGCGCATGACCGAAAGCCCGTCATACTCAACATTGCCAACAGCCATGTCATCACCCGTCCCAGACGTCTCGATCCTGATCGTATCCTACAATACAAAGGATATGACCTTGGAATGCATCCGCTCGATCCTGCGCGAAACAATACGCCATCACTGCGAGATCATTGTCGTGGACAACAATTCCCATGACGGCTCGGCCCAAGCGATCGCAAGCGGTTTTCCCGGGGTGAGGCTGCTCCAACCGGCCGGAAACCTGGGATTTGCCGGCGGCACCAACTTCGCCGCTAAACATGCCCGGGGATTGCGGCTGCTGTTGTTGAATCCGGACACGGTCATTCTGGACGGTGCTGTGGACCGACTGCTCGACTTTGCGGACAGGACGCCGCAGGCCCGCATCTGGGGCGGACGCGCGGTATTTCCCGATGGCGCGCTGAATGTCTCATGCTGGAAAGACATGACATTGTGGAGCTGCGCATGCCGTGCCATGGGACTCACCTGGCTGCGCCCGCGATCCCGGTTTTTCAATCCGGAGTCCATCCATTTGTGGAACCCGCTGGACAGCGAACGGGAGGTGGATGTGGTTGTGGGCTGCTTTCTGCTCATCGATCATGACCTCTGGCGCATGCTGGACGGCTTCGACCTGGCCTATTTCATGTATGGAGATGAAGTGGACCTGTGCCTCAGGGCCCGGCGGCTGGGCGCCCGGCCGGCATTCACTCCCGAGGCGCGGATCATCCATTACGGCGGGGAATCCGAACCATGCAGCGTGGACAAACAGGTCAAGATATTCCGCGGCCGGATCACCGTGATGAAGACGCACTGGCATCCGCTCAAGGCGTGGATTGGACAGCGGGCCATGGTGATGACAGCGGCTCTCAGGGCGGCTGCCAGCAGGCTGATAAGCCCGCCAAAACGCCGCGGCGGCGGCCAAGACGGACATGCAAACGTCTGGCCTGACGTATACCGCCGCCGCAAGGAATGGGTTTCCGGATGGGATGCCGGATCCGAAAGCCGGTGAACACCGATCACAAGCCAGGCGCACGCACCCCGGCTGAACCCCATCTCACGATGATCCCGGATTACGGACATATTCCGCTGAAGCGACCGCATTACGCGCTCCGCGACAACCGGTTGTTCTTTCTGGCATCGAGGCGGCCGCAGATGACACTCACCGGGGCTGGCGTCGAGCTTTGGAATAAAATCGATGGAACATGTTCTATCGCGGATCTGGAGGATTCCGCGCACGGCTCGGCGGAGCTCATGGCCTCATGGTGGCATCAAGGCCTGATCGAGCTGGCGGAACCCGCATTCGCCCGCGAAAGGATCAGGATCCTCGTCGTGGAACCACACATGGACGACGCCATACTGAGCATCGGTGCGCTGATGTGGGAGCGACGCCATACCCATGAATTCACAGTGGTGTCGCTCATCGGCATATCGAACTTCACAAGCTATCAGAAAATTGGCCGCGATTACTTCGATACATCTGCAATAACGCAGCTGCGAATGAAAGAGTCCCGGCTGGCCATGCGGATCCTGGGCGGCAGGCACGAGACGCTGTCACATCATGACGCCCCGCTCCGCTACCAACCGGGTGATTGGAATGTCGATTGGTTCCTTCGCAACCGGCGGTCGATCGCCGCTTTCATCAACCTGCCGCCCAATGAGGCCGCGGTGCGGTCGGCCGCGCAGGATCTGGCGCGCCTGTTCCTGAATACGAATGCGGAGGGCATATGGATACCGATGGGTGTCGGAACCAGCACGGACCACGAAACAACCCGAAACAGCTGTCTCATGGCGCTGGCGGATGCGGCGGATAAACGCGACATGCCCCCGGTAACCATCTATCAGGACGTTCCATACGCGATGGACTTTCCCTGGCATACGGATCGCATCGTGACGGCCCTGGAAGCTGCGGGCGCCTCGCCCCGGCCGCTGCAAATCGACGTTACCCCGTTGATGCCTCACAAGCTGCGATTGGTTTCGGTTTTTGCCTCACAATTCAAAATGAGCCATATGGGTCCCCGGGTGGAAAAAACGGCACGCCTTGCAGCTCCCCGCGGCGCAGGATACGGCGAAATGGTTGTCGAAATGAACCGGATGCCCGGATTCATTGACTGCGATGATCTGAATTCAGGACATGAGCACATACTCGCAACGTCCAATCGGCTCGCCCGGTGGGGCGGACACAAGCGCCGGACGCGCCGTGTCACCATCATCTGCCCGCTGGGAGTGGGCCTGTGGAGGGAGTTTATCACCACATTGCTGGAGAACTTTCCGGACGCGGAAATCGATATCCATCTGAGCTCAGACGCGGCGGATGAAACATCGAGGTTTGCCTCACCGAGGGTCCATGTCCATGAGGTCATGCCCGATGGCATTGCCTGGTTGAGGAGGATTCTGCAGCTCGTGCGCGCGGGAACCCGCCCCGTGGTGGTTCTGACCGGATGGCGCTTTCATAGATGGGCGCGATTCATAAATTCCATACGACTTCCATTCATCCCCCTGGCGGCGGTTTCGGCCGCGCATCTGGTCATCGCGCTCAATCACGGGACCGCACGGACAAAGACAACCCAATACAATCCATCATGAACGGAATTACCATCGAAGCGGGACGCACCGAAAGACAATATTGGGCGGATCTATGGCGCTATCGCGAGCTGTTCTACTTTCTGGCATGGCGGGACATCCTTGTGCGTTACAAACAGACGGTCATTGGCGTGACATGGGCTGTTCTCAGGCCTTTGCTGACAATGGCGGTGCTGACCCTGGTCTTCGGTCGACTCGCCGGAATGGATTCTGGCGGAGTTCCGTATCCGATCCTGGTCTTTTGCGGCATACTTCCCTGGAATTTCTTCTCCACCGCGTTTTCTGAAAGCGGCAACAGCCTCGTGAGCAACGCAGGAATGATATCAAAGGTGTATTTTCCGAGGTTGGTGGTCCCATTCAGCAGTGTGATGACCAGCCTGGTGGACTTTATGATATCGGCGGTTCTTCTGGCGGTGCTTATGGCATTCTACGGACATGCGCCCGCTTCGTCGGTCTGGTTTCTGCCCATGTTCGTGGTGCTGGCCTTCGCCACGGCATTCGGCGCCGGACTCTGGGTATCCGCCCTGATGGTCCGTTACCGGGATTTCCGGTTCATTGTTCCGTTCGTCGTCCAATTCGGCCTGTATATCTCGCCGGTGGGATTCAGCAGCAGTGTGATACCTGAAAAATGGCGCTTGCTGTATTCAATCAATCCCATGGTCGGAGTGATTGACGGCTTCCGGTGGTCGATCCTCGGCGGACAGGAGCTCTACTGGCCGGGACTGGCAATATCGATAGTCATGGTCGCATTGGTGATACGCTCCGGCATATGGTATTTCCGCAGGACTGAACGAACCTTCGCGGACGTGATTTGAGCTGCCTCGGTCTTCTCTGTTCCAATCCAATAATTACACCATGAAGGATACCGTCATTACTGTCGAAAACCTCTCCAAACGCTACATGATAGGGCGTCAGCACGAAAAGAGCGACGGGCTTCGCCATGTCCTTGAGCGGATGGCACGGGCGCCAATCCAAATGGTCAAATCCCGCGCGCTGCCATGCCGCACTCAACAGGTTGAGTTCTGGGCTCTCAGGAATTTGAACCTGGAGATCAAGCAGGGGGAGATGCTGGGAGTGATCGGACGCAATGGTGCCGGCAAGTCAACCCTGCTGAAATTGCTGAGCAGGATCACCGAGCCCACGAATGGCCGGATCAGGCTTCGTGGCAGGGTCGCCAGCCTGCTGGAAGTGGGCACCGGATTCCACCCGGAGCTGACCGGCCGCGAAAACATCTTCCTGAATGGCTCCATACTCGGCATGACCCGTGCCGAAATCAAAAGCCGGTTCGATGAGATTGTGGCCTTTGCCGAGATCGACAGGTTTCTCGACACACCGGTCAAGCGCTACAGCAGCGGCATGTATGTTCGCCTCGCTTTTGCCGTGGCCGCCCATCTGGAGCCGGAGATCTTGATTGTCGACGAGGTATTGGCGGTGGGTGACGCGGAGTTTCAAAGAAAATGCCTCGGCAAGATGGAGAATGCATCCAACCTTCAGGGCCGGACCGTGATACTGGTGAGCCATCAGATGCCCACCGTGCAGAAACTGTGCAAACGTTGTGTCCTGATGGACCAGGGAAGCATCGCATACGATGGAAGGACGTCCGATGCTCTTGAGCGCTACACCAGAAAATCCGCGAACCTCTGCGCATCCGGCCTCTCCGATCGCCTTGATCGCAAGGGCGCGGGTCAAGCGTTGATAACCGGTCTGACCATGCTCGATTCAAGCGGCAGATCTGTTGACGAGATACTCACAGGGAAGGATCTCCTCATCAGGCTTGAATATAGCGTGCAGCCGGGTGTCCGATTGTCGAATTGCGTCATCAGCCTGACCATACTCAAGGACGGCCGGCCGATCATGTTGCTTGCCTCGAATCTCGTGGACAGGAATCCTCTCAGCCTGTCGGGCACGGGAGAGGCTGAATTCCTTGTCCCGGAACTGCCGCTATCAGGTGGCAGGTATCACATCAGCACTTATTTGTCATCCGATAAGAATTCGATACAAGACTGGGTTGATGATGCTTCGGCCATTGATGTGGTGGACGCGGACTACTATGGCACAGGCAGCCTTTATCCTGACGGATGGCAGGGATCCGTTGTGCTTGTCCGCCATGAATTCAGAAACCGGAATTCGGCATGAAGAGCCTGCCAGCATGGGGATCCTCCGGACACGTGTGAAACCGACCAGTTTAGTGCCATGAACCTAGCGGAACACAACAACGGTATCAACACCCCGGTCTGCCTGATCGTTTTCAGGAGGCCGGATCATACGAGAAAACTTCTCGATGCCCTTTCGATCGTAAGGCCACGCAGACTGTTTGTCGTAGCGGACGGACCAAGGCCGCATCATGACGGGGACCTGCTCGCGTGCTTGGAAACCCGGCGTCTGATCGATGACATCGACTGGCCGTGTGATGTGCGGAAGAACTACTCTGACTCCAACCTGGGATGCGGGATCCGGCCATCCAGCGGAATCAGCTGGCTCTTTGAGCACGTCAACGAGGCTGTGATACTGGAGGACGACTGTATTCCCGATCCGTCATTCTTCACATTCTGCGAGGAGCTTCTTTCGAGGTATCGGGATGATCCAAGGGTCATGCAGATTTGCGGTAGCACTTATCAGCGAAATGAGCTTCCGACGCCATGCAGCTATTTTTTCTCGGAGTCTCCGGGTTGCTGGGGCTGGGCCACATGGAAAAGGGCATGGCTTCACTACGATGCAACCGTCAGAAGCTGGCCGTCGGCAAAGGCGGGCGGCCTGCTGGAAAAAGCAATGGGGCGCTCGCGGCTTGTAGGCGAATATGCCAAAGCGCTCGATCACGCGCATGCCGTCGGCGGGAAATGCAGCTACTGGGATTACCAATGGGGGCTGGCCTGCATTCTCAGTTCGGGACTGTCGATCTACCCGAAATACAATCTGATAAGCAATGTGGGCTTCGGCGAGGATGCCACACACACCCGGGACATACATTCCAGGACAGCCTGCATTCCCCAGCAGCCGATGCCATTTCCCCTGATTCACCCTCAGGAGGTGGCTGTGGATTGGAAAATGAAAGACTATTACACACGGGTGGATAATTATGAAAACCTCGTCCGACTATGGAGAAACCGCATTTATTCCGCAATCACTCGCATTGTGAAAATGGTTGCTCAATTTCAAATTCCGAAGTCAACCAAAGTTAAAAACCAATGTGCCCTGAACCCCAAATAAAATTAGATCCGCATCCGGTCAAACAACGCCTACGGGCGATAAGGCGCGGCATATACGAGCATTTCGGCAATGCCCGCTACACGCCAAGGACCTCTCTCAACGGGCTGGATGAAAAACTGGAAAAATACCTGGATTTCAAGAACGGGGTGTTCATCGAAGCCGGCGCCAACGACGGCATCACGCAATCAAACACCTATTATCTCGAAAAAGGAAAGCAATGGACGGGACTGCTGGTCGAAGCTATTCCTGAGCTATATCTCAAATGCCGGGCTGTCCGAAAATCATCGAAAGTGTATAATTGCGGACTGGTTCCTCCCGACCACCCGGAAATGACATTGAGGATGCACTTTGCGAACCTGATGTCCGTGGCGGATGGAGCGATGGATTCAGGACAAATCAAGGAACATGTCCAACAAGGATTGGAATGCCAAGGATTGGCGAGCACCTATGAGGTGGTTGTGCCGGCATTGACACTTGCCTCCCTAGTGGAGGAGTGCCGCTTGGACCGAATCGATTTCCTGAGTCTGGACGTAGAAGGCGGTGAGGCCGGTGTTCTGGAAGGACTCAACCTGCGCGTGCACCGCCCGAGGCTTATTTTGGTTGAGGCATCCCATTTCAGTGAGGTGGACGATCTGCTTACCTCCAATCGATACAGGATGATCGATAAGCTCACCTTCCATGATTATCTGTATGCCGATGAATTCGATCGGTAGGACACGCCCCTGATTGATGTGAATGGCTCGTCCGGCCGAGCTCGTTCACAATCCGCTTTCACGATATTTCCCGAGGAATTCAAGAAAATACCTCGTCGCGCATATCACGTGTTCACGTAATGGCTGAAACAGCCTCAATGTCAAACTATAGCGCCAATCGGATTGCCCTCCTGCAGGGAACCCTTACATCCGCCCCCCCTATC
>Ga0208722_1000476_pt1 | contig 11328 bp, 9 predicted proteins | sample LakMenEpi21Sep11_FD_150722 | JGI IMG/M metagenome (GOLD analysis project Ga0208722, IMG submission 150722) | Freshwater microbial communities from Lake Mendota, WI - 21SEP2011 deep hole epilimnion (SPAdes) | ecosystem: Environmental > Aquatic > Freshwater > Lake > Epilimnion/Euphotic zone ... | reverse complement strand
CGAAATTCCGGCCGATAAAACCCGTTGGGGAAGTTTTGATGAATTGCGTCAAAGAACAGACAAAGACGCACTAGCTATTTTAAAAGAAGCCGCAAAAAACCCAAAATATGCTTCAAATACTGATCAAGGGAAAGCAATCAGTATGTACAAAGCCGCTATGGATACAGTAGCGAGAAACAAGCAAGGAATTACTCCAATAAAACCTTATTTAGCAAAAATTGACGCAGTAAAAAGCATAAAAGATTTACAGAAATTGATGATAGAAGAGGAAGCGAAAGGTAGAGGAGTTGGATTTTTTGGATTTGGCATTGGAGCTGATGATAAAAACAGTACTAAAAATTCGGTAAGTCTTGGTGTTGGCGGACTAGGTTTACCCGATAGAGATTATTATGTTTCTGATGATAAAGACTCAAAAGAAAAACGCGAAAAATACCAAGCGCATGTTGCCAGAATGTTAGCGTTTATTGGAAAATCTCCGGAGCAGGCAAAAATAGATGCTGAAAAAATTCTCACATTAGAAATAGCCATGTCACGCCCAAGATTAGACAGAGTTGAAAGAAGGGATCCCAAAAAGCAATACAATCCAACTGCCATCAGTGATTTACAAAAAATGGCACCGATTATTGATTGGAACACCTATTTAAAGGGGATTGGAATGACAAAAATAGATACCGTTATTGTTTCTCAACCTAAATATATGGCTGCTTTACAAACCATTTTTACTGAAAACAAAGTGGAAGATTGGAAAGCCTATATGCGTTGGATGTTGTTAAGAGGTGCATCAGGGCAATTATCTACCGATATAGAAACAGCAAACTGGGAATTTTATGGAAAAACATTAACAGGAGCGTTAAAACAAAGACCACGTCACGAAAAAGCACTTCAAGTAGTTAATGGAACTGTTGGAGAAGCACTAGGTAAATTATATGTAGAGAAAATGTTCCCAGCGGAGGCCAAGGATAAAGCCTTCAGAATGATTAGAAATGTAATGCGTGCATACGAACTAAGAATTAACAATTTATCTTGGATGTCCGCAGAAACAAAGATAAAAGCAGTTGAAAAATTAAATAGCTTAACAATCAAAATCGGATATCCAGACAAATGGAAAGATTATGCTGCTTTATCTGTTAAAAGTCCAGAAGATGGCGGAAGCTATTTTGGAAATCTTAGAAATGTTTCAGATTGGAATTGGAAAAAAGATTTAGAGAAATTAGGAAAACCAGTGGACAAAACAGAATGGGGAATGTCACCACAAACAGTGAATGCCTATTATAGTGCATCAAACAACGAGATTGTTTTCCCAGCAGCCATTTTGCAACCACCATTTTATAATTATCTAGCAGATGAAGCTGTGAATTATGGTGGAATTGGAGCTGTAATTGGTCACGAAATTTCACATGGTTTTGACGACTCAGGTTCAAGATACAATGGCGATGGCAATCTTATCGATTGGTGGACAGCCGAAGATTTAAAACAATTTACAGCACTTGGTGGCGCACTAGCCGATCAATATTCGGCTTTAGAGCCATTACCAGGAATTCATGTTGATGGGAAATTTACCTTGGGAGAAAATATTGGCGATTTAGGCGGAATTAATGCGGCTTATGATGGATTGCAATTGTATTTAAAAGAAAACAAAAACACTGGATTAATTGATGGATACACACCAGAACAACGTTTGTTTATTTCGTGGGCAACCATCTGGAGAAGTAAAATGCGCGATGAAGCTTTGAAAAATCAGGTGAAAACGGATCCACATTCTCCGGGAATGTACAGAGCTTATGTACCATTGTTAAACTTGGAAACGTTTTACCAAGCATTTGATATCAAACCAGGCGATGGCATGTATACTGCTCCAGAAAAGCGAGTGATTATTTGGTAATAATTTGCTATTCTAAATAACATAAGCGATATGAAATCTCATATCGCTTATGTTATTATCTTTAATTAAATTTTTTTAATTATGAATAAATTACTTTTATCCTTTTTGTTTTTTTCAGGTATCGTTTTTTCTCAAAGCAAATTAGAGCTAACGTATAAAGTTAAAAGTCATGGCAAACCACTTGAGTTTGACAAATCCATAGAACCAGAGATATTGCCTTATCTTGTATCAATGGAAAAAGAGCTTGAAGATTTGAAATTTACTTTACAGGTAAAAGGTAAAGAATCGCTTTGGTTTTTAAATGATTGTGACACTTATCCTATGTCACATATTGGACAATCATTCGCAGGAAATACATCTTATTATTTTGATGCAAATGCGGAAGAATATCTAACTCAAGAATTTTTTTTAGGTAATTTATTTTTAATTAGTAAAAAAATTAAAAAACTAAATTGGGAATTAGTCGATGAAACAAAAACTATTTTGGGATACGAATGTAAAAAAGCAATTTATAAAGAAACCAAACAGATAAAAGGAGAAAATAAAGAATTTATTAGCGAAGCTTGGTATTGCAAAAAACTTAAATATAAAATAGGGCCACAAGATTTTGGTGGATTAGATGGTTTGATTTTAGAACTAACAAGTAAGCGACTAAAGTTTTATTGTACTGAAATTTTAGAAGGATCAAAAACCTCATTTTTTGTGATTGAAAAACCAAATAAAGGAAAACCAATAAAAGAAGAAGAATATATGGGAGAAATTAGAAGAATATCAATCGAAAAGGGCTTGCCTCATGATTAAACTATGCTTCTAATTTTGCAATACACTTTTCTCTTATTTCCCAAACTTTGTCAAAAGACAATGCAATATTATTATCATCAATCCATTTTTTTAGATAATTTCTATGATATTCCATTTTAAAAGTGCTTACTTGTTCGGGTTCAATTTCAATTTCTTCGAGGATGTCATTTTTTAAATTCTCAAAATCAGAATTTCTATTGGTAATGTCTATTCTTTTATTATTAAGAAGTAAGTAACAATGAGCTTCGGGCAAATATTCTAAACCATTGTTTAACAGTAATGTTCCAATTTTTGAGGTGTTCAAATGGCTCATTTTATACATTCCTATTACAAGTTTTATTTCGTCAAACTTATTTAAGTCGGCTATCTTTTTTAAAAAGGAATGCTTCGAGCTACAAGTCCCTTTGTTTTCTTTTATTACCAATGAAAAATCTTCTCTGTTTTGGTTTCGTCCATAGCGAAGATTTCTTGTAAACTCAATTAATTCACTCCAATTTTTAATTGATTTTTCCTTCACTAAATTTGTTAAATCATCCGCTGAGGTGAAGTTCAAATGACTTACTGAAAACATAATTTTATAGCCCTCTGGGTCAGAAATCATAATTCCATTTTTTTTCCAATATGGATTTTTGGGTTTTTCGAGATTTTTATTTGCTTTTTTAATTTTTCGTTTAATAATTTCCAATTCAATTTCAGCATTTACATAAAAAACAAGTATGTCATCTTCATCAAATTTACTAGCTGGTTTTTCTGTTGAACTAGTAAATTCTAAATGCCAATTTGAGTTGGGAACACCCAAAAAAATTCCGTTATAGTTGTTATGATTTTCAAATCCGCCAAGTTTTTCTAACCCAACTATTTCAGTGTAGAACTTTTCGATTTCTTCTAAGTTTTGAGTATGTCTTGCGTATCTAAAAGTCATTTGTAATTATAATGCTATATTTTCAAAATGGTAGCCCAAAACGGTTTCCACTTTTTCAGAAGATATGATTTTTCCAACACTTGGTTTACTTTCATCAAATTCGGGTAATAGCAAATTGAGTTCCAATGCTTTTTCTGAATAATACGTTTTTCGTGTTGGATGAAAAGGCGCAACCGCATTGAAAATTTCTCCAAACCCTAATTTGTCATTCTGAGCTTGTCGAAGAATCTCTTCAATTATTCCAATACAATCCAATTGATGAATTAAATTTATTGGCGCATCAGGGTTTTCAATGTTTTTTCTTCCTGCCAAAAAATGAATTGGATGCCGATTTTCTCCAATCAATCCTCCAAAACGAATTACGGTAGTTTTGAAGTTTGTACTTCTTAACAAAAGATTTTCTGCCTTTAGTAATTGCTTTCCACTTTCTGTTTCAGGTTGTGGTTTTGTCAATTCTGTCACACTGAGCGTAGTTGAAGTTTCATCAGCATAAACTGAAGTTGAACTAATAAAAATTATTTTTTCAATCTTCGAATTTTCGATAAACGGAATTAGATTTTGAATTTTCGAAACAAAATTTTCATTAGAATTTTCTCTTAATTTTGGCGGAATATCAATTATCAAGATTTCGGAATTCTTTAAAAAAGATTGTAAATCACCTTGAATTTCATTTTCTGATAAAGTAATTTGAAAAGCATGAATTCCATTACTTTCTAAAAGGGTCATTTTCTCTATTGAAGTGGTTGACCCTTTTACCAAAAACCCTTTGTCTAACAAAGATTTTGCTAATGGTAATCCTAACCAGCCACAACCTAAGATGGAAATGTTTTTCATTTATATTATTTAAAACCTATTTGTTTGCGTTCCTTTTGAGCTGTATCTTTTTCTTCTTTTTTGATTAGATAATTTAACGCTTCATAAACATCACTGAATTTTTTATCGTATTTGGTTTCCATTTCCAATAGTTTAGTCTTCAATTCTTTATGATCTAAGGCATATTTTCTTATCATAACAAAAGTTCGCATTATTGCAATATTTACATTTATCGCCACATCAGAATTTAGAATGCCACTCAACATTGCGACTCCTTGTTCTGTAAAAGCAAAAGGCAGGTATTTACTGTATTTTCCTCTACCAACATTCTCTAAGGTCACAATTTGTGACCTTAGAGAATGGTATTCATCAGCTGTTAATTGAAACATAAAATCAATAGGAAACCTTTTACTATTTCTTTTTACAGATTGATTTAAAACTTTTGTTTCTACTTCATAAAGCAATGCTAAATCAAGGTCAAGTAGGACTTTTTGACCCCGAATATCATAAATTTTAGATTGTAATGTGGCTACTTGCATAATTAGTATTTGTTATGTGAAGTCAAGAATTATGAGTTGTATATTTTATGGTTTTATCAAAGCATCTTTTTGAAATTGTTAACGCTCTATTCTTTTTGGCTTTCCTGCATTCATTGAAATTTGTTCAACCGCTTTTAACGAAACCTTCACTTTTTGTTTGATAATCACAGCATCGTTTAACACAAATGGTGTTGGCATCATCCAAGCTTTTCTTTTTGTCATCGTAAAAAATGGATTACTCATCAAATCAAAGGAACTTTCGACCAAGTTTAAGTCTAGTTTTTGATTAACAGGAATAGAAAAATCCATCACCAACGGTTGATTATCTACCACATAATACGTCAATAATTTTCCATCGGTTTTGGAAGAAATATTGCTTTTAAAATCAATCGATTTGACATTATTTGCAATGAAATTATTTATTTGAACTCCATCGTTATTAAAAATGTCATAACGATTTACGCTTCTGTTTGAAGTGATTTTAATTCGGTATATATGTTGGTTCCCTTTTATGGTATCACGCAAGAATTCAATGGTTGGTTTGGCTATATTTTTCAAAGGCGCATCAGCCATAAAAGTATATTCTGAACCATATTTACTGTATAATTTATTGGTATTTAAAAAAGAACCAATTTTCGGGTTTTCACCCAAATATCCTTTTGTCCATTCGTCTAAATTTACATCATAGGTTGCCCAGTTGGCTTTATTACTATCACCATCCAAAATATAAACCAAACTATTTGGTTTTGCTTTTGTATTGGTATAATCTGAGGAAAAATGCGCTTTGATGAAGAAACCTATTGAGACAAAAAGGAATAGCGTTGCCCAAACCCCTTTACGAGAAAACGACCCAAAAATGGGTAGTAATAATCCAAATGCCAATACGGTTAAAATTGAACTTCCAAACAAAATTTTCAACTCCAAACCAATAGGGAACATTTGAATAAATGGTACAATGATGATTAATGTTGGAATAGCCAACAGGCAATTCAAAAACCAATTTGACTTTTGAGTGAGTACATAAAACCCTAACATTAATGTACTTGCGATTACGGGTATAATCAAAAATCCAGCGCCTGGTAACTTTAAAGCAAGGCCAACATTAAGTAATAGCCAAAGGAATAATGGCGCGATTATTTGGTTCATTTCAGGATTGCGTTTTGCTTTACTTTGATAAAACAAAAAGCAAATAGCCAAGGTCAAACTCACAAAAGCATAAATATAATCATGACCGTTATAGGTAAACTTTTGAAGTATATCATTGTATTGTGGATAAAAATGCAGTACTAATTTCCATCCAATAAAAGAAATTAACCCGGCGATAATCAAAGAACCTAAAAGCGGAATAAACCCTTTCATGATTTCTTTCATTAGCAAAATGTGTTTTCCAATTCCAATGAAAACAAACAAGAAAAGCAATCCAAAACCAATTAAAACCATCGGAAAAATCCAGCTAAAAGGATAACTAATAAATTTAAACGGCATATTGAAATATACTTTATCATCAGTAGAATTTAGAGTTGCTAAATCAGCATTTGAAAAATAATTTAATAGCGGAACCAAATACGTTCCTTGATGCGCTAACGTTTTTGGGTCTAAGTTTTGAAAATTATCTTGTGCCGTGTGATAGTTAAAATGACTATCGATAAAGGCGAAATTAAATCCTTGTATTTGCCCTTGTTCTCTAAAAACAGTCAAATCGGTATCATTGGGCAACATTTTATAAATGCTATACATCAACGAATTGGAAACAGGATATTGTACATTTCCGCTCGAAAAAGCATCGACCATTTTGGCATTTCCTTGATTGGTTTCCATCAGCATATAACTCGGTCCTGAACTTCCTCGAGCTTCAAAATTGAGCGCCAAACCAATTTCTTTTGCCCATAGATGTTGGGTTACAAATAATGACGCACCGTTTAATCCCAATTCCTCAGCATCAGTAAAAAGAATGATGATATCGTTTTTGTGTTGGGTTTTATTGTGTAAAAAAGCACGAACACTTTCTAAAATAGTAGCAACTCCCGAAGCATCGTCGCTAGCGCCAAGCGAGGATGAATGTGGCGCACTGTCATAATGGGAAAGCAAAAGCAATGCTTTAGTATTTGAAGTGCCTTTTATTTTGGCTATTATATTTTTAGATTTTACCAATGTTCCCTTTTCAGTCATAGTAAAACCTTCTTGAAAGGAAGGTTCTAAACCCAAACTTTTCAACTGTTTTTGGAGATATAGTGTAACGGCTTCATGATTTTTCGAACCTACAAAATGGGGTTTTTTTGAAATTTCTTTGACTGTTTCCAAAGCTCGTTTTGTAGAAAATTCCGAGAGTGGCGCTTCGGTTTCGTCATAACTTTGCGGCATCATAAAATAGAAAACCCCAAAAATAATGGCAATCAAAGCCAATAGGGAATACAGTGAAGCGTTGTTTTTTTTCATTTACTCAGTATTTATTTTAAAATCATAATAACTATAAAAGGTAATTTTTTTAAATTGATAATTATTCAAATTCCAATCCCGATAGCAATCGGGACAAATTCCAAATTCCATCTCCCATCTCCCCACTTCCATCCCATGCCTAACGGCAGGCAGGTTCCATCTTCCCACTTCCATCTTTTCAATACTCTTTCTTTACCAACATATAAAAATCATTTTCCAAAAAACGATACCCTTGGTCGTAAACAAAGTGATAGGTGTTTCCGGTATTCGTGTTCAAAACACTTGTGAAATATTCAAAATCAAACCCCTTGCTTAATAGTTTGGCTTTGGTTGTTTTAGATTTTCCTTCTACGTTCAACTCCGACAAAATTCGATAATTTTTGCGCAATTTGTTATTCACATTACGCATAAAATTCGTGCTGTCTTTGTTAATTTTATTATTGTAGGCATTGCGACAACCATCGCTACAGAACTTTTTGTCCTCGCGACCTACAATTTTTTCGCCACATTCTAAACAAGTTTTGGTCATCAGTAATATATTTAAAATCAACCAAATATAAACAAAAATTTCCGTTTACAAACGGTTACAAATAATTACAACCGAAAGTAAATGAATAACAACCGAATAATTTTTGCCAACTGCCACAACTTTGCATCGTTGATTTGACACAACCATTTCAAACAACAAAAATAATTTTAACAATAACATTTAAATTTTAAACGCCATGAATGCAATGAAAAACAAAGTACAGTTAATCGGTCACGTAGGACAAGAACCAGAAATCAAAACTTTTGACGGAGGGAAAAAACTAGCCAACATCACTATCGCTACCAATGATTATTACATCAATGACAAAGGGGATAAAGTAGAACAAACCGAATGGCACAAAGTTACTGCTTGGGGAAAAGTAGCCGAAATCATCGAAAAGTATGTTACCAAAGGCAAAGAAATTGCCATAGAAGGGAAACTTACTCACCGTAGTTATGATGATAAAGACGGCAACAAACGCTACATTACCGAAGTAGTTGTCAATGATATTCTTTTAATGGGAAAATAATTGATTTATCTTTTTAATTATAAAGCGACAAAGCGAAAGGTTTTGTCGCTTTTGTTATTTAAAGTAAAATGTGCAACACATCCGATATTTTTTCCAAAGTATTAAAGTTGGGATGCTCCACATTGTGACTTATTTTTTCGTGTTCCCAGGTGGTGTGAAACGGAATATGAACAGCATAACCACCAATTCCCAAAACGGGCAACACATCGGATTTAAGCGAATTGCCAATCATAAAAAATTCGCTGGGCTTAATTTCCAAACGCTTCAACAATTTTTGGTAATTGATTTCTTGTTTGTCCGCCATCACTTCTATATGATGAAAATAATGTCCCAAACCAGAACGATGCAACTTGCTTTGTTGGTCTTTCAAATCGCCTTTGGTGGCAACAATTAATTTATATTTTCCATGAAGTTGCGCCAACGTTTCCTCAACGCCATCCAATAATTCAATTGGTTTTTGGAGCAATTCTTTCCCGTGTTCAATAATTTTTTCAATTATTTCGATTGAAATAGTATTGTTGGAAATGCGCATAGCCGCTTCTATCATCGAAAGAATGTACCCTTTGATTCCATAGCCATACAACTCTAAATTTTCGATTTCAGTTCTGAATAATTCCTGTGATAATCCTTGATGAGATAAATAATCACTCATCAAAGCACAAAATTTCTCTTCTACTTCCTGAAAATAGGGTTCGTTGACAAAGAGAGTGTCATCAGCATCGAAAGCAATTACTTTTAGGTTCATATTTTCAGTTAAGAATTATTCTTTGATGAATTTTTTAATTATTTTGTTCTTATCATAATTAATACTTAAGATATAAACTCCATTTTTTAATTGTGAAACATCAATAAAATCATTTACGTCATAATAATCTTTGACAAGTCTTCCTATAATGTCATGAATTGAAATGTTGAAATTACTAGGGTTTACAGAAGACTTGAAATTTAATCTTTCTTTTACTGGATTGGGATAAATTTTAATATCTTCATTATAAATTATATCTTCATTAGATAAACTTTGAACGTAAGAAAGGGCATTGAAAGCATTCACTCTTCCTGCTCCATAATACTGGTCCCAACCAAAAGTGTCTTCTAAAGGGTTTCCTATTTGGTCTTCGGCTGTATTTCTTAGAATAATATTAATTTGGTCAACGGTTAGATTTGGATTTAACGACAACATTAGGCTTACAATGCCTGATACAAGTGGAGTTGCTTGAGATGTACCACCCCAATATGTTTCATATCCCGAATTAGATGTGTGTGATAATCCATAAATATAGTTTCCTGGCGCAACAACATCGATATGGTTTCCATAATTACTTCCACTTGTCGAACTCCAAAAAAAAGGAACTGTTCTATTGTCATTTGGGTTGGTGGATCCAACGGCTATTGTGTTATTAAAAGCAGCTGGAAAATAAGAAGTATTATTATTAAAATTCATCATACAAGCAATTATTGGTATATTTTGAGAATAAGCTTGATTTACTGCATTTTGATATGCAGTAGAAAATCCAGAACTACCTATGGATATGCTTATTAAATCTACATTTCTATCTATTGAATAATATATAGATGCAATTATATTTGAATTAAAACCTGAATTGTTAAAGTCTAATACTTTTATAGGCAAAAGTTTACAGTTCCAATCTACACCTGCATACCCAATATTATTGTTAGCATTGGCCATAGCAATACCCGTAACATTAGTCCCGTGTCCTTGATCGTCAGTTGGATTATTGTCGTTATTCACAAAATCCCAACCATTTATATCATCAACATAACCATTACCATCATCATCTAATCCATTTATCGTTTCACTAGAATTAGAGAAAAATCTTCCGGAAAATTCAGGATGGTTCATTCTAATTCCAGTATCAATCACGGCCATTTTTATATTCGGACTTCCCGTTGTTATATCCCAAGCTTCAATCATATCTACATCTGCATCTACTAAAGATGGACTAAGTGTAAAAGAACCGTTGTTATGTAAGCCCCATTGTCTAAAAAAAAATTGATCATTTGGAATTGTACTAGCGTATGGTTTTAAACTGATATCAAATTTAATATTTTCTTCATTTTTGTTCCCAGAACCAGATACCATAAAGTCGGGTTCAACATAATCGAATAAATTAGTGTCTTTTAATTTCTGTATAATTTTTTCAATATTTATTGGCTCATTAAAAATTACAAGTATAGGCCTTCCATTAAGGACATTTGTTCTACTAATGTCAAGCGGTTTTATTGTATTTATGGTGTAATTATCAAATAAAAATTTTAATTTTTCTATTTGAGTTAAATTTGTAACTGATTGATTGATTTCATTTTTTAAACTTAAAATTAGTCTTTTGTTTGAAAAAAAATCATTTTGAGCATTTGTTACAATTGAAAATATAATTAAAGATAAAGTTATGATCTTTCTCATGGTAAATGTATTTTTAATTTTAGGATATAAATAATTTTTTAACTAATCAAAGCCCCATTCTCAACTCCATCTGAACTTGTACTGAGCGAAGACGAAGTTTCCGGATTGACGAAAACCAATTTCCCATCTTTATCATTGGTCATTAAAATCATTCCTTGACTTTCCACACCTCGCAATGCTCTCGGTGCTAAATTCACAAAAACTGTAACGCGTTTTCCAATAACTTCTTCGGGTGAAAAATATTCCGCAATTCCCGAAACAATTGTTCGTACATCAATTCCAGTATCCACTTTTAAAACTAAAAGTTTGTTGGCTTTAGGCATTTTTTCGGCTTCGATAATCGTTCCTACACGCAAATCCAGTTTGCTGAAATCTTCAAAAGTTGCAGTTGGTTTTTGTGGTTCTGTTACTTGGTTCTCCATAACGTTAGCTTTTTTAGTCGCTTCTAGTTTGTC
>Ga0208722_1000475_pt1 | contig 11347 bp, 12 predicted proteins | sample LakMenEpi21Sep11_FD_150722 | JGI IMG/M metagenome (GOLD analysis project Ga0208722, IMG submission 150722) | Freshwater microbial communities from Lake Mendota, WI - 21SEP2011 deep hole epilimnion (SPAdes) | ecosystem: Environmental > Aquatic > Freshwater > Lake > Epilimnion/Euphotic zone ... | reverse complement strand
CTTGGCAAAAAGGACAAAGCAAGCCTATCTGCATGGATTGAGGACGAAGACGGCGAGTCTATGACCTTTGCCCAAATACTTGGAATCCACGAACAATTTTAAACATTTAAACACTTACAAAATGAAAGCAACACTAATTTTTGAAAACGAAATCAAGTTTTACAAAGCAGTAGAATTGGTACAAAACTTGGTTGAAGACCAAACATTTGATTTTAATTTTGGAAAGCAAATTAGCATAGGGATTTCTAAAAATTTCTAAATAAATTTTCTTCTAACTAAAGAAGCATTTAAAGATTCTACAAAAAAATCCTGCTAAAATGAATTAGCAGTATTTACTGTGTACTTAAAACTGAGACTGAGAACTGAATTAAATTCCCAAATAATTACTTGGTGAAATTTGCATCAATTCTGCTTTAATTTCATCAGAAACTTCTAAAGTTGCAATAAAATCATGAATGGCTTCTTTATTAATAACCGAATTGGTTCGTGTCAATCCTTTCAATACTTCATAAGGATTTGGATACCCTTCGCGTCGCAAAATTGTTTGAATAGCTTCTGCAACTACAGCCCAGTTTTTTTCTAAGTCTTCTGCAAATTTGGGTTCATTTAACAATAATTTATTCAAACCTTTTAAGGTAGCATCAAAAGCAATAAGTGTGTGACCAAAAGGCACGCCAATATTTCTCAAAACAGTACTATCAGTCAAGTCACGTTGCAATCTAGAAACTGGTAGTTTGGCAGATAAATGCTCAAAAATGGCATTGGCAATACCCAAATTTCCTTCCGAGTTTTCAAAATCTATTGGATTGACTTTGTGTGGCATAGCCGATGAACCTATTTCGCCTTCTTTAATTTTTTGTTTGAAGTACTCCATCGAAACATACGTCCAAATATCTCTGTCTAAATCAATGATGATGGTATTAATTCTTTTTAAGGCATCAAAAAAAGCAGCAAAATGATCGTAATGTTCTATTTGTGTGGTTGGAAAGGAATGTTGTAACCCAAGCGTATTTTCAACGAAAGTAGTTCCGAATTGTTTCCAATCTATAGTAGGATACGCCACGTGATGTGCGTTGAAATTTCCAGTTGCTCCTCCGAATTTAGCAGCAAAAGGAATATTGAATAACAATCGCATTTGTTCTTCCAAACGCTCCACAAAAACCAAAATTTCTTTTCCCAATCTAGTTGGTGAAGCTGGTTGACCGTGAGTTCTAGCTAACATTGGAATGTCCTTCCATTCAATACTTAACTCTTTTAACTTAGCAATCAACCCAATCAAACTTGGCAAATACACTTGTTCAAAAGCTTCTTTGGTTGAAAGAGGTATCGCTGTATTATTAATATCTTGAGATGTTAATCCGAAATGTATAAACTCCTTGTATTCACTTAAACCAAGTGCTTCAAATTTAGCTTTGATAAAATACTCTACTGCTTTTACATCGTGATTGGTAGTTTTTTCGGTCTCTTTAATCAACAAAGCATCTTCCGTAGTAAAGTTGATGTAGATATTTCTAAGTGAATCAAAAACACTTTTATTTACACCTTTTAATTGAGGTAAATCATTCTCGCATAACGCAATAAAATATTCAACTTCAACTAAAATTCTATATCTGATTAACGCTTCTTCAGAGAAAAAAGCAGCTAATGATTTGGTGTTTTTTCTGTATCTTCCGTCTATGGGAGAAATGGCATTTAATGTAGTGAGTGACATTTGTTGTGTTGTTGTTTTATTCCGCTGTGCTACATATAGTCCGCCTGCGGCTCGGGTTGTACGTTGCAAATTTAGGCAATCCTATTTAGAATAAAGAGTATAGAATATAGAAAATAGACTCATTTCTATTAAAATCTATATTGTATTTTCTTTTTTCTATTCTCTTTTCAATAATTTTTCTCTTAACAAAGGAACACCTTCGGTAGCATTCATTGGTATAATTTCTAACGGATTTTGTAAATCATAAATGGTGGCTGGTTTTGGATCGATATATAATATGGGGACATTTTTATTAGTATAATGTAATAATCCTGCCGCTGGATATACTTGCATTGAAGTACCAATGATAACTAAGTAATCAGCAGTTTGAGTAATTGCTATAGCTTCATCTAATGCTGGAACGGCTTCACCAAACCAAACAATATGTGGGCGTAATTGATTCCCGTTTTTATCAAAATCTCCAATATTTAAATCGCTTTTCCATTCTAAAATATACGTTTCATCAACCGTACTTCTCACCTTGAGCAATTCGCCGTGCAAATGCAACACCTTCGAGCTTCCAGCTTGTTCATGTAAATTATCTACATTTTGAGTGATTATATGAACATCAAATTCACTTTCTAAATCTGCTAAAGTATAATGACCAAGATTGGGTTTAACTTCATGAAGTTGCCTTCGCCTTTGATTATAAAAATCCAAAACTAATTCCTTGTTACGTTGCCAACCATCGGGAGAAGCGACATCCATAACGTTGTGTCCTTCCCAAAGACCATCGGCATCGCGAAAGGTTTTGATGCCGCTTTCGGCTGAAATTCCGGCACCAGTCAAAACCACTAATTTCTTTTTCATCTAAATAATTTTCTTCTATATTATTGCATTTTACTATTTTTACTAAAACAATTAGTTATGAAGTACATCAAAAATACATTTTTTAAATTTTTCTTCCTTTATTTTTTCTTAACAATCGCTCCTTGGATGTTATTAAGTTTTATTCCTGGATTAAGTTACGTAACTGATTTCTACACAAAAGGATTTCAATGGATAGTTTTTAATTTTAACGATTGGTTTTTGCATGTCAAGCATCCACTCAACACCGAAGGTTATGGAAGCGGAGATACTTCCTATGCTTGGGCTGAGTTTTATACCATTATAATTTTATCCTTTGTTTTTGCGTTATTATGGAACTTTTTGGGCAGAAAAAATAAGGAGTCACCTACCATTTTCTATTGGCTAATAACGTTGATTCGGTATTACATAGCTTCGGTAGCATTTACATATGGTTTTATCAAATTGTTTGCGTTGCAAATGCCTTTTCCAACTTTAAGTCAATTAGCGACACCTCTAGGCGATTTTCTACCGATGCGATTTAGTTGGATGTTTATTGGCTATTCTCAACCCTACCAATTCTTTTCGGGTTTTATGGAAGTCACTGTTGGCCTGTTACTTCTGTACAGAAGAACAATTCCACTAGGGTTAATTGTTGGACTTGGGGTATTTATAAATGTGTTTGTAATGAATATGTGTTATGATATTCCAGTTAAGTTATATTCTATGGAGATTGTCATTTGTTACTTATTTTTATTAACAATTGACAGCAGAAAATACCTTAATTTTTTTGTATTTAATAAACCAACAGTTCCAACAACTAAATATAATTATCCATTGACTAAAAGATGGCAAAGAATAGTTCGAATTGTTCTAAAGGTTGTCTTTATAATTCTTACCATTGGTTTTAATCTATACGATTGCATCGATTGGTACGGGCAAGTAAATGTACCTGATACGAATGTAATTCCAAAAGGTGTATACAATATTAAAGAATTTAAAAAGAATAATAAAGTCGTTTCTTTCAACGCTAATGATACATTAGCATGGAAGGATTTTATATTTGATAAAGGAAAAATGGGAAGCATCAAAACAGCCGATACTACCTTTTTGAATAGGTACGGGAGAGCTTACTTTATTTATGAAACTGATAATTCCAAAAAAATAATTCATTTTAAAGAAGGGATGTCAGATAGTGTTAGTTTATTTAAGATGAAATATAAATTTATTAATAAAAATACACTTCAGTTAGAAGGTGTGTTCAAAAAGGACACTTTATTCTATGAACTAATTAAAAGTGATAAGACTTTCCAGTTAGCAGAGAGACAGTTTCATTGGATATCTGAAGCGAATAGATAAACTAAAAATAATTATGATTGACTTCGATTATCTCAACTATCTCGAAGAATTTTTAACAAACAACAGAAAGGAACGGTTTCAAAAAGTATTAGACAATCGCACGAATCATTTTACCATTGCAGTAGAAGATATTTTTCAGTTTCATAACACCAGTGCTGTGATGCGTAGTTGTGAAGTTTTTGGGATACAAGAAATCAATATTGTGGAGCAACGCTTTGGCAAAAATATTGACAAGGAAATCGCTATGGGTGCTCAAAAATGGGTGGATATTAACAAATTTGAGAACATATCAAACTGTATTCAAACGCTAAAAAGTAAAGGTTATCAAATCATTGCTACTACTCCACATAATGATTCTTGTTTGTTACACGAGTTTGATGTAACCAAGAAAAGTGCTTTATTTTTTGGCACCGAAAAAGAAGGACTTTCTCAAGAAGTAATGGAACAAGCCGATGGTTTTTTGAAAATACCTATGGTAGGTTTTACTGAAAGTTTGAATATTTCCGTTTCGGCAGCGATAATTATTCAAGACATTACCACTCGCCTACGTCAATCTAATGTAAATTGGAAACTTTCAGAAGACGAAATATTGGAAAAAAGATTGCTTTGGGCAAAGAATACCATTAAAGACATTAAGAGAATTGAGGAACGGTATTATTCTGAAAAATAAAATTATCTACCAAAACTGTCATAATTATCTTCAGCATATTTTTGAAAACGATTCAACAGTAGAATATTTTTTTTCTCTAATAATGTAAGCTTATTAGATACATTATCAGTTACAGGTATATACCAATCTATTGGGTCAAAAAACTGGCGAAAACTTTTCTTTTTGAATGCATAGCCATGGCGAGCAAAAATGGTATTTCGAATGATTTCTAATTCTAATTTTTTTAGATTTTTTAAATCACTTTCATTTAGCAAAGTGGTTGAAGCATTTAATTTAGTGATAATATCAGAAGCACTTCTATAGGTTTCGTCGTAATAAGTTTCTTCTTCGCCATCTATAACTTCTTTAGTTGAATCAATTTTAGTACTATACCAATCTACATACTCTCGTTCTTGAGGAAGCATTAATTTTGGGTTGTATTTAAATGGCTGTTTGGTTAATCTATACTCGCGTTCCCAAACTGGATTTTTTTTAGTATTGGCAAACCATTTTCCTTCTAAATCTTTTCCAATAATTTTAAATTCAAATCGACCATCATTTTTTTTATTTCCTGGTTCATTTAAGGTAATCCTGATTTCACCATTGTATTCTGAAAAATCACCAAGTAACGGTCTTGAGTTACCAGCAACAATGCTCTGTCCATATACTTTGTTGTTTTCAATTTTTTTAATCACTAGATTAATCTTGTTGCTATATACAAAATCGACATTTTCATCAGCCAAACTATCTGATTTTGAAGTTACAAAATCTCCTACCCAATTTCCATAAAGGTTTTGATATTGGTCTCTAACTATATTATTTTTAGCTAATTCAGATTTCTCTTTTTTACAAGAAATAATTGTTAATAAAAATAGGAAAAGAAGGGTATTTTTCATTTGTTTTTCTGTTTAAAAATATACAATTCAATTAATAATAAATTAGGTATCCAACCCAACCATGAAACAATTTGATATAAATCCATTGGAGAAGGTTGAAACAAATATACTAAAATGACTTTCCAAAGTCGCAGTGTTATTGCAGAAAATGCCATGGCAAAACTTCTCAACATAAATTCTCTATGTTGTTGTATATTTTTGCTTTTAATTTTTAAAAAACCTTGTAGCGTAAAATAAAACCAAAGGAGAGAAAGCGTCACAAATGATACTTTTGAATAAAAACCTCCATTAGCTGATAGTCCAATAAAAAAACCGGATGGAGCAGCAAGAAATAAAACTGTCAAGAAATATAGCTTTCCAATAGTTTTATGAATGACAGGATAGTTTTTTAAAAGTTTACTGTTAAACTGAGTAAAGCCAGCCAATAAAGAAAATATAGCTGAATAAACATGTATATAAAAAATAAATAGGTATGGTTTTATTCCGTTTACTTCTGTTTGTTTGATTTGAAGAAATGCAGTATTTGAATCGAAAGGAATGTATTTCAAGGTAATATTAAGCATCAAAATAAAAAACCAAGCAAAAATTAATTGCCACAAAATAGTTTTGTAATTTTTGAAGATTTTATTCAAATAAATAATTTTAATTTTTCTTCAATATCTTATACTGCTCATAACATTCGCTGATAGCATCCATGATTTGCAAATCGTTGGCGGTTTGAATAAAGGATTCGGAATAATTACAACGCTGTAGAATTTCGGCAATTTCTTTTTTGTCTACACCTAAAAGTGCCGCGATGGTCTCTCTATCAAACTTAGATTCCAAAAGATTTCTCACTGTATCATCTTTCTTCATTGCCTTAAGTCTTTTTAGCTCCGTGGGTTTATTGCCAAAGAAATTATACAACATATCGGCAGGATTAAAAATAGAACCTAATACGCGAGTGAAAGCATTTGGCGAACTTTCACCAGCTTCGTATGCTGCTGGTAATCCAGATATACTATATCTGAAATTTTCTTTTTCGGGAATTAGTTTTGAATCAATTTCAAGATATCCTGTTAAATCATATTTTTTAACAACGATTTCTTCAAGCGCAATGGCTTTTTCGGTTAAAAAAATCTTTGCTGTGCCGTTTTTTAACCAGTCATTCGTAACCCTAACTCTCAAAGATTGGTATCCTAAAATTGAAATGTGAAGTGTATCACTGACACTAACTTCTAGTTCAAAAAAACCTTTGGCATTGGTAACAACTCCTTTTACTTTGTTAATATTGATAACATTTGCATTCGCAATTGGCAGTAAATTATTATCATTAACAATTGTTCCGGAAACTTTTTGGGCAATTTGATTGTCTTGTGCAAATGCACTTAGGGAAAGTATAAATATAGAAAAAACTGTAAAATATCTCATAGCCAATTTTGATGGTTTAAAAGTATGAAACTCTTTTAAGATATTTTACAGTTTGTATTTAGAATTAGAACAAAATTAACAAAATGTTGAAATTCCAAATTTTAAATCACAAATTCCAAATAAAAGTCAACTTCAAAAATTGAAAAAAAAACTATGATTTCATTTAGAAACCGGAGTTTATTAAAAGTGCCAAATTATTGTTATTTGGATTTTTTATTTTTGACATTTAAAATAGTTAACTTTTTCTTGGTCTTTTTGCTTTAGCATCATCAAATGAACGACCTGCTGGTTTATCAGCGCTTCCTCCTGAACGTCTGGGTGCTCGTTCTTCTCTTTGAAAAGAACCTGGTTCTCTTTTTGGAGCTGCACTTCTATCGCTTCTAAATCCACTTTCTCTAGCTGGTCTGTCAGATGAAAAACCACTTTCACGTCTTGGAGCAGATCCTCTGTCGCTTCTGAATCCACCTTCTTTTCTAGTACCGAAACTTCCGCCACCACTTCTTGGTGCTGAACTTCTTCCTCCAAATCCGCCTGAGCTTCTTCTTTCTCCGCCACCACTTCTTCCGTTATGGTCACGTCTTTCTCTGCTTCCACCGTCGTTTTTAGAAATCTCAACATTTATTCTTCGTCCGTTCATGTCATATCCGTTTAGAACAGACATCACTTTATCAGTATGTTCTCCATCAGTATTGAAGAAAGAGAAACCTTCTTTGACATCCACTTTGAACACATCATCACGACCTAAACCTAAAGTATCCTTCAAGAAGTCTTTGAGTTGCATCCAATCGAAATCATCTCTTGAACCAATGTTTACAAAATAACGAACAGGATCTCCAGCTCTAATTTCTCTTGGCTCTGAACTACGTTCACTTCTTTCACCTTTTTCACCAGATAAATCACGTTTCTTTTTGTAGTAATTGATAAATCTGTTGAACTCCACAGAAACCATTTTCTTAATCAATTCTTCTTTCGATAAACCATCAAGTACTTCGTTGATAGCTGGAAGATAGTTGTCTATCTCATGGTCAACTTCAGTATCTTTAATTTTATTGGCTAAGTGCAACAATTGGATTTCACAGATTTCTATTCCAGATGGAATCGTTTTTTCTTGAAATTTTTGTTGGATGATTCTTTCGATTGATGAAATTTTTCGCAACTCACTTTTGGTGATGATTACGATAGAAGTTCCCAATTTTCCAGCTCTTCCTGTTCTTCCTGAACGGTGTGTATAGGTTTCAATTTCATCTGGTAATTGATAGTTTACTACGTGTGTAATATTATCAACGTCAATTCCACGAGCAGCAACATCAGTCGCAACCAACATTTGAATTTGTCTTCCTCTAAACGATTTCATCACACCATCACGTTGCGCTTGTGATAAATCTCCGTGCAAAGCTGCTGCGTTATAACCATCTTCAATCAATTTTTCAGCTACGGCTTGAGTGTCTCTTTTGGTTCTACAAAAAACTACTGAAAATATATCGGGATTAGCATCGGCCAATCTTTTCAATGCCTCGTATCGATCACGAGCATTCACACAGTAAAATTCGTGTGAAACTGTTGCTGTTCCTGAATTTTTAGTTCCAACAGTAACTTCTGCTGGATTGTGCATAAATTTCTTAGCTATGCGTGCTACTTCTGCAGGCATTGTTGCTGAGAATAACCAAGTGTTTTTCTCATCTGGAGTATCCGACAAAATGGATACAATGTCTTCATAAAATCCCATATTCAACATCTCATCGGCTTCATCAAGAATACAGAAGTTAATGTTTTTGATGTTTACCAATCCACGATTAATCATGTCTTGCATTCGTCCTGGCGTTGCCACAATAATTTGTGCGCCACGTTTAATCTCTCGGGCTTGTTCTGTAATACTGGCACCACCATAAACTGCCACTGTATGTAAACCCTTTACATATTTTGAGTATTGTTTAATTTCGTTGGTGATTTGTAAGCAAAGCTCACGCGTTGGTGATAAAATTAACGCTTGCGTACTTCTATCTTCAGCATCAATTTTTTGTATTAGCGGGAAACCAAAAGCTGCCGTTTTCCCTGTACCTGTTTGTGCTAAAGCTACTAAGTCTGTGTTTTGTTCCAATAGTACTGGAATCGCTTTTTCTTGCACTTCTGACGGATTCTCAAATCCTAGATCTTTAATCGCCAGCAGTAACGATTCATTCAGACCTAATTGTTCAAATTTATTCATATTGTATTTTAAAATTTGGTGCAAAGGTATGTTTTATATACCGTAAAAACTAATTTGTTTGGTTTTGATAATCAGCGAATTATGTTTTGGTCAGAAGATGGAAGAATGGAAGATGGGAGATACCAAGGAAAAGAAGTTAATATTTTACACAAAAACTTCCTTCTTCCTACTTCTATCTTCCATCTTTATTTTAAAAAATCAACCAATTGCTTCACAGCCAAACCACGATGGCTAATAACTGATTTTTCTTCTAAAGTTAACTCAGCAAAGGTTTTAGAGTACCCATCAGCTATAAATATTGGGTCGTAACCAAAACCGTTGGTTCCTATTTTTTCTTCTATGATTTTTCCGTTGATGACTCCTGTAAAAAGGTTTTGTTTTCCGTCAAGATTTAATGCTATAACCGTTTTAAATTGTGAATTTCTATTGGATTTACCTTCAAGATTAGCCAATAATTTATCCATATTATCATTAGCATCTCTTTGCTCACCAGCATATCTTGCCGAAAAAACTCCGGGCTCTCCATTCAAAGCATCGACTTCCAAACCGGTATCATCGGCAAAACAATTGTAGCCATAATTTTGGGTTACATAATTGGCTTTTAGTATAGCATTACCTTCAATAGTATCGGCAGTTTCAGTGATTTCTTCAAGGCAACCTATGTCCTCTAAACTCAATAATTGAAACATTGGAGGAAGCAAAATTTGAATTTCCTTGATTTTATTCTTATTATTTGAAGCGAATACGAGTTGCATATTTAACAATTTTAGTAAGCAAATATAAATGTAGTTTGAGTTTCAAAAACATAATTGATAATCTTTTATTTCAATATTTTTATTACTATTTTTGCACCGTTTTAAAACTATATAAAATTATGGTAAAAGATTTATTCGAAAGAATACAAAACAATAAAGGTCCACTAGGAAAATGGGCTTCACAAGCTGAAGGTTATTTTGTTTTTCCAAAATTAGAAGGAGAATTAGGACCAAGAATGCAATTTCAAGGAAAAAATATTTTGAATTGGAGTTTGAATGATTATTTAGGACTTGCCAATCATCCCGAAGTTCGAAAAGCAGATACTGAAGCAGCGATTCAATATGGTGCAGCATATCCAATGGGTGCTAGAATGATGAGTGGTCACACTGATGCTCACGAACAATTAGAAAATGAATTGGCTGCTTTTGTTCAAAAAGAATCAGCTTATTTATTGAACTTTGGGTACCAAGGAATTATGTCATGTATTGACGCTTTGGTTACCAAAAATGATATTATAGTGTATGATGTAGATGCGCACGCTTGTATTATTGATGGTGTTCGTTTGCACATGGGAAAACGTTTTACCTATCGTCATAATGACGTTGAAAGCATGGAGAAAAACCTGCAACGTGCTACCAAAATGGCAACTGAAACTGGTGGTGGAATTCTTTTCATCACCGAAGGTGTTTTTGGAATGCGAGGCCAACAAGGAAAATTGAAAGAAATTGTGGAAATGAAAAAGAAATACAATTTTCGCTTATTAGTAGACGATGCTCACGGTTTTGGCACACTAGGAAAAACTGGCGCTGGTGCTGGAGAAGAGCAAGGTGTTCAAGATGAAATTGATGTTTATTTCTCGACATTTGCAAAATCTATGGCGAGCATTGGTGCTTTTCTTGCTGCTGATAAGGATATTATCGATTATTTGAAATATAATTTACGTTCTCAAATGTTTGCCAAAGCATTGCCAATGATACAAACTGTTGGTGCTTTGAAAAGATTACAATTATTAAGAGATAATCCAGGATTGAAAGACAAACTTTGGCAAAATGTAGACGCATTGCAAAATGGATTACGTTCTCGAAACTTTAATATAGGCGATACCAATACATGTGTTACGCCAGTATATTTAGAAGGAAGCGTTCCTGAAGCTATGGTTATGGTCAATGATTTGAGAGAGAATTATGGAATTTTCCTTTCTATTGTTATTTATCCTGTTATTCCAAAAGGAATTATATTGTTAAGAATGATTCCTACTGCATCTCATACATTAGCTGATATAGATGAAACATTAACTGCTTTTGAGATTATTCGTGAAAAACTGGTTAATGGAACTTATAAAAAAATTGCTGATGAAACTAAAGTTGATTTAGATGCATAAGTACTTATTTGTGACTAGTCCTAAATAATCGATACAAATTATTTAGGACTAGTCATTTTTTTATCTATCTCTTCATTGCAAAATGGGCTTTAAATTGTTTCATCGTGCTTTGTTCGAGATAATCCACCGTAAACCAATAATCATCTGATGGTAA
>Ga0208722_1000474_pt1 | contig 11365 bp, 13 predicted proteins | sample LakMenEpi21Sep11_FD_150722 | JGI IMG/M metagenome (GOLD analysis project Ga0208722, IMG submission 150722) | Freshwater microbial communities from Lake Mendota, WI - 21SEP2011 deep hole epilimnion (SPAdes) | ecosystem: Environmental > Aquatic > Freshwater > Lake > Epilimnion/Euphotic zone ... | reverse complement strand
TTACAGTTGCTTATTCCCTAAATAGCCAAGCCAAAAAAAAGAGAAAACGACTTATTGTAATATTTTAGTAAATTTACAGCGTTAAATTATCTTAAATGAGTAACATTAGAATTACCAAACAATTTTCTTTTGAAACCGGACACGCACTTTATGGCTATGACGGCAAATGCAAAAACGTGCACGGGCACAGCTATAAATTATCGGTTACTGTGATTGGCAAACCAATTTCGGATAATACAAATGTGAAGTTTGGGATGGTGATTGACTTTTCTGATTTGAAGAAAATTGTGAGAGAAGAAATTGTAGACTTGTTTGATCATGCTACTGTTTTCAATAAAAATACACCACATGTTGAACTGGCTGCCGAATTAAAAAATCGGGGACATCATGTGATTTTAGTAGATTACCAACCCACAAGTGAAAATATGGTAATTGATTTTGCTCAAAAAATTAATAATCGATTGCCTGCTGATATTCAATTACATTCTTTAAAATTGCAAGAAACCGAAACTTCGTTTGCCGAGTGGTTTGCTTCGGATAACTAAACTGTCTCACTGAGCGCAGTCGAAGTGCTTTTATTAATCAATAATTTTAAATGACAATTTCACCCAACAAAAAAATATATTTCGCCTCCGACCAACACTTTGGTGCACCCACTGCTGAAGCCAGTTTTCCTCGTGAACAAAAGTTTGTCGCTTGGTTGGATGAAGTAAAGCAGGATGCCGAATGTATTTTCCTTTTGGGCGATTTGTTCGATTTTTGGTTTGAATACAAAACGGTAGTTCCCAAAGGTTTTGTGAGAGTTCTAGGCAAACTGGCTGAAATTCGCGATAGCGGTATTCCCATCTATTTCTTTGTTGGTAACCATGATTTGTGGATGTCGGATTATTTTGAAAAAGAATTGAATATTCCTGTCTACCACGACAATCAAGAATATACTTTTAATAACAAGACTTTTTTAATTGGTCATGGCGATGGAAAAGGACCAGGAGACAATGGCTATAAACGCATGAAAAAAGTGTTTACCAATCCGTTTTCTAAATGGATTTTCCGTTGGTTACATCCTGATTTGGGCGTGAAATTGGCGCAATACTTATCCGTAAAAAACAAACTAATTTCTGGCGAAGCCGATGTGAAATTTTTGGGTGAGGAAAACGAATGGTTGGTTCTTTACTCCAAACGAAAACTCGAAACCAAACATTATAATTACCTCATCTTTGGGCATCGTCATTTACCGATGGTATTAACTGTTGGCGAAAACGCTCAATATATCAACCTTGGCGATTGGATTGGCTATTTTACTTATGGTGTTTTTGATGGGGAAAGTTTTGAGTTGAAGGAGTATAAATAGAGATAAATTAATCTTCCTTTTATTTGAAGTTATGATTCAAAAATTCAAATTCAGGATTAAAAGAACGGATTAATTCCAACTTTTTTTCTCTCCTCCATTTTTTTAATTCCTTTTCTCTGGCAATAGCTTCTTGAACCCATACAAATTTTTCATAGTAAACCAAATATTCCAATCCATACTTTGAAGCAAATGTTTTGTTCTTCAAAACAATATTGTCTTTATGCTGTTGCAATCTTACTTTTAGATTGTTTGTAATTCCAATATAATATGTCGAACGAAACTTATTCGTAATTATATAAACATAATAAGAATGAAAACCTAATTGTGGATTAAGCATGTTTTTAAATTTCTCGTGTTGTGTTCAACTGTTATGTGATTTCTCCTTCGTCGAAATGACAAAAGATAGTTACCTCAAATCCTTCAAACGCAACTGAACTGTAACGTTTCCGTTAAACTCGTTTTCATCGATACAAAAAGCCATATCAAACGGATTTTGGTTTTTGGTTAGTTCCAATTTATTTCCCAGTCCAAAACCAATAGCACCAAAACCTTCGCTACTCCCGAAGCTTCGGGACTGTTTGACAAAAAGCTTCAAATGTTCTTCGTTTTGACCAATTCCTTTAGCATAACCAGTGTCTTTTACTCCTTTTGTCAAAAAAACAGGCGTCATATTTTGCGGTCCAAAAGGTTCGAATTGGTTCAATAAACGAATTAATTTTTCGTTAATATCGGATAACTCCATTTCAACATCAGCCGATATTTCAGGAATTAACAAATCAGGATGAATAGTTTGCTCAACAACACGTTCAAAAGCTTCTTTAAAAGCAGTATAATTTTCTTCTTTCAACGTCATTCCTGCGGCATACATGTGTCCGCCAAATTGTTCGAGATGTTCCGCACAAGCTTCCAAAGCATTATAAACATCAAAATCTTTTACAGAACGAGCCGAAGCTGCTAGTTTATCGCCACTTTTGGTAAAGACAATCGTTGGTCGATAATACGTTTCTGTCAATCTTGACGCTACAATTCCAATAACACCTTTGTGCCAATTCTCTTGATAAACTACAGTTGTAAATCGATTTGTTTCGTTATTTTCTTCAATTTGGGAAAGCGCTTCTACTGTAATTTGCTTGTCCAAATCCTTTCTATCTGAGTTGTGTTGTTCAATTTCGGAAGCGAAAATTTCGGCTTGGTCCAAGTCATATTCCGTTAGTAAAGCAACCGCTTCGTTGCCGTGCTTTATTCTTCCGGCAGCGTTAATTCGAGGTGCAATGATAAAAACAACATCGGTAATGGTCAAAACTTTTTTCTTCAAATTCTGAATTAGCGCTTTTATTCCTGGTCTTGGATTGGTGTTGATCACTTCCAATCCAAACTTAGCCAACACGCGATTTTCACCCGTAATCGGAACAATATCGGCAGCAATTGCAGTCGCAACCAAATCGAGATAAATGAGTAAATCGTCAATAGTTTGATTTCTATTTTGTGCCAATGCTTGAATAAGTTTAAACCCAACACCACAACCGCACAATTCATCATAAGGATAGCTGCAATCTCCCCTTTTTGGATCTAAAACAGCAATGGCTTTTGGCAACATATCACCTGGACGATGGTGATCACAAATTATAAAATCGATGTTTCGTTCATTAGCATAAGCAACGTGGTCAACCGATTTAACACCACAATCCAGCGCAATAATCAGGGTAAATTCATTGTCTTCGGCAAAGTCAATTCCTTTATACGAAATCCCATAACCTTCATCATAACGGTCGGGAATGTATGTCGCAACATTAGGATAAAAACTTTTTAAATAGGAGGAAACCAATGAAACAGCTGTTGTTCCATCAACATCATAATCGCCAAAGACCAAAATATTTTCACCATCAGCAATTGCCTTTTCAATGCGAGAAACGGCTTTTTCCATATCTTTCATCAGATACGGATCGTGCAAATCGGCTAAACTCGGACGAAAAAATTGTCGTGCTTGGTCAAAGGTTTCAATGCCTCGCTGCACCAAAAGAGTAGCAATAATCTCATTGATTTGAAGTTCGTTTTGTAGTTTTTGAACTTTCTCTTTTTCTGGCTTTGATTTTAATGTCCAACGCATAGTTTAATTAAGAATTAAAAATTATGAATTATGTTTTTATGGCGTGTAAATGTTTGACAAATGTATAAAAATGAATTGAAAATTAAATGGTTGAATTTAATTGTTACTTCAAACTCTTTCCTCCAACAACCAATACTATTTCCCCTTTCGGAGCTTTTGCTTCAAAGTGTTTTAAAACGTCGCTGGCTGTTCCGCGAATGGTTTCTTCGTGTAACTTGGACAATTCTCTAGAGACGGAAACAAGTCTTTCAGCTCCAAAATAGTGCACAAACTCCGCTAATGTTTTGACTAATTTGTGTGGTGAAACATAGAAAATCATGGTTCGGGTTTCTTCTGCTAATGCTAAAAAACGGGTTTGTCTTCCTTTCTTCTCGGGCAAAAAACCTTCGAAAATAAATCGATCATTGGGCAAACCACTATTGACCAAAGCGGGAACAAAAGCGGTGGCACCAGGCAAGCAATCGACTTCAATATTGTTTTCGACACAAGCACGAGTCAATAAAAATCCTGGATCAGAAATCGCAGGTGTACCCGCGTCTGAAATCAGTGCAATGGTTTCGCCAGCTTGTAATCGTTTGATTAAATTCTCCACCGTTTTATGCTCGTTATGCATGTGGTGACTGTGCATGTGGGTAGCAATTTCAAAATGTTTGAGGAGTTTTCCGCTAGTGCGTGTGTCTTCGGCCAAAATCAAATCGGCTTCGTTCAAAACTTTAATCGCTCTGAAAGTCATGTCATCCAAATTGCCAATGGGCGTGGGAACAATATATAATTTTGACATAAAAGCAAACACAGATTACACAGATTTTCACAGATTTATTGGTTTAAATCCATTAGATTAGTAATGTTATTAGTTAAATTTTTTCTCCACAATTTCCATAAATCTTTCGAGATAATCTTCTTTTCCAACCCAATAGTTGTAATCCGGTATTACCATTTCGTTGATGAAGTTTTTGGCCTCTTCAAAAGTGTCAAACGTATTTAATTGAGAAATCACACGATTAAAATCTTCGTTACTTTCACCAAACAAATTATTAACAAAAGCAACTCTATCATTCAATCCAATTTCAATTGATTTTGATGAAACTGATTTTTCTTCATTTGTTTCAATCTCCTTTTCATTTTTGCTCGGTTCAGCTGAAAACAAAGACACTTCATCAGGTTTTACAAAAACCGTATCGGCATAATTTTCGCCCAGTAATTCTTCAAAAGATACTTGCTTGGCTTCAGGTTTCACTTCTGAAGCTAGTTCTGCTGGTTCGATTTGCTCTTTCTCTTCTACTTCCAATTCAAAAATAGGTTTAAAAACTGGCTCTTCTTCATCAACTTCTGGTTCAATTACAATTTCTTCTTCTGATGATTCTTCGTCTTCAAAAACAGTTTCGGGCGTTTCTTCGTCTTCATCAGAAACGATTAATTTTTCCTCTTCTATTTCTGGTTCGGTTGCAACAACTACTTCAGCAATTGGCTCAACAACCTTTTTTGGTGAAGTATTTTCAAAAGATTGTTCTATTTTTTCTTCTAAAACGTCTTGGGTAACATCTGATTTTATGGACTCAAAATTATCTTGATAAAACTTTAAAACAGAAAGTGTTTCGTATAATTTTTGGGTCTCTTTATACAACTGATCAACTTCCGATTTGTTTTTAAGTTTTAAAATTCGGTGCGCAATACTGATTAATTCGGATTCTAATCTTTTTTTCATAAGTTTAAAAATTATAGTGAAAGGCGTTTCTTTTTTAATAAATTTGTTTGCGTTACAAAGTAACAAAACTAATCAAATTTTAAAGGTTGAAAATTACAAAATGTTTCTCGAAAATACAGTAAATCATAAAGAACAATTTGGATGGATTGAAGTCATCTGCGGTTCAATGTTTTCGGGAAAAACCGAAGAACTCATTCGCCGATTGAGAAGAGCTCAATTTGCCAAACAAAGAGTGGAAATTTTCAAACCTACCATCGATACTCGTTATCATGATGAAATGGTTGTTTCTCATGATTCTAATGAAATTCGTTCTACACCAGTTCCTGCTGCTGCCAATATTCGGATTTTGGCACAAGCATGTGATGTTGTAGGCATTGACGAAGCGCAGTTTTTTGATGACGAAATTATATCCGTTTGTAATGATTTAGCCAATTCAGGCATTCGAGTAATTGTTGCCGGTTTGGATATGGATTTTAAAGGCAATCCTTTTGGTCCTATGCCAGCATTGATGGCAACAGCTGAGTATGTTACCAAAGTTCACGCCGTTTGCACTCGCACTGGAAATTTAGCACATTATAGTTTTAGAAAAAACGACAATGACAAACTGGTCATGCTGGGTGAAACCGAAGAATATGAACCGTTGAGTCGTGCCGCCTATTTTTATGCGATGGAAAAGAATGAGGAAAAATAAATTTTGTAAGTAAAACAATTTTATAATTGTAAGATTTTATAAAAAATTTGAATTTCAAATCAATCTAAAAAAATCTTGAAAATTTATAAATTTGTGTTCTATTTTTTAACTATTTGGTTCTAAATAAGAACTAAACGGTAAATTTATGAAAGCAAATAATGGTTATAAAATCAGAAAAGATAGAGAATTGAAAGGTTTCACTCAGGATTATTTGGTGGGAAAACTAGAAATGTCCGAACGTGCTTATAGCAAAATAGAGATCAACGAGATCAAACTTGATAGGGGTAGAATTGAATAAAGTTCAAAAATCCTTGATGTAGAAACATTTGATTTAATTTCCTTTGATGATAATTTGGTTTTTTTATAATTGTTCGCAATCAGGAAAATTTCAAACTTTCAACAACAACTTCCCCACCGAACTCATGAAAAGCTTCAACTATAGAATAAATCATCTTGAAAAAGAAGTGTTGTTTTTAATGAGAAATGCTCCAAAAAAATTTAATTTTTTAAGATGTACGGATATATTTTATATATTTGTACGTATAATTTAAATTCTAAATTTGTTATGGACACTAAACTCACCTTGAAATTGGATAAAAACGTAATTGAAAAAGCTAAAGTTTATGCTGCTAAACAGAAAATTAGTATTTCTTTTATTGTTGAAAATTATCTAAATGCCATTACCTCAACGGAAAAATCAGAGGCAAAAGATGAAGTTAAAATATCTGAATTTGTTAAAAGTATTTCTGTTGGCAATGGAGAAATTCCAGTCGATTTTGATTACAAAAAAGCCCGTCAAGATCATTTAATTGAAAAATATAAATAATGAAAAAAATATTTATAGATACCAATGTATTAATTGATTTGATCGACAAAAGAGTTCCTTATTATAATGATGTTGCAATAATTTCAACTTTAGCAGAACAACAACAACTTAGGATAGCAGCATCTTCACTTTCATTTGTAAACACTTATTATGTGCTTTCTAAAAAGCTTGACAATAAACTTGTAATTAATTCTTTAATGAAATACAGGCTGATATGTGAAGTGTCAAATATTGATAAAATTATTATTGATAAAAGTTTAATTTCAAATTTCAACGATTTTGAAGATGCCGTTCAACATTATAGCGCTTTGTATGACAAATGCGATATTCTCATTACTAGAAATAAAAAAGATTTCAAAAATTCTGAAATTCCTGTAATGACTCCATCAGAATTTTTAGTATCGATAAATAAACTATAATAACCTTGACACTAACCATTAGAAATATTGTTCCCATCATCAAAGCCAATTGGATTGGTCAAAATGATGTAGCTATTATCGATTATATTTCTATAGACAGCCGTTCGTTACAAAATGACGAAAACACTTTATTTTTTGCGCTTTCTGGACCTAATCATGATGGGCATCAATATATAGAAGAGCTAATTAATAAAGGTACTCAATATTTTGTAGTCACTAGAATTCCTGAAGATGTTAAAGAAAAAGGGAATTTTTTGGTAGTTGAAAATACCCTTGAGGCATTACAAAAATTTGCTGCTTATTACCGCAGTTTATTCGATTTCCCAATAATTGGAATTACAGGTAGCAACGGAAAAACCATTATCAAAGAGTGGTTGAATTTCTTATTAAGTCCCGATTATAATATTATTCGAAGTCCAAAAAGTTACAACTCACAAGTGGGTGTGCCACTTTCTATTTTAGGCATTAAAGAAAAACATAATTTAGGAATATTTGAAGCCGGAATTTCCACTACCAATGAAATGGAAAAACTGCAAAAAATCATTCAACCCACCATAGGAATATTATCAAACATTGGTTCTGCACACGACGAAGGTTTTCAAAGTGTTGCCGAAAAAATAAAAGAAAAACTAAAACTTTTCACTTCAGTAAAAGTGCTGATTTTGAACAAAAATAAAAGCATAAGTGCTTTTGTTAACCCAAAAATTAAAACCTTCAGTTGGTGTTCAGACGATAAAAGTGCGGATGTTTTTATTACCAAAAAAAATTCAGGCGAATTAACCGAATTGCATATTACCTATAAAGAAGATACTTTTCCCGTAATTATTCCTTTTCAAGACCAAGCTTCGGTTGAAAATGCTATTCATTGTATGATGGTGATGCTTTATTTTGGATACAACCAAAAAGTCATTCAAACCCGAATGGCGCAATTGTATCCAGTAGAAATGCGTTTGAAAGTTAAAAATGGAATCAACAATACTACAATTATTGATGACAGCTACAGTTCTGATTTTCAATCGTTGAAGATTGCTTTAGACTTTTTAGAAAATCAAAAACAACATAAAAAGAAAAGCATAATTCTGTCGGATATTTTTCAAAGCGGATTGAATAATGAAGAATTATACTCACAGGTTTCACAATTAATTATTTCCAATAAAATTAATCGAGTTATTGGCATTGGTGAAACATTTTCACAGTTTAAAAACAAGTTCATTAATTGTGTAGCATTCAAAAATGTAGCTGATTTTACTAAAGCTTTTGAAAACTTGAATTTTGAAAACGAAACCATACTCATAAAAGGGGCGCGCGATTTTCACTTTGAAGAAATCGTTTCCATGCTCGAAGAGAAAACACATGAAACGGTTTTGGAAATTAACCTGAATGCTATCAGTCATAACCTCAATTTTTATAAATCAAAACTAGCTCCAAAAACCAAAATGATGGTCATGGTCAAAGCATTTGGCTATGGTAATGGAGGTTTTGAAATAGCGAAGTTACTCGAACATCACAAAGTGGATTATTTGGGTGTGGCTTTTGCCGATGAAGGCATTTCTTTAAAAAGTGCTGGAATTACAGTTCCAATAATGGTTTTAAATCCAGAAAGTACCAGTTTTTCTGCCCTAATTCAACATCAATTAGAACCCGAAATATATTCGATAAAAGGACTAAAAGCATTCTTAAAAATTGCCGAACAAAAGAAGTTAAAACATTTCCCTATTCATATCAAAATTGATACGGGAATGCATCGTCTGGGGTTTGAGGAGGAAAATATTCAAGAATTATCTCAGATATTAAAAGGAAACGAAAGTGTCCAAGTCAAAAGTATCTTATCGCACATGGCAACAAGCGACGATATGAAGCACGATGCCTTTTCAAAATCGCAAATCGCTTTGTTTGAAAAATTGTCTTCTCAATTGCAAACATCATTAAACATCAAACCTATTCGTCATATTTTAAACACCTCTGGAATTACTAATTATCCCGAAGCACAATACGACATGGTTCGTTTAGGCATTGGTTTATATGGAATTTCTAATGACTATGAAGAGCAAAAAGAATTAGAAAATGTTGGCACGTTGAAATCTATCATTTCCCAAATTAGAACTATTGAAAAGGGAGAAAGTGTGGGTTATGGTCGAAGATTCATTGCAGAAAAGGAAACTATAATCGCTACGATTCCTATAGGTTATGCGGATGGAATTAGAAGAGCTTGGGGAAACGGAGTTGGTTACGTATTAATCAATAATAAACAAGCCAAAATTATTGGTAGCGTTTGCATGGATATGTTGATGGTTGATGTTACCAATATTGATTGCAAAGAAGGTCAAACTGTTATTGTTTTCGGAGAAAACCCTACGGTTAACTTCATGACTAAACAGCTCAATACAATTCCGTATGAAATTTTGACGAGTATTTCGCAACGAGTAAAGCGCGTTTTTTTTAGAGAATAATTTTTTTTTTTTTTGAACTATTTAAATTTTTATTATTTTAGTGCTCTATTAACCAAATAAAAACAAAACAAATATGGGAATGATTTCAGAATTTAAAGACTTTATTGCAAAAGGTAATGCCATGGATTTGGCTGTTGGAGTTATTATTGGAGCTGCATTTGGCGCTATTGTAGATTCATTAGTGTCAGATGTTATTACTCCAGCTTTACTAGATCCAGCTCTAAAAGCGGCACAAGTTGAAAACCTAGCCGATTTAAAAACAGGAGGAGGAATTCTTTATGGAAAATTCCTAGCCGCAACTATTAGCTTCATTGTAATTGCATTTGTAATTTTCATCATGGTAAAAGCTATCAATAGTATGAAAAAACCAGTTGAAGCTGCTCCAGCTGGCCCAAGTCAAGAAGAATTGCTTACTCAAATTAGAGATTTATTAAAAAAATAATACCGCTACATAACATATTCTAATTTAACCCTGAACTCGTTTCAGGGTCTTTTTTTTATATTTGGAGCACGGCATCCGTTTAATCAGGAAGTATCCTCCCGCTATCCGCTATATCTTTTTTTTCAAAAAAGGCTCTTATCGGGGCTAGTTAGAACCTATCTGCATTTCCTTCTTTTTTCTATATTCTATTCTCTTTTTTCTATATTCTATTCTCTTTTTTCTACCTACTTTTGTACTTCAAAAATAAATAGATAAAAATATGAAAGTTGCTGTTGTTGGCGCAACCGGAATGGTTGGCGAAGTAATGCTTACAGTTTTAGCCGAAAGAAATTTTCCGGTGACAGAATTAATTCCTGTGGCTTCCGAAAAATCGGTTGGAAAAGAAATTGAATTCAAAGGAAAGAAATACAAAGTTGTTGGTTTGCAAACCGCTGTGGATATGAAAGCCGATATTGCTTTGTTTTCAGCTGGTGGCGAAACTTCGTTAGAATGGGCTCCAAAATTCGCTGCAGCAGGAACAACCGTAATCGATAATTCATCGGCTTGGCGAATGGATCCAAGTAAAAAATTAATCGTACCCGAAATCAATGCTTCTGAATTAACCAAAAACGATAAAATCATCGCCAATCCCAACTGTTCCACCATTCAAATGGTAATGGTTTTAGCGCCATTGCACAAAAAATACAACATCAAACGTGTTATCGTTTCTACGTATCAATCCATCACTGGAACTGGTGTAAAAGCAGTGCAACAATTAGAAAATGAATATGCCGGAGTTCAAGTTGAAATGGCCTATAAATATCAAATTCATAGAAATGCCATTCCACAATGCGACAGCTTTGAAGCTAACGGGTACACCAAAGAAGAGATGAAATTGGTGCGTGAAACCCAAAAAATTATTGGCGATAAATCAATCGCAGTTACGGCAACCGCCATAAGAATTCCAGTGGTTGGCGGGCATAGTGAGGCAGTAAATGTCGAATTTTCGAATGATTTTGACATCAATGAAATTCGAAACATTCTACACCACACTGATGGTGTTACAGTTCAAGATAATACCGACACCTATACGTATCCGATGCCATTGTATGCGCAAGGTAAAGACGATGTGTTTGTGGGTAGAATTCGCCGTGATGAAAGTCAGCCGAACTCATTAAACATGTGGATTGTTTCTGATAATTTAAGAAAAGGCGCTGCGACTAATACCATACAAATTGCAGAATACTTAGTGGCAAATAAATTGATATAGATTTTTTTTCAACACAAATTAATTCGTGTATATCTGTGGCTAACTTTTTTAAAGGAAGTAATTGTTGGCTTTTTGCAAATCCTAAAATTTGTTAAAATCGAACGTTTTTTTTTTTTTAATGGTTA
>Ga0208722_1000470_pt1 | contig 11406 bp, 8 predicted proteins | sample LakMenEpi21Sep11_FD_150722 | JGI IMG/M metagenome (GOLD analysis project Ga0208722, IMG submission 150722) | Freshwater microbial communities from Lake Mendota, WI - 21SEP2011 deep hole epilimnion (SPAdes) | ecosystem: Environmental > Aquatic > Freshwater > Lake > Epilimnion/Euphotic zone ... | reverse complement strand
TCCACCCTTACGGATCACGAAGTAATCCTGCTCTCCCCACGAATAAATACATCAATAAGGAAAAACGCCAAGTTCACTTAGCGTTTTTTTGTTTGATGTGTTTTCAAAGCGTAGCTTTCAGGATGGCGAAGCAAAATCCTATTCTTAAATAAGCGTAAATTCATTTTTATGAGTTTATACTTTTTTATTTTAAAAAAAGTTATATTTGGAATCTTAAAAAAATAAAAATGAAACCAAACCTATTTTTTAGTTCTTTACTACTATCAATACTATTTATATCTTGTAAAAAAGAAGATGATACCACCAGTAATACTCCAAGTACAACTCCAAAAGAGATAATTATGCCAAGAGTTCAAGCTATTCCTGCCCAAACATACTCGCAACCCACAACACAAAATGTAGCTGCAGTTCAAAATCAAACGGCTACTCCAAATGGGCAAGTTATTACACCAAATCCTGTAGCAACAAAACCAGGAATGAATCCGCCACACGGACAAGCAGGACATCGTTGTGATATAGCTGTTGGTGCCCCTTTAAATTCTCCAAAAAGCAAACAACCTAGTCCAGGGATAGCAACATCTCAACCTGTTGTGACTAGTTCCACTATTACTCCGGCTCCAACAACTCAAGCTGCAACTACACCAGCCATATTAAATCCAAATGCAACAGAAACAGTTACTGCTCCCGGAATGAACCCACCACATGGTCAAGCTGGTCATGATTGTGCCGTTGCCGTTGGCGCACCATTACCAAAAAAATAAAGTTTTCCTATAAAAAAATTCCCTTTTTGAAATTAACAAAAAGGGAGTTTTTTATTAAAATTTATACGTTTTTTACTTATTCCAAAGCAAAAGTCACGCTCACATTAGTGTTGATTTCAATTTCACCAACAGCAAGGGTTTCTCTTGGAGCAGAGGAATCGGCTGCCATCGCCATCATGCCTCCTTTATACATCGGTTGTGGATAATAGGGTTGGGAATTATCAGTAATCAATAATGCTTTGCCCACTTTTTGCCCAAGAACGGAAACATAGTCGGCTGCTTTTTGTTTGGCATTAATTATGGCATTTTTTCGAGCTTCTTTTTCATACTCTTCCATTTTTGAAGATTTGAATTCCACACCTTGTATCGAATTTACGCCAGCGTCATTCAATCCCATCATGACTTCATCATACTTTGTCAAATCTTTAATCATAATAGTTAGTGTTTGATTGGCTTGAAAATTGTATTTCTTTTTTTCATAATCATAGCTTCTATTCAAGCTTACATTATTTGTTTTATAGTCGGTTGCAGGAATGCCACTTTTCTTCAAAAACTTAATTACTCTATCAACCACTTCATCATTTAGCGTTTTAACTTCTTTAGCATCTTTTCCAGCGTTTTGAAAACCAACAGTAACAACAGCTTGGTCGGGAACAACTTTTACTTTACCTTCTCCAGAAACTGAAATTTGTGGAACTTGTGCTTTTTGATCTTGAGCTTGAACTGTGACAGCAACAATTAAAGCTATCATTACAACTGTTTTTTTCATGATATTTATTTTTTATATTATTATTTTCTATTTTCAAAAGTTATGCCAGTTATAATTTACCCATTTTAGCCATTACAAAAAGAATAATGATAGGAATGGCCAACAATATTACCATTAAAGTATGTTGTTCAAAAAGCATTGGTTCTTTCAACAAAGTAATTGCATAACCACCAATAGCGCCACCAAAATGTGCAGTGTGACCAATGTTATCATTTTTGGCTTTCATCCCATAAATGGAATACAATAAATACGCTATTCCAAAAAGATATGCCGGAATAGGAATGATAAAAAAGATACCCAACATCATATCGGGTTGCAATAATATTGCGGAATACAAAACTCCAGTTACTGCACCCGATGCTCCAACTGCACTATAACTATATTCCTCTTTGTGAAACAACATTGTCAATAAACTACCAAAAATTAAACTACCAAAATAGATTAGAACAAATGACAAATCACCAAGAAAACTACAAACCACAGGTGCAAAAAACCACAAGGTCAGCATGTTAAATGCCAAATGCATTATATCAACATGCAAAAATGCCGAAGTAATCATTCGGAATTGTTCACCAGCACGAATACTGCCCACATGAAATTGGTATTTTCTAAAAAAAGACTCATCATTAAATCCTTTACTACTGAAAAGCACGTTCACTAGAATAATTGCAAACAAAAAAAGGTTTTCCATTGTTGAAATATTTCAGTAAAAATAATACTTTATGTTTTGTTAATGTTAAATAGATAAATAACTTTTAACTTTATATTTGCATAAAATTATTCGAATGCAACTTGTTGTTTTTATTTTAGTTTATCCCTTAATTTGGTTTATCTCGATTCTACCTTTCCGAATATTATATGTGTTTTCAGATATGGTATATGTTTTAGTATATCATGTCATTGGTTACCGAAAAAAAGTAGTTCGAAAAAATATTGCTATGACATTGCCACACCTGTCTGAAAAAGAGCGGTTAAACATTGAAAAAAAGTCTTACCATCACCTTTGTGATATGTTTCTGGAAATGATGAAAACGATGACTATTTCTGAAAAAGAAATGAACAAAAGGTTTGTTTTTACCAATTTAGAACTCTACACAGCATTAGAAAAAAAACAAAAAAGCATCGCCGTTATGATTGCTCATTACGCAACCTATGAATGGGTAATCTCGATGAACAGAAAAATTGAATTTGAGGGTTTTGCTATTTATAAAAAAGTCAATAACAAATATTTTGACAAATTAGTAAGAAACATTCGCTCCAAATTCAAAGCTACTTTGATAACAACATCTCAAACCATTCCAGTGATTAAGGAAAATGAAAGTTTGGGTCATCGCGGCGTTTATGGTTTTGCCAGTGATCAATCTCCCCAAGAATCAAAAGCTTTTCATTGGCAAAAATTTATGGGAATTGAAACTCCTGTTTATACCGGTGCCGAAATGCTTGTCAAACGATTTGATATGAATGTGATTTTCCTTCGTGTCAAAAAAGTAAAACGAGGTTATTATGAAGCAACTTTTGAACTGATGTTTGACAATCCAAAAGCAATTCCCGATTATCAAATATCAGATGAGTTTTTGAGAAGAGTTGAAAAACAAATCTATGAAGCTCCCGAATATTATTTGTGGACACACAAACGCTGGAAACACAGAAAAATATAGTGGTCAGTTTTCAGTCCCGAACTATCGGGAGTATTCAGCATTTTAAATTGAGAACCAATCTTTGACCATTTCTTTTTCCGAATGGTTGTCGTTTTTATGGGCAAATTCATTGGTTTTTGGGTTATAATCATAATCCTTTGACCAAACCAGATGGTTTTTTGCTAAATCTTTAATACTATCACAAACCATTGTTATTTCTTCATTTGTAGTCGTTGGATGAATTGACATTCTAATCCATCCCGGCTTTTTGATTAAATCGCCAGATGTGATTTGGCAAATCAAATCATTTGAAGTCTCTTGGTCAACGTGTAATAAATAATGACCATAAGTTCCAGCACAACTGCAGCCACCACGTGTTTGTATCCCAAATTTATCATTCAATAATTTTACTCCTAAGTTAAAATGCAACCCTTCAATGTAAAAAGAAATTACCCCTAATCGATCTTGATGTTGATTGGCTAAAATGTGTAAATTTTCAATAGTATTAAGCTCTGAAAAAATATAGTCAACCATTTCATGTTCACGCTCCAAGATGTTTTTCACACCCATTTTCTCCTTCAACTGAATAGCTAAAGCGGTTTTTATAACTTGCAGAAAACCGGGGGTTCCACCATCTTCTCTGTCTTCAATATTGTCAATATATTTATGTTCTCCCCAAGGATTTGTCCAACTTACAGTGCCGCCACCGGGACAATCGGGTACATTGTTTTTATACAAATTTTTATTAAATATCAACACTCCAGAAGTGCCTGGTCCGCCTAGAAATTTGTGCGGAGAAAAGAAAATAGCATCTAAGTAACGTTCATCATCAGGGTGCATATTGATGTCAACATAAGGTCCAGAACAAGCAAAGTCAACAAAACAAACTCCTCCATGTTGGTGCATCATTTTGGCCACTTCGTGATAGGGCGTTCTAATTCCTGTTACGTTAGAGCACGAAGTAATTGATGCAATTTTAAAACTTCGGTCTTTGTATTTTTCAAGTAACCTACTGAATTCCTCTAGGCAAAACAATCCCTCATCATTTGCTGGAATAACCACTACATCGGCTATGGTTTCCAACCAAGAGGTTTGATTGGAATGATGCTCCATGTGGGAAATAAAAACAATCGGTTTTAGTGCTTTGGGTATGGTTGTAAATTCTTTTAAATTCTCTGGAATCCGCAGACCTAATATCCGTTGAAATTTATTCACTACACCTGTCATACCAGTTCCATCAGTAATCAAAACATCATTTTCATTGGCATTAACATGATTTTTAATAATATGTCGGGCTTTGTGATAGGCCATGGTCATAGCGGTTCCCGAAATGGTCGTTTCGGTATGCGTATTGGCAACAAATGGTCCAAACTCATTCATCATTTTTTCCTCAATAGGACGATACAATCTTCCACTGGCAGTCCAATCGGTATACACTATTTTATTTCGTCCATAAGCAGAATCAAATTCTTGGTTAATCCCAATAATATTTTGACGAAATTGCAGGAAATAGTGTTCTAAGCTGGTTGTAGTTTCTGAGGCAATCATTTGATAATTATTTGGGTTCAAAGATACATTATTTTTAATTTTTTGGAATTACTTCTCGTTTTCAAATCAACTAATTTATGAAGCCAAAAAACAAAGTTGTTGCTTTTTTTATTTGCTTTTTTTAAATAACTCTATTTTTGTACTATTTATTGCCCAAAAAACAGTAAAAAATCACCATTAGTGGTGATTTTTTTTTAAATTTATCTGCTCACCTTTGAACTCATAACTATTTAAAAACAAAACATTATGAAAATTTATGAATCAATCGGGTCATTTAGCCCCACCAAAAAAGAATTTAGTTTATTAGTGCAAGCCACTAAAATTGGCGAAGATACTTATGAAATCAAACAGTATTTTGACATTTGCAATGCAAAAAGATATGCCATTGTAGCTATCCTAAGCACCAAAAATGGCAACGAAAATGACTTGAGTAATTGCTTAGAAGACTTCACTTTTGCTGTTACCAATATAAGTTATAATGAACTTAATCTTGCTTTAAGACAAGAAAGTGATTTAAAAATTACCACCGCTGTAAATAAAAAATATAAAATAAGCGTTTATGTCCACCATGCCATTGGTTTTGACATCAACAATGAAGAGGATAGAAAATATCTCGATAGATACAAAAATGGAAGAAATAAAATTCCACCTATTATTGCAGGAGGTACTCCACCGGCGAAAGGAGGAAGAGGTATATTGATTTAAAAATATGATTGGAATAAAAAAAATAATACTAACAACAGTGCTCTTCTTTGGAATCGCTGTTGTTAGTTTTGCACAAAACCGCCAACTTAAACAATTTGATACCGCATTTGAATCTTTAGATTTTAATGATCGAATTACTGCACTCAAGAAAATAAATCCGGAAGCGCTATCGGCAAACGATAAAGGAAATTATTATCGACTGTATGCTCAAACTTTTTATTACAATAGCAAGGGCGACCAAGCGTTGCGCTATTTTATGAAATCAATTGAAGTTTATCAAAAGAGTGGAAATTTAGAAAAAGCAAATGAAATCAAGATTACCGTTGTCGAGATAAAAAGCTTATCGGACTACTATGCTTATAAAGACTATCAATCCTTGCTCGAAGAGGTTATAGCGTATGCCAAAAAAACAAACAATACAAAACTGCTTCGTGATACTTTTAAACTAAAAGCCAATTGTATCATTAAGGAAGACACTAAAAAAGCGATTAACTATTATCAACTCGCCATTATTGAAAATAAAAAATTAAAAGACACCCTTTTTGAAAGGCATTTACTCAATAATATTGGACTGGCATACAATGAATATCTCAAGAAACCAGAAATTGCTAGAAAGTATTTCAAAAGAGTTTTACCCTATTATCTAAAGAAAAAAGAAATCTATTATGTAGCGATTAATTATGTCAACATGGCTTCGGTAATGCGAGAAGAAAACAAGCTGGACTCAGCTATTTATTATTACAAAAAAGCGGATTCACTTGATGTCAAAAAAAATCGCACTAATCTTAAAATTATACTTTATACTCAAATGTCAAACACCTACAAAGAGTTGAAGGAGTATGAAAGTGCCTTCAAATATTTAGAGAAACAAAAAGTATTTGAAAATATTAATGACAATAAAGAAATTACAAAAGCCATTAGAGATATTGATGCTAAATACCAAACCAAGGAAAACAAACTCCAAATATCATCGCTGAAAGATACCCTGGAAAAAGCAGGAATAGCCCTGATAGTCCTTCTTTTAGCTCTCATAGTTTTCTTTCTTGGCTATCAAAACCTGAGAAGAAAGAAAAAAATAGCGGAACAAGAACAACTCATTCAAAACCAAAAACTAGAAAATATTCTACAAGAACAAGAACTCAACGAGATTGACAAACTCATAGAAGGACAAGAAAAAGAGCGAATCAAAATAGCCAATGAGCTTCACGATAATATGGGAAGTATGTTAGCCACCATAAAACTCAACTTTGAAAACCTAAAATTACGTAAAGATAGAATTGAACCCGAAGACGAACAACTATTTGACAAAACAGATTCACTACTAGAAGAGGCCTACCAAAAAGTAAGAAGTATAGCCCATACCCAAAACGCAGGAGTAATAGGCAACGAAGGACTAGTCCCTGCACTATTCAACATAGCCAATAAAATTACAATCCCCGGAAAACTATCGGTGCAAGTAATCCCATTTGGACTCAACGAACGGTTAGAAAACTCGCTTGAACTCGCCATTTTTAGAATGATACAAGAACTATTGACCAATGCGGTAAAACATGCTCAAGCCACAGAAATTACCATTAGCTTAACCCAACATGAAAATAACCTTAACATCATCATAGAAGACAACGGGAAAGGATTTAATCCTAAGAATAGGAATAAAAATGAAGGTATGGGATTGACTCATATTGAGAAAAAAACAGAACAACTAGGTGGCAACTTTTCGATTGATAGTACAGAAGGAAGAGGCACATCCATACTAATAGACCTACCATTATGATTACTATTGCCATTGCCGAAGACCATCAAGCGCTTATAGACGGACTGAAATTATTTCTTCAAAATGAAAACGACATCCAAGTTGTTGGCGAAGCCAATGACGGCGAAGCGCTCATTGAACTGGTCAAAATAAAAAGACCCACAGTGGTGCTCACCGATATCAGAATGCCCAAATGTGACGGCATCAAAGCCACCAAAATCATTAAAGAGCTTTTTCCCGAGACCAAAGTAGTCTGCTTTAGCATGTTTGACCAAGTGGAAGCCGTTGACCAGATGATGGAAGCTGGAGCATCGGGGTATTTATTAAAAAATGCTTCCCTAGTAACGCTCCTCGAAGCCATTCGACATGTAGTAAAATTTGGTACTTATTATGATTACAACGTTATTTTAAACCACCATCATACCAAAGAAACGATTATCCTGAGCACACGAGAAAAGGAAATCTTGCGTCTCGTTGCCGATGGAAAATCATCACAAGAAATAGCCGATATCCTCTGTATTGGAAAAAATACTGTGGATACCCACCGCAAAAACATCATCAAAAAGTTTAACATCAAAGGTAAAAATGAGTTCTTTCGGTTTGCCATAGAACGCAAATACGACTTCATGTAAGAATACAACCCAATAAAACAGTAAAAAATCACCATTAGTGGTGATTTTTTTTTGGATTCTATTCAAGTACTTTGACCTGTACTAATATAAAGTTTTGTTTAGTTAAAAGAAACAACTGCTAGCAAATATTTAAGAATCATTTTATTGAAAGGGAACAAAAAAGTAAAGGGATAGAATATTTTGATAAATATTATAGTCCTATCCAAAACCATAAGCAACAAACTAATAAAAAAAAATAATAAAAAAAATAACGTTTTAATAAAAAGCAAAATTTATGAAAAATCAAGAAATCAACAACCAAACGACACTATTTCGTTTTGTAAGTCTGCGAAGCGCAGAACTTACTAAAAAAGAAAATCAAAACAAACGTTTTATTTTTCATCCTGACAGTCAAACTGGTGCATTTTTCAATGCAGTAATGAACAAAGACACTAACACAACCAAATGGGATGCTATGCGCTCGGCAGAAGGAAATATTTCTACATTTGAAGATGAAAAAGCAATTGAAGTAATCAATCCAGATTATTTTAAATTAGCCGATTGGATTGCCAGAAACAAAAGCACTTTAGACCCAAAAGAATTAGGAGAAAAAATTAATGGACTTGATCTTTTAGACCCAACATTTGAACTAAATCTTTGGGATAATTTATTTCATCAAGTACTTACTCAAAAAAGTTTCTATGTGAAAGAAGCAATTATCCAACTGCTTGTATTTAATAATATCCTTAAAAATAAATCCTTTTTTATAGGAAAGGGATTTGAAGCTGAAATAGCTAAACAGTTGGTATCGGCAAAAGTGGTATTACCAGTAGAATTATTTGAAGAAAATATAACTTCTTCAGGCAATAACTCAACTAATCAAAAAGTTGCCGAAAGAGAAAAAGAATTAGCAGGATTTATTCCGCAGGAAATGTTGGAAGCAAAAGAAGTAGCAGAAGCCAAAATTACTTCTGAAAACATAGAATATCTTTTATCAGAACTCAAAAATATAGAAACAGAACAATATAAGGCTTACGAAGAAGCATACAATAAAGAATTAAAAGCGTATCAAGAGCAAATAAAACCTGCCATTATAGATTATCAAAAAAGATACAAAGAAGCACAAAGAAGACTTTGCGAAAAGCCGAAAGATGAAAATTACAATCCTGATGATATTTGTAACCAACCAGATATTGATTATCCTGAACTTCCTGAATTTGTGTTTAATTTTTCCCAAGAATCTGAAATTAATTCTTTGAGAGAAAAACTTTCTGAAGATAGTTTTGTTGAACTTTCTAATCAACTAGATTTAACAAAAGTAAAAACTTTTAATGAACTCAAACAAAATTTAGAAAATAAATTAAATACAACGCATAAAAAAATTGTTGAGAAAACACAAATCTCAGAGCAAGTACTCGCTTTCGGAGATACTGCTATTGCTTTAAAAGGTAATATAATACAATCAAATGATTTTACCTTTCGAATTTGCACCAATCGTTTGGCTAATGGTAATGTAAGTCCATATATGACCATCCAACTCCCTAATTCCAACTACACTGTTCAGCAGTTTATTTATCATTTGCATTACAGTAATGGAAGTTCAGGCACCAGCGGTTATTTTAATCAGTCTTTTAATGGAAATGTACTGACTTTGAGTAATATGTATAACAATGACTTGCCGTTTTCTATTAACGGCGTTGTAACAGGAATATCAGGTTACATTATTTTTACTAATGGACAAACTTATACTTTTGAAGTAAGTCCTTTCAGTTTATTGAGCTGTTCACCTTTAGGTAAATTAGAAATCAAAGGAGGAACTAATACAGGTGGAAACGATAACACCGATGATAACTCATTTATTCCAAATGCTTTTGGGTATAGACAATTAGGAATTGCCGATTATAAAAAAGTAGTTTCAAAAATCTGTAAATATGAAGTTGGTGAAGTAGCTCATATTGAAAATGTGATGGCTCGTGAATTAAGAGAAAAAAGCACTACAAAATTTCACCAAACCCAAGTGATAGAAACTGAAAGTAACGAAATAGAAACCGAAAAAGTTATTGACACAGCTACTACCGAACGTTTTGAAATGCAAACAGAAGTTGCAAAATTGATGCAAGAGCAAAAACAATTTGCAGCTTATGCTGATGTAAAATCATCTTGGGGAAACACAACTTTAGATGCTGGTGCAAGTTACGCTTCCAATGTTTCTAAAGAAGAAAGTAACAGGCAAGCGGTAAACCAAGCCAAAGAAATTACACAACGAGCAATGGAGCGTATCGTTTCAAGAGTAAAGAATGAAAAAACGGTAAAAACTACCGATGAATTTACAGAGGTTAATACACATATTTTTGACAATACCGAAAGCGGTGAACACGTATCAGGTGTTTTCAGGTTCATTAATGCCATTTACAAAAATCAAATTTATAATTATGGTAAACGATTGATGTATGAGTTCATGATTCCACAGCCAAGCAAACTACATCGCTTGGGTATTGCAGTAAGTCAAAGTAATATAAATTCTACCACGATTGAAAAACCAATTGACCCAAGAATAAATTATCCAAGTTTTGGTGCTATTAATGAAAATAATTACCAGTTATTAGCTTCCAAATACAATGCAGATGTAAATCAATTTCCAAAACAAGAAATGTATGTAGGTAAATCTATTGAGCATTTTTCTCAAAATACAAATACTGGATCAACAAAAACTATGACTATAAAAGTTCCTGATGGTTACTATTCAGAAAAAGCCAATGCTAATATTACAGGTATGATTGTAGGAAGTAATGGAGGTTGGGATAAAAGAGTACTGGTTAGTATTGGTGATATTACTTTTAATTCCGTACCATTAAGAATTGACAATACACCATTTCTTACTATCAAAAAATATTTTGATGAAGTTCCAGTAGCAATTTCAATAACAAACTATCACACCGTTAACATTACAATTAATGTACTTTGTAAAATTGACCCAGAAGAAATTGAAAAATGGCGAAAAGAAACCTTTGAAGCCATTCTAAAAGGATATTACAATCAATTACTAGAATACAACCAATCTATTGCCGAAGCTAAAGCAACAGGTGTTCAAATTATTGACAGTAATCCTTTATTCTACCGTCAAATTGAACAAAATGTATTACGACAAAATTGTATTTCATACTTATTAGACCATTCAACAAGTGCTACTAATTACAAACAATTTGGTTTGCCAATGTATGACACCAATGCTTCATTTACCAACTTTCAAGTAAACTTGGATAAGAAAATGGACGATTACGGAAGCTTTGCAAAATTTATGGAACAGGCTTTTGAGTGGAATTTAATCAGTTACAATTTCTATCCTTACTATTGGGCAAACAAAGACGAATGGAAAGATTTGTACCAGTTTGAAAGCAACGATGCCATTTTCCGTAGCTTTATGCAATCTGGTATGGCTCGTGTAATTGTAACCGTAAAACCGGGCTTTGAAGATGCCGTAATGCACTATATGGCATTTGGTCAAATTTGGAATGGTGGACAAATGCCAGTTCTCGGAAATCCTTTGTATCTTTCTATTGTAGACGAATTGAAAGAACAAGAATACACCGTAGAAGAAACTTGGACCACTACACTACCAACA
>Ga0208722_1000465_pt1 | contig 11442 bp, 11 predicted proteins | sample LakMenEpi21Sep11_FD_150722 | JGI IMG/M metagenome (GOLD analysis project Ga0208722, IMG submission 150722) | Freshwater microbial communities from Lake Mendota, WI - 21SEP2011 deep hole epilimnion (SPAdes) | ecosystem: Environmental > Aquatic > Freshwater > Lake > Epilimnion/Euphotic zone ... | reverse complement strand
GAATCTGTATATACTTAATTTTATTATTTTATTTCATTGGTTACGAGAAAGAATGTTAGTGAACAGCAAATGAAAATGTAAAACATGTGTATTTTGGACAGAATTTATTTAACATATCAGATATTCCCCTTACCCCTTAGTATATAAGAGAAAATCAAGCAAGATCACTTAAGATAACTTCCACTTGGAACTTATCTCAAAAACCAAAAAAATCCTAAAAACTTCTGTGCCTATGCAGAACAAAAATCCTTTCCAAATCAAAATTCTTCGAAAAAAAAAATCAAAAATCTTTCAAACTCACCCCATTACAATCAATCTTTTACTTGTGTCAATTTTCGCTGAATCTTTTGAAATTTAGAATTTCAAAGAGACAATTTTAGATTAAAAAATTGGGACGAGTTTTACCCTAAAAAGTTGAAAATTCTTTGGAAACGTAATATAAGTTCCTCAAAGCGTTGTTTAATTGAGAACCACTCCGTCTATTTGAGCTAACGTTTTTCTTATCAAGTATGACAAACCTCAAACTACTCTCTTAAGTCTTAGAGCAAATGAGTTTTTATTATGTTTTTCACAGTAATTGTTCCAAGGCAGTTCCATCGCCTTGAATGAAAAGTTTTATAAACGTAAAAGAATTGTTTTGTTTTCGAAATTTAACTTTACATTTGTAATGCCAGATTACTTTTGGGACACAACATCGGTTTCAAAAGAAGAAAGTTTAAAGAGTTTCGTGGCTTTCTTGAAAAAAGTGTGTTTAATTCTTCGTTTTCAGACTATGAAATTACAGAAAAAAGTTTTTGTTGTCAACATGACATTTAATTTTAATCAGAATTTTATTATGAATACGCAAAAATCAAAAAAAAGAGGCAGCCTGCCCAACCAAAAAGATGCCCTTGCGGTCAAAAGAAAGAAATACATTATGGATATTCTTAAATTAATTCGTTTTTGATTTTAACAAAACTCAACTAACACCTTTATCCAAACTTTAAAAACCAAACTAACACCCATAACCTTCACTGTCATGAAAAACACACGAACACACACTCACTTTCATGAAAACCATCAGACATCTTCAGACATTTTCTTTACTGGAAGTAAAATCAACCAGGTAGAAAACAGATCAATTTGATTTCATTAAGGAACATTCGAATTTTTAGTTTCAAACTCTTCCAAATTTTTCAAATTGCACAACACTAGCCAGATACATTTTTCTGACTTGAGAAAAATCTTTATATCAAAATTTTTACTTTCCTTTGTACAAGTTTTCCTTTGGACAAAACGCAAATTCCTTAAAATTACAAATTTGAAATTTCTTGAAAAAACACATTCGTACATCAAGGGAAATAACTCCTTCATCAGTAAGCAAACGAACTTATTGATCAACTTGTTATTTTCTTGTTAGACTCGTTCTACACAATTTTAATTTCAAAGCAAGAAGTAAATACTTGTATTTTGGCTATAGAAATCGAATTGTTTCGAAAATGAATACCTTTGTATGTTTGACGAAAAAACATTGTTATAATGACTATCTTATGTAACATGTACAATCGGAATTCACACAATATGTAAATATTTTTCTGGTCTCGCTATAGAGGATATGGTTGACTTCTAAAAGTCAGCAGAAAACATTGTTCAATTTAGATAATCAGTTTCTTATATTTTATACTGGAGAAGCAACAAAAAGTTTTTCGTTGCACTCTTATGAGCAAATGTTAACTTTCAAAAGAACGGATTAACCGTCAAAAATCAAAAAAAAAAAAAACCAAAAAAAAATATGAATAATCCGAAAATACGAAAATCAAAAAAAAAATCAAAAAAAATCCTCAAAAGAAATCTCTGTGAGAGATCATAGCGATTATAAAAAGATACCAAAAAAAAATGTACGCTATAAAAACGTCTCATTGTTTACTACAAACCTTTTATGGAAATCGTAAAATCTTTTAAGGACAAAGTCCTTTCCACATGAAACAAGCAAAAATCAAAAAAAAAATCTTAAAAACACCCAAAAATCCAAAAAAAACTCTTTTACTTCAAATTCAAATTTAACAGCAACATCATTTTTTATTTGAAAAACTGTTCTTGTAAAAGTAATTTAAAGTATCTGATTCAACTTGATAACAAATTTGACAGTTCTTTAGAGTCATAAGAACTTTATTAATTCGGTACAGTACATCAACAAAAACCATAAGAAGAAGAACTATTTCTTTTCAAGAAAAAATTGCAAAAAAATGGATCACTACGATCATTCAAAAACTCTGAAATATTAACATTTTTAACTTTATCTTCACTGAATTTAACTCACATGCAAACAAAAACCCCTCTTACACTTCCTTTTATACTTTTTCCACTTCAACGCAAAAAGTACATCTTACAAAAGTAAAAACAAATCTTACACCTTTGCAAACTCTCAGAGACAAAGCCTGTTAAGTAGTTTTAATCAAATTTCTCTCCTTAGCTAACATGGCACCTTTCAACGTGACAGACCACTCAATATGGCACCACTCATCATGGCACATCTCCGTCAACTTGAAGACAACTTCACTTCATGGCATCACCCTCGACATCGTCGACAACATCAACATGGCACTGCAAGACATCACCGCCACCACCCTCCCCGAGATAGAAGACTTCACCACCTTCAACTGCTTCAACGAAGACATCACAGTTTTACCTGCATTGAGAAGATCCGCCTTCGAACGTCAGATTCAGCCTCTGCAGAAGACTCCTGGACAGACAGCGTTACCAGCGTTCCATCAGATTGTTTACGCCAACTTTCGCCGGAATCAAGATCATTCTCTAAATGTGAGACACGCATCGGTATTGGTTTTTAACGCATCTGTAAGCACTAAAGAACAAGCCTAGCCAGCCATCTTTCGCTTCAAGTTATGCCGGATAATCTACAAGCCAAGACCTTCTGTTATGCATCTTCGACTGGAATGCAAGAATGCTAAAGGATTCGACACACCTTTATTTTGAGCACAAGACAATACCGGAAGATGACGCCACAAGCTACGACATCGAAGAAAGGACACCAAGAGATACTTTATTACCGACTTCAACAAGTCATGACACCCGTCAAAAGTATTCAACTCGCCAAACTGGTTATATGCGGGGCGCCGCTATGGCTTAACCAGCCGGATAGCCTAACTTCGAAGTCCTGCTTTGGTCGAGCGTTTCTACACCTTCAAATTTCAAGCACCGTCAAACTTGAAGAAGGATCAAAGGATTGGATGCATCGTTTCTCTAATTTAAACACCGATTCTTCACATCTCGTAAAGCATCTTCAACACGACGACACCGCCAGTTGCCGCCATCAAAATCCGTCTACTATTTCAAAACATCAAATTTTCTTGAAATCCGAATCCGAAACCGTTTAACAAGTTCGACATTGAAACGCAAGCATTCTTCGAGGACACAGTTTTTCCTTATAAAAAGACCTTCGCAAAGTAGTCTCGACTGTTCAAAACCTAGTACGACGACGACGACACCAAAATCCGATTCTTCATCGAATCACCCCGAACTTCACCAACCTCTACGCCGTTCACCACATGACAACCGTTCACTCTGTGACGACCGCCTTCATCATCAACTCCATCTGTTGAACCTCACGGTAAACGACATCATCCTGTCTACATCGCCATCATCGTTGATAACGATATCAAGGTCACAATCCAGAATAACATCTTCTACCCTCTCAACTTGGAAGAACACCTACTCCAACTTCAACATGGTGACCATTCATCATCCTCAACATGGACATCACTCACGGAACCTCTCCGTCTAAACACATATGTCCTGCCATGTCGTCCTGCCGCCTTCAAACATGACGACCAACAACTCCGCCATCGCCATCGATACGACCTCCGCTACGGACATGATTCACCTTGCCCTCCGTCAACCGACCATTCTACGAAAACGACAGCTTTATTCTCGACAGAAACTGCGAAACAAGAACTTTAAAAGAGACACCTAAAAAGAAGATAAGAGCAAAATTTGTGTATTTGACAAATTCTAAAAGTGATTGACAAATGTTTCAAGTGAAAAAGTGCATATCATTTAGAAGACATTACTGAATGCTCTAAATTTCCCAGATTTCTTTTTCAAATTTTTCTCAATTTTATTCTAAACACAAAAACATGAGTTTTACTGAAATCCACATCGCACCTAGACAGAGAACGCTTTCTATCACACCAATTGTTTTAAAATTCTCACTCTTACTCCGAGATTCAGTTTTATTTCTCGAAATCAAAAAAAACTATCAAAATCCAAAAAAAACTAGAAAGCCTCCTTTGCCTTACAAAATTTTAAACCTATTTTTTCACATCGGAATTACATCAAATCTATTTTACGGTTTATTTTGTTTATCACAAATTATGTACAAAATCAAGTGTAATGATTGCCTTATCCATTGAAGAAAATCGACATGTGATTTTATGAACTGTTTCCTCATCCGCTTGTTTGAACCGGATTAGTCTCCAGTTCGAGCCGGCTGTTGTGAAAACTTCATAAAGTTTTCATATCGATTTTCAGGAAACTCAAAGATTCGACCCTGCGAGCTTTGCCGGCGCGTCTGATTTTATCAAACGGACCGACAACGCTCTTAGGACCGTTAAACCTTTCAGTTTCCTCCTGATTATCAAGATTCGCTCTCAAGCATAACGACTCTCAAGAGTGTGTGTGTCAAGCACTTAACCCTTGAGCGCCGTCGCGAGATTGGAATCGCGCGAAAGTTTAAATGTTCCATCATGCAAAATTGATGATTCTTCTAATGTGATTAGAATGGACCATTTTATACCAACCACCCCCTTATTCAAATTAGATTTGAAACGGGTTAGACTATTTTCAAAGCTCACCGCTCTCCCTACTTGTGCCGATAAGCCAGCCCGTTTTGTGTGCGAAAACCGACTATAAAAGCCGGTGTTCGACCACAAAATCTTCAGAATTCCCGGGGCTTCGGCCCCAAGTAGGAAAGGAGAAGTTTCTCCTGCCCTGAGCCTGACATGGGTTGGTCCATGGTCTTGTCGAATGACCAGGCTCTCGGTTGCACTTTCTACTAAGTCGGAGAACAGTTGATGGCATCCCCTCTCACTGTTTTCCCTCTTAGACTTTTGGTTAAGTTTAAACTGGACTTAGAAGCTTATGATGGCTCTCCCTCTCATAAACTTCAAATTCTGGTTAAGTCCCTAAAACCCACACTTAGATGTTTATTGACGGCATCCCCTCTCATAAACATTTTTGTCTGGACTTAGCAAGACTTGGTTAGACACTTATAAACCCCGGTCCTTCTCTGCACTTAGAAGATTCGTCGCATCTCGTCAATGAACTCCATGACCTGTTAACTTCGCCGTTGAATCTTCAATAAAAGACATGAACACCTTCTGCCTACTTTTCTTCTAAGATACGAAGTCTACGCTTGCGAATAACTTACATCGGGATGAACTCAGCGACCATACCTTAATTTTCTTCGGAAACTTAGAAAATTCTGGTTTGATCACAACATGGCGACCACTCTGGATTTACCTCTCCCTCTAAACATCTTGGAAGATTTGAGCAGCCAACGATTGAAGACTTCAACTTCGTTTCATCTTAAGAAAATTCTACAAGTACCGACATCGCAACTTTAAAGAAAAAAAAGAGAAGACTTCGGAGCGACTTTTACACATCGAAAAATGGACATGAGCTTTGTTCTTCGTATATCTTCAAGTATCAGGACCGACTTCGAAAACATCTGATTTCCTCATCAACATCTGAATATTGAAAAAAAAAGAAAAAATCGTCGAACCAGCCCATCACTTTCGAAGACTTCGCGATTTCTTGAGAATGAGCCGGCTAAAAAGAAAACAACTTTAGCGTCACCATTTCCTCCCCGGGGAAAACATTTTTTTTGAAGACATCTTTAGGAAAATTCTGAAAAAAAATAAGAAGCCTTCTAACTTGAAGACGTTCATCGGTAACAACCATGCGACAGAAATGAAGATCTGAAGAAAACGTAATTTTCCGCGGAGAAGAAAGAAGTGACAAAATTTAAGATAGAAAGAAAGAAAAGGATGAGACTGCATCTCCATCGACACCTCGGCTAAGCATCGACGCTCAGACGACAACGTTCGATATGGAAGATATGAAGAAAAGAAAAAGTCATCGGTACGAGAACTACAAGGATTACTTAGGTCATGCTCATTTCTCAACACATTGAAAACATCTTTGAAGATTTTCTAACAAGAAGAACACTTGCAAGAAAAACTCGTCATCGACTTCCGTATACTTCCATCTCGCCGCTTTAATTCTAAGACTTCGAAAATGTCTATCTGCGTGTGAAAATATCTGAGGAAGACGATAACTTCGACGACTGAGAATAATTTTCATCAGGTACACCGAGGCTTAGAAGAAAAACTGTTCAAGCTTCAATTCGTCGATAAGAAAGAGCTTCGCTGCTTCGAAACATCTGGCGCATGAACTTTTGATCCGTCTACGTTTTTATTTGAGCAACGCGGGACTTAGAAAATTCTCCGAAAATCGACACTTCAAAAAAAAAAACATCTCTTTCCTCTCATCATCGAAGACAGCCCTTGAAGTCGACTGTTAGAAAATTTGTTCAACATTTCGACACTTAGAAGAATTTTCCCTCGTCATGCATCGAGCTCTGCGTTCTACTTCCGTTTCGACTACAGCAATTAAATTTGAAGCCACATTTCATCATCATGATCTCGTCAAAGTCACCTGAAGAAGTTCGAAGAAAAATAGTTTCTGAGAAAAATCTCAAGACAACGAAAAAAAACTCGAAGACTTCCTTCGGTCGACACTTAGACGTTTTCATCATTTTTTTTCCCGACACTTAGAAGAATTTCCAACTAATCGACACTTAGAAAATTTTCGGATGCTCAACAATTAGATTCCATTGAAGAAACATAGCCACTTGGAAGATTTCATCGATCAAGAAGTGACTTCGCTTTTCATCATTGAGCTTGAAGACATCGGCAACTTTTCGAAGAACTAAGATTACGGATTTCCTCCTTGGCTATGGTAAAGAAAAAGCATCAACGTTGGAATAGGATCGACTTCAATTGTCAAATAGAAGAAATCGAAGTATACGAATCGAGCAGCCATGAAGAAAGAAAAAGTCTGTCCAAGACGCCGAAAAGAACGAACATTTTTCTCCACATTCTACCACTACAAATCTTGCCAACGATGAGACAGAAGAAAAAGAAGAGCATCTTCAAACTTTTTCACCCGCAAAATAAGACGACAGAGAATCTCAACTTGCGAATGAAAGGAGCGACTTTGAAGTTAGAAGAATGTCAGTTTGGATGTTAATTGCGTCTTCAGCGACGGAAAACATATTTGATGTCCCATCGAAGAAGAATTGGATTATCGATTACTAATTCAAGTTTAATCTTCGACAAGCAGCCGTCGACATGAAGCCATTCAACTCTCCTGGAACCTATTAAAGATTGTACCCGTTGAAAAATGAAGAAGACGATGCAGAAGTTAGAAAATTTGAGAACCATTAGACGTCGATGAAGTCAGCTTGAAGTAAAGCTTGTTACCGAAAAGTTGAAAAATGAAGGAACTGGATCAATTCGTCTAAAACCTAGCATCGCTTCGATCATTTTTTTTCTCTCATTTCATCAATCGCCGCTTTTTCCGCTTTTCATCGGACAAAGAAGAAAAACGACAAGTTTTGACGAATGAAGAAAAACATTTTCTTTGGAGACATTCTTTACTCGACCCCACGTCTGTAACTGAAGTTCATATCGCATTCTGTCACCCCCTCCGGCACCAGTTCATAGGACAACATTTCTTGGTCAACAGAATTTCATCATGAAGTCAGTCATCAATCGACACCCAACTTGAACACTTTGCTTTGAAAAATCAAACTCAACCTTCAGCTTTGAAGCCACCAATGCCAAGCCCAACTGAGAAAGAAGAAGAAGATCCGACAAGGCCTAAACACCCTTACTCATCGACCTTCTTCGAAACTCGCCTGGACTTAGCAAGAAGAGGATTCGTCCCCCCACCGTTCAACCCGGACTTGAATCGTTATCACGGATTGGAACTCGCCATCCGCCGCATCCTCACCCAAGTTGCAAGCATTCCGCCTACAGCCCTCTCCATACTTCCGCAGCCGGACGCCAACGCTATCTTTCTTCTACAGCTTCAGGATATCATCGTTCATCTTTTCCTCATCGGAAGATTTAACATCGAATTCCCAGCCTCCACCGCAGCCATCTACCACAAGGTACTTCTCTCCATCTTCAACCATCTGCTTTTCCTTCACATCAACCGCTGGCTATAATGACATCGCGACCTCCGGCTCCGCAGAAGAAACCTAGAAAGAGACCGCCGTTCCAACGTGGACCTCAGCCTCATCCAAGACCTTCGACCGCCGCCGGAACTCAACGACCTCAGCCACTTCAAAATTTTCGACCCAGCTTTATTCGGCCTCCGCCTCCTCCTCCTCCTGCAACTTCTTTTCACCAGCGTCCGCGATTTGCTGCTCCGCCTCCATCTGCTCCGATCATCGCTCCATTGCCCGTCCCTCCACCAACACTTGGCCAACTTCCCCAAGCCTACTCACCTCCGAAGCCGACTGCACAGATTCCCCCGTTTACGTCGTTTGGAAAACCTCGGACCGACAAGAAGTATCAGAAGCCTTCGTGGATGGTAAACAACAAGACGCAGCACTTTAAATACGACCAAGCTTTCCAAGCCTACGCCGGTACGTTTCGTCTGGAAGATTTCCCAACCTTGATCAAGGCAGCGTTCAGCGTCGTCACGCCCGAGGTTGAGAAGGATCATCAGAGCACTTCGCTTCGCTTCGTCACCATCGTTCAGCTCTGGTTCAAGATCGTCGCTTTCCTCCGGCAACAACACCCGAAGACGACGGCTCAACAGATCCACCTGACCTTGCTGACATCTCCAGACGTTACCGACTTGCTCGCCCAGTTCACCATCGATCACGTTAAAGGCTGCGACCACTGCTTGTACATCTGCATGAGAAGACTCACCGACTGCGCCTGCGACGCCATCTTCAACATCGCCCAAGCCCACGACATCCCGCTTATCGACATCACCGGTAAAGTCATCCATCACGTTCCGAACCAACACGTCCACGCCAACAGTCAGCATCCGCTTCGACAGGTCCTTCCCCAGCTGAACATCCCAGAGCAACGACCGTGCCCGATTCAACCTCCATTTCAACCACCGTTTCAACCTCAACAGCACTTTCAACCTCTACAGTTTCACCCACCGCCGCAAATTTTCCAGCAACCCGTTCAATTGGTTCGACTTCCGATATATCACCCGCAACATTTCATCCCGCAGCAACACTTCCTCCAGCAGCCTCAGCAACCTCTGCTTCCGCCGCAACCTCCGTCGTTCCTTCCGACTCTCGACAAACTACAGATAGCGACTGAGGATGTCAACGCTGACGCCGGAAACGTTTAGATTTCTCGTCGATCAGATTGTCACCAGAAGATTTTTCCTAACATCAGAAGAAGGAAGTTCGCTCCGCCGTGAAGACAGAAAAACGTACAACGAATATTTTTCCGTCTACTACGACGTCGAGCTCTCCGAACTTCTACAGGTTCTACTTCTCCAAGGCAATCGACTCGACGCGGACGGCCCCATAGCGAGAAGATTACTTCAACGACTGAAGACGCTCATTCAAGATTTGGACGCCTTCAGAGTAACACGTTGAAAATGAACTCCCGGGAAGCCCGCGCCAGAAGATCGTTCGAGCTCTACTTCGACACGAAGACCAGCCCGATTGATCAGCTCATCTTCATTACAAAGGTTTTTAACGAGATACAAACTGGAAGAGCCCTACTAACGTCACCAAGAGGTATCAGCTTCAGCAGAAGTCACCCTGCAGTCTACTTGGAACTACTCCAGCTCTACTACGACCCCTTTATCACCAGCTCCATGAACGACGCCCAGAATTGCTTATCACCAAGTTACAGACATCCGGCAGTTGTGGAATTCATCGAGACGACGCTTGTCAGATTTAGAACATCGGCTACGAATCGTCTGAAGCAAGAACCAATCCCACTTCTTCAGGAACTTTTCGCCAATTCCTACTTATTCGACACCATCCGGATAAGAAACCCAGCCGACCCTAGAATGTAAGAGCGCCGCTACAACATCCCAGCCGGAAGACGAAGAACGCCGCCTCCGTTCCAGCATTTTCCCTTCTCCAATGGTTAAAATTCAGTCACAGTAACAGCTCCCTGGTCCTTCCCTAGGAAAAGAATTCGTGAAGCCGCCTCAGTCCTCGACAATAACGTCTTCAAGGAGGACAACTGAGAAAAATCATCGGGAGGATTGAGAATGCCTGATCAGAGACGACGATGAGCAACTTCGGCGCATCAGGAAGAATTATACAGAATGTTTCCGTTTGCCATTTGAAGACGCCGACTTGCTTTGGAGATAACGAAAAAAAATCCACCTGCTTTTTCCTACCGCTGGAAGATCAAACTTCTTCTGAGAAAACGCCGTATCTCTACTGCCGCAAACAACTACTTCCCGCAATAATGTACTTCTTCGCAACTTCCAGAACCGAAGATTGAAAACATCACAGCCGAAGACACCCTCTTTGGTAAAAATCGATTCCTTTTTCGTCGCCGGAACCAAAACTTCGGAAAAATCCCACTAAGAAGATAAGGCACCGCCATTTTGTTGAAAAAGAAGAATGTCTTCCGACCTGGAACCTCAACTTCGTGAAGATTCGCCGCTTTATCATGACGCTCTCCGGATTTCCATCAAAACTCCATCTTTCTACCGACACGATGTATTCCTGGTTGACGAAGATGATGACGTCGAATTTAAAGGACATCTCGCCTTCAGCTACGAGCAACTTCCGGTCAAAGCCAAAAGACTACAAACGAAGAGACATATTTCATCAGTAGCTAACGGAATGTTAAACAACGAAAAAGGAGGAATCATCTTGATGGGAGTCCACGACGACAAACGTATTGAAGGTTTCACCCTTTCGAGAGCGCAACAACAGCACATCGTCTTAAGCATCGTCGACACCTTTAACCGTTTTACACCGCCAGTTCCGAAACATTTTTACGACATCTCGTTCATCGAAATCATCGATGGAAAGGAGCCGAAGGATCCTCTCATGAAGACACTACAACTACCTCCGGTAAATCTTCAACATCAACTCCGGACAGAAGACCCCTGTTGGTGCGATCGTCAAGTCAGAGATCTACGAAATTTCTTCACGGATTTTCAAGGACGAAGATGGATCGTCGAGCTTACCATCAAGAAAAGAAATCCGTCGGATCATCGCACCAGCCGCTTTCTTCAATCAACGACATGGGGAGATCCGGAACACAAATTGTTTACGACGGAAACCGGAAAAGGCTACTACAGGCTGAAGGACGTCACAAAGAGAATAGCGTGAAAGGACATCGAAAACTTCAACAAGGTAGTTGAGACCCT
>Ga0208722_1000464_pt1 | contig 11447 bp, 8 predicted proteins | sample LakMenEpi21Sep11_FD_150722 | JGI IMG/M metagenome (GOLD analysis project Ga0208722, IMG submission 150722) | Freshwater microbial communities from Lake Mendota, WI - 21SEP2011 deep hole epilimnion (SPAdes) | ecosystem: Environmental > Aquatic > Freshwater > Lake > Epilimnion/Euphotic zone ... | reverse complement strand
CAATCAAAAGCTGCTGGACAAAAATTTGCCAATTATTGGTTACACAATTATTGGGTCACCCAAAGTGGTGAAAAAATGAGCAAATCACTTGGTAACACCATGAAAGTTAGTGAAATACTTTCCAGATTCAGAGCAATCGATGTGAGATTCTATTTATTATCTGCGCATTATCGAAGCAATCTTGAATTTTCCGATCAAGCATTAAGTGATGCTGCAACAGCCTTTTCAAGAATTGAACAATTTGTAGTTAGAGCTAATGAAAAAGTTGGAGTAGTTGAACTGGCAAAAACTCTTCCCCCAGCTTTCCAAGAAGCACTAGATGAAGATCTTGCTACACCAAGTGCTTTTGCCGTAATTCATGAATTTGTTACAAATGGAAACACCGCTTTAGCGAATGATGCTGCGGATTTGAAAGAAATTTATGTGCAGGTTAGAACTATGTTGAATATTTTAGGACTTGATCCATTAAACAAGCAGTGGCAAAAAGAAACAAGCCAGGATGCAAATAATGCTCTTGATTCGTTGATTCAAACGATGCTTAAGCAGAGAAATGATGCTCGGGCAGCAAAGAATTTTGCTGTGGCAGATAGTGTTCGAGATGCACTAAATAGTGCAGGAATTTTGATTGAAGACACACCTCAAGGTTCACGCTGGTCTATAAATAAAGAATCGAAGTAATTAAATGGCTTTTAAAAATGCACGTAAACCAGCTGGCAAAAAAACTGTAGGCTCAGGTGGAAAAAATAGAAAAGCCTTAAAGGGAAAAGGACCTACCCCCAAAGCAAAAGATAGACCTGCACATGTGAAATACCGTGACAAGAAAGAACGAAACCCCAAAAACACTAGAAGTGCCCAATTCACGAAAGAACCAAGAAGATCTTTTAGTAATAACGAAAAGCGCTCAGCTTCAGATTTTATTTTAGGTAGAAACCCAGTTCTGGAAGCCTTAAAAGAAAACGTTGATGCAGCAGTATTGCGAATTGCAAACGGTGTTGATGTTGATGACAGATTAAGACAAATTTTGACTTTAGCTAGTGATAAAAATCTACCTGTTATGGAAGTGGAAAGAAGAGAATTAGACCGTTTAACAAATAACACAAACCATCAAGGAGTAGCTTTAGCTGTTGCTCCTTACAAATATCAAAACATTAAAGAAGTTTTAGCTCACGTTAAAACCACTCCGCTAGTTGTGATACTTGATGGGGTCACAGATCCACGTAACTTAGGTGCAGTAATTAGATCTGCGGCAGGTTTTTACGCGAATGCGGTTGTAGTTACAGAAAGAAGAAGTGCTGGGGTAACTGGTGCGGTTTGGAAAACAGCAGCAGGTGCACTTTCTCATGTTCCAGTTTGTCAGGTTGTAAATATCACAAGAACAATTACCGACCTTCAAGAACGAGGATTCTTTGCTATTGCATTAGATGGTGATGGTGATTTAAATCTTGATCAAGTAGATCCAGATTTAGCTAATCGTCCATTGCTACTAGTTATTGGTGCGGAAGGTCGGGGAGTTTCCCGACTTGTTGCCCAGACTTGCGATTTGAGAGTTCAAATTCCGATGAGTTCCAAAATTGATTCTTTGAATGCTGCCGTAGCAACAGGTGTGGCACTGTATTCAATTATGAGGTCGCGTAAACTCAATTAGTCAAAAGATTTAAATAAATACCTGCCGACGTGGCGCAACTGGTAGCGCACCCGACTTGTAATCGGGCGGTTAGGGGTTCAAGTCCCCTCGTCGGCTCCATAACCAATTTAATCTAATTCCTTGCACAAGTCCTACTCCAACTAAAATTAATGCTGCACCTATTGGTTGATACCAATGCAAACCTTCACTCAAGAAAATAACTCCAGCAATTGTGGAAACTATTGGTGTTGCATAGGTAATCGTGGCAGCAGCCAAACTACTTACATCGCGAATAATTTTATAAACCAGAGGAAAAGCTAAACCTGTTGAGAATATTCCAAGAAAAAGTATTGCTCCCCAGGTTGACGAACTTATTTGAGTAGGAACAGATGTGAAAATCAAACATAAAATTAGTAACTGAATAGCTGAAGCACTTAGTTGCGCTCCGATGAAAGATGAGGGACTAAATCCAAGTTCAGTAATTTTGGAGCGGGTGTAAATAACAACACCTCCATAACAAGCAGTTGCTACAACGACTGCCAAAATTCCAAGCAAATCATTTTCGCCACTATTTCCTTCCCAAATTCCAATTAGAACTAGAACTCCAACAAAACCAGTTAGAACACCTAAATACTCATTTCGACTAATTCTGTCTTTAGGAATAAATGCCATTGAAAAAAGTGCTGTCCATAACGGGGTAGCAGCATTGGTGATGCCTGCCAAAACTGAAGTTATTTGAGTTTCACCATAAGCAATTAATGCAAAAGGAGCTGTGTGTTGCAAGAAGCCTGCGATATTTGCTCTCACCCATGCTTTTCTTGTATTAGGAAGTTTCTGTTTAATGATCAATAAAATGATCAGAACTGTTAAGGCCCCAAGTGCAACTCTGCCAAAAGCAATTTGTAAAGGTGAGAGGTTACTTCCAGATATTTTTATGAAATAAAATGACATTCCCCACACAATGGTTAAGAAAATCCATGATGGAAGCCAAGTTTTTAATGGTGGAGAAGTTGTCATAGAAAAACCAATTATGTCATGACTAAACCCACTTGAGTCACACAATTAACGTCAATAACGAAAAATGTGGTTGGTGTGATTGAGACGACACGACCAAACGCGTAATCGCATACTTTTTACTTCACTATTACATACGATAGGGGAGCGCTCAAAAATAGAGACAAAAAAGCTTTTAGGAGAAAACTTAAATAATGGATGCCGTCTCAGTTTCCCCCGGCAATGGTGATTTTTCACTAAGTGATCGTGATAAAGAAATATTAGAATTTGAACGTCAGTGGTGGAAATATTCAGGTGCTAAAGAACAAGCAATTAGAGAACTTTTTGGCATGAGTGCAACCAGGTACTACCAAGTATTAAACGCACTAGTTGATCACCCAGCTGCTTTAAGTTTTGATCCCATGTTGATTAAAAGATTACAAAGAATGCGCTCGACTCGTGCTCGCAATCGTTCTGCACGAAAACTTGGCATTCAACTTTAACGCAAATTTCTTGGCCTAATTTATGCCAACTGGAAATGTTTTATGGTTTAACACCGAAAAAGGCTATGGGTTTATTAAAGCCAAAGACGGTTCAGAAATCTTTGTTAGAGAAAACTCGATTACCTCTAAGGGTTTACGAACTCTAGAAGAGGGACAAAAAGTTGAATTTGAAATTGATATGAAGACTGATCCTCGTGGACCAAGTGCTACAAATGTGGTGGTTATTTAATTCTCAGCCGGTATTTCTTAGACCTGTGGCAATACCATTAATTGTCAATAAGAGGGTGCGTCTTAATAATGGATCAGTATTTTCTGGGTTTTGATTAAGTTCTCTTACTTTTTTAAGTAATGAGACCTGTAGGTATTGCAATGGCAATAAGTAGGTATCTCTAATTTGTAAAGTCTTTTTTAGTGATATTTGGTTATCAAGTATTTCTTTTTCACCAGTTAACCACAGAATTTGGTTCTTAGTTTCTTCATATTCGGCCTTTACTTTTTCAAACATATGATGAAATTCAGGTGGTACTAATTCTGTAACGTAATGTTGAGCAATTTTCATATCAGCTTTTGCCACAGTCATTTCAACGTTACTGATGAAGTTTTTGAAGAAGGCCCAATTTTTTGCCATGTGACGAAGTGTTTCGTCATGTCCTGCATCTCGGGCGGCTTTAATTCCTGAACCAACACCAAACCAACCTGGAATAATTTGTCTAGATTGTGTCCAACCAAATACCCATGGAATTGCGCGTAAAGATTCAATACCTGCATTTGCTTGTCTTTTAGCAGGACGAGATCCAAGGTGTAAATCTGCTAATTGTTCAACTGGTGTTGATAAGGCAAAATAAGTTGCTAAATCTGGGTCTTTAGTTAAAGAGTTGTATTTTTCTTGTGCTGAAAGACTTACCTTATTCATAACTTCATCCCATTTATCAAGATCTGTTTGATTCACTCGTGATGCAGCATGAAGCAAAGTTGCTTCCAAAGTGGCTGCAACTAATAATTCTAAGTTTTCCCTAGCAAGTTGAGGAAGTAAATATTTGTCACTAATTACTTCACCTTGTTCAGTTAATTTCATATCACCAACGACAACACCCCAAGGCATCGCCAAGATTGCATCATGGGTTGGTCCACCACCACGGCCAACAGTTCCACCACGACCATGGAAAATTCTTAAACGAACACCATGTTTAACAGCTACGTCACGAAGTTTTCTTTGAGCTAGTTGGATTTCCCATTGGCTGGTTGTTATACCTGCATCCTTGTTTGAATCGGAGTAGCCAAGCATTACTTCTTGCACGTTGTCGCGTAAAGAAACAAGAATTCGGTAAGAAGGAGTAGATAGAAGAGTTTCTAGAATTTCGCCAGCATTTCTTAACTCATCAACAGTTTCTAGCAATGGCACAAAGTTAACTTTGGCAACTTTTGCTGGAAGATCTACTAAACCATTTTCTTTAGCCAAGATGACTGCTGCCATCAAATCATCAGGACCTTTAGTCATTGAAATTATGTAGGTATCAATAACGTCGTCGCCGTATTGCAACAAGGCTTGATTAATGGCACCAAAAGTTGAATAGGTACGAATTGCTTCAGCATCGGTAAGAGCACTAGGTGTTGTGCCAGCTGCTGTGGCAGCAAGCGGTCGAGGAGAATCCAATTCTTGGGCAAGCACTGCAAAACGTTCTGACTTAGTTAACTCTGAATATGGTTTGTTAATTATTTTTGCTCTGTCAATCAAAGGAGCAAGTGCATCGTGGTGTTTATCTGAATGTTCCCTAACGTCTAGTTTGGCAATTTGAAGTCCAATTGCAGCAGCTGTTCGAAGAGCTTTACCTAATACTCCTTGAGCAATTAGGCCACTTCTTTCATTGTTTAGGGCGATGAACAATTTGTTTAAGTCCTCAACAAATTCCTTTTCACTGCCGTAATCAACACCTGGAACATGATTTGCTTTGTTAGCAAATCGAATTCTGGTTTGCTCTAAGCGATGGCTTATGGCAGAGATCTTTAAACGATAAGGCTCTTCAGCATTGATTCTTTTCATACGAGAATCTAAACCACTTAAAACTGTCATATCTTTTTCCACTGAATCCCATAATTGATCATCAGCTGGTGAAATACGATCTGAAATTGATAAATCATCTGCTAAACGTTTAAGAGTTAGTTGCAAAACCCTAATTGCATGTCCTCTTTGTAAAGTTAAAACATTTGTTGTTACTTCAGGGGTAACAAATGGATTACCGTCTCTATCTCCACCTATCCATGATCCAAAAGTTAAAGGTGTATCAGTTGGTTTAAGTTTTTCTCCCACACCAAGTTCAAATGCGATGCGGTTTAGTTCTTGCAAAACTTCAGGCAAAGCTCCAGTTGCTGCATCATCTAAATAGTTCATGGCATTTCTTGCTTCGTCAAGAACTTCCGGTCGTTCTAACCTAAGTTCATCGGTTTGCCATAAAAGATCAATGATTTCAGAAAACTGATCATCATTAACTGTGGTGAGTGAAGAAGTGGAATATTTCTCACTTAATAGTTCAGCAATTCTTTTTAGTTTCAATAAGACACTTCGACGAGAAGCTTCAGTGGGATGGGCAGTAAAAACTGGACGAACGTGAAGATTTTGAAACGCTTCCTCAATTACATCTTGTTTAATTCCTGCTTCTTTAATTCTGGTTGCAACTTGGGCTAACCAAGTTCCATTAGTGTTTCTTTCTTGTGCTCTGTCCTGAGATCTAAAAAACTGTTCAGTGATGTTTGCTAAATGAAAATAAACACTGAATGCTCGTGCAAGTTTGATGGCTGAATCTAAATCAATGTGGGCTAGTAATTGGGCAACCTCAGTAGGTTTATCTTTTGAGAGAAGTCTTATTTTTTCAACTAATTCAAATAATTGTGGACCCTCTTGTCTAGTTAAAGACTGACCTAAAAGGATTCCTAAACGATGAATCTCAGAGCGCATCAGCGCATCTGAATCCTGTCCACCATTAGTTGTCATGAGGCAATTCTATGCAGAGAATAATCTTTAAATAATCTTGACAAGGTTTACTTGCACAAACTCAAGTGATTATCGAAAAATTAATTAGCTTTGGGATCTTTGCCCGACAAAACATCAGCAGCATCGATGATGCGATAGGCATATCCTTGTTCGGCTAAGAATCTTTGGCGATGTGCAGCAAAGTCAGCATCAATGGTGTCTCTGGCTACAACGGCATAAAAACGTGCGGTTCTTCCATCTGCTTTTGGTCTTAAAACTCGCCCAAGTCTTTGTGCTTCTTCTTGTCTGGAACCAAAAGATCCAGAAACTTGAATTGCAACTCCTGCTTCTGGTAAATCAAGTGAAAAGTTTGCAACTTTACTTACTACTAATACTTTTAGATCTCCTGATCTAAATGCTTCGAAAAGTTTTTCACGTTCTTTAATTGGAGTTGAACCATCAACAACAGGTGCTCCTAAATGTTGACCAAGTTCTGCTAATTGATCTAAATACTGTCCAATAACCAAAACTCTGTCATCACTGTGTTTTGCAACTAAAGTTTCCACCACAGTATTTTTAGATAAAGTGGTTGAAGCAAGTCGATACTTATCTTCTCTTTCAGCAGTTGCATAAGTTAAGCGTTCATGTTCTGGAAGAGTAACTCTTACTTCCACACAATCTGCTGGAGCAATCCAACCTTGATCAGCCATATCTTTCCAAGGTGCATCAAATCTCTTTGGACCAATAAGTGAAAACACATCATCTTCACGGCCATCTTCACGAACCAAAGTTGCAGTTAACCCAAGACGACGACGAGATTGAATATCAGCTGTGAATCTAAAAACAGGTGCTGGAAGTAAATGAACTTCATCATAAATAATCAAGCCCCAATTTTTAGCATCAAAAAGTTCAAGGTGTGCATAAACACCTTTTCTTTTAGTAGTTAAAACTTGGTAAGTAGCAATTGTTACTGGCCGGATTTCTTTCTTGGAACCTGAATATTCACCGATTTCATCTTCAGTCAAAGTGGTTCGTTTTAATAATTCTGATCTCCACTGACGAGCTGACACTGTATTTGTTACCAAAATTAAAGTTGTGGTGGAAAGAGTCGCCATGGCACTTGCGCCCACAATTGTTTTTCCAGCACCGCAAGGAAGAACTACAACCCCAGATCCACCATGAACAAATGATTCAGAAGCAATTTGTTGGTAACCGCGAAGCTCCCAACCCTTTTGAACTAATTCAATTGCGTGAGCATCGCCATCAACATAACCTGCATAATCTTCAGCAGGCCAACCTAGTTTTAGTAGTTGTTGTTTGAGTTGTCCTCGTTCTGAGGGGTGAACCACAATGTTTTGGTCATCAATTCTTTGTCCAACTAGAGGCTGAATTCTTTTACTACGAAGAATTTCTTCTAAAACTGGGAGATCTTCACAATGCAAAATTAATCCGTGTACAGGATCTTTATTCAAACTTAAGCGACCATAACGGTCCATAAGTTCTGCCACATCAACAAGTAATCCGTGGGGAACTGCGTAGCGAGAATATTTAAGAAGTGTGTCAACCACACTTTCTGCATCTAATCCAGCAGCTCTGGCATTCCATAAACCAAGAGGTGTTATTCGATAAGTGTGAACGTGTTCTGGGGATCTTTCTAATTCAGCAAACGGAGCAATGGCACGTCTTGCTTCTGCTGATAACTCGTGATCAATTTCTAATAGAAGTGTTTTATCACTTTGGACAATCAATGGACCATCGGTCATTTACTTTTTGCCCTTTTCTGCTCCAGCTATGCGAGAGATTGCATAGTCACGAATTCTTGAATCTGTTAAATCAAAACCTGTTAACAAACCACCTTCAAATCTAATTGGTTCCACAATTCGATTTGAACTCATTCCGTGAGTATCAACGTAGGTAATTGTAATGCAAACATCACCTGGTTTGCTTCCTGAAATTACTTTGTCAACAACTTCTCGGCATAATTCAGCAATTTCACTGGCTGGAGTTTTATTTGGAGCAGTTGCTGGAGTAACTGGTTTTGCTTTTGGGTCCTCGCCAGCTCTTAACGCTTTAATTGCAGCATCAAGCAAAGCTGCATCTGGTGGAGCACCTTCAGGTGCTGGTCGCGGTCTAACTCTTGCAGGAGAACGTCTTTCATTTGGGGCAGGAACTGTGTCATCAATTGGTTCATCAATTTGTTTGATGTCACCAAGTTTTCTTACTAAATCATTAATTAAATATTCAAGAGGTTGTGGAACTTCTGTGGTGGTGTATTTGTTTAAAAATTCAAGAATTCTTTCAGCGGTATAACCACGTTCCATCGCTCTTTGTAATGAAGATTCAGTAAATCTAAATACTTGAGCTGCTCCACGTGATTCTTGATAAGCCATATGTCTTAACTCTGATGCAACTTCAGCAGCAGGAGGTCCTGGAATTACTGCAGTTAAATCTGCCTGTAACACAAAAGTTGCTATTGCATCTGGAAGAAGTGGTGCAATTGCAGAAACTAACATTTGATCTGGTTTAACTGCATAACCTTTTGGATCAGCAACAGCAGCTCTGGCAGCTGCAGTTCTTGCTTCTGGGGAAGGCATTGTGTAACGCATTTCTCCCAAAGCTCTACCAGTTGTGGCAAGAACACCTAAACCACGAATTCCAATTGTGTTTGCTTCACCCAAAATTGCTTTTACTAAAGTTTCAATTTCTTCTTTATTTTTTCTTGGTCTTAACCAAGTTACATACTCCACAACTGCTTCTGGATCTGGTTCAAAACCAGGTTCAAGTGCAGCTAAGGCGTCAAGCACTAAAGATCTGATTTCTGGTGCAAGTGGTTTATCAACTTCGGGAGATAAAGCATTAATTCTTATTTCGCCAACTTTTCCAACTAGAGATGCAACTCTTGTGGTTGTTAACCAAGCTTCAGATAAAATTGCCCAACGCTCTTCCACACTTTTTGTGCGCCACACATCAAATGCAGGTGTTGGTAACCAAACTTGTTCTTTGTCATCTCCTGCGGCAAGCAGTCCTGCTGAAAAAGCAATTTCGGAAAGAAGTGCAGCAATATTTTCATCATCATTACAAATTTTTGCTGCAATAGTTAAATCTCTTTGTGCTAATCCACCATTTCGTAAAACTGCTGGAGGAGTTTCACCCCAATTATCAAGTAGTTCCTCTACTAACTGCACAAACTGCAAACCAGCAGCACCTGCTGCTCTATCTACTTGTACAGGATCTCTTTGTGCTTTAGTTTTAATATTTTTGTTGTTTGAAATGTCTTCAGGTAAATAACTTGGTGTTCTCATCACTAAAGCAATTTCTCTTGGCAAAGTTAAAGCATCACGAGCTGTAGCAACCAAAACACCATGTGCCATTAAATATTCGTGACCATTTTTAGCACTAGTAATTCCTGCATCACGATTTAACTTTGACAAAGTTATAACTGGGGGACCCCATAGTAATTCATTTAAAACATCTTGAGTTCCTTTTGGTCCTTTACTTACTATTTCTTCAATTCTTTCTTGATTTGCAATAGCAGCTAAATCAGGTCTTTCATGTAAAAAGCAAGGGCCAAAACCTGCAGGATGAGGGGCTACTACTTCTTTTAGAACAGGAACAAAGCGCATGCCATTGTCATCGCCCCAAATAATTGCAAGCAAACGTAATTTTTCTAAAGCAGCACTAATTTTGTCATTATTATTTAAAACTTTTTCTAAATCTTTTTTAGTAAATGGTTCATTAAGAACTGAAATTACTTCTGAGATTCCAACTGTCCAAGCATCCAATCGATCTAGGACTCGGGTAACAGATGAATTAGTAGCTGCTCTTGCGGCAAGTTTGGCAATGTCAGTTGGAACAGGATGAACTAAATCTGGGCGCTGAATTAACATCAAACGCATTGAGTGATCGTCTCTTAGGCGAAGTGCATCAACCAAAGTGCCTGGATCAACTGCTTCAGGCTTGGTCGTTTTTTTCTCAGGTTTTGCTTTGCCCTCTTTAGGCTGGGCAGCAGTTTTTGGAGACATCCGGACAAGTTTACCGAAGTTCAACAGGTGGGGTTTTACTCAGCCCAACTCCAGCAGAGGTGTATACGCGGAGTAGGCGGGAAGAAATCGGATTCGCTACCCTAGAGGTTACGACTAAAACAGTCGTAATAATTACTACTTATATAACTTGGGGTGAGTGCTCGTGCCAACTGGAAAAGTTAAATGGTACGACGTGGAAAAAGGTTTCGGTTTTCTAGAAACTGATGAAGGCGAAGATGTTTTCGTTCACGTAACAGCTTTACCTGATGGAGTTATTCCAAAACCAGGAACACGTGTTGAATTCGGCGTTGCCGAAGGTCGACGTGGCACACAAGCTTTGCAAGTAAAAATTTTAGAAGCTCCACCAAGTTTGGCAAAAGCAGGTCGTAAAGATACTGACGACATGGCTGCCACATTAGAAGATGTCATCAAATTACTTGATGGTGTTTCAAATCAATTACGTCGTGGACGTTATCCAGATGATTCATCTGCCACAAAAATTGCTGCAGTATTAAGAGCAGTTGCTAACGACCTCGACGCTTAAAAAGAAAGCCAAACATTAAATGGCTAATGCATTAGAAACAAAGCTAAGCAATGCCAAGGATGTTGCTCGCAAATTTTTAGTTGAGGAAATTACCGAACAAAGAGTTGGCGAACATTTAGGATTTGTTGTTGAAGGTGAAAATGTTGCCACACACAAATTCAAATGTGTTGATAAAGCTTATGTTGGTTGGAATTGGGCGGTAACACTTGCAATTGTTGATTCTGCAAGTGAAGTAACTGTTAGTGAAATTCTTTTATTACCTGGAGAAGGTGCAATTCTTGCTTCTTCTTGGATTCCTTGGGAACAAAGAGTTGAACCAGGAGATATTGGTGTTGGTGATGTTTTACCAACAGCACCAGATGACACTCGTTTAGTTCCTGGTTACACAGGTGTTGATGATTTGTTTGAAGAGAAATTAACTCCAGAAGGTTGGGAAGTTGGTTTAGGAAGATTTAGAGTTTTATCAGTTCCTGGAAAAGATCAAACTGCAATTCGTTGGTATGAAGGCGATCGTGGACCTCGTGCTGCAATTGCTGAAGCTGTTACCGATAAATGTGTAACTTGTGGTTTCTATGTTGCAATTTCTGGATCCCTTGGACAAAGTTTTGGAGTTTGTACAAACAAGTTTGCAGCAGATGATGCCAAAGTAGTTTCTATTGATCATGGCTGTGGTGGACATAGCGAAATAGTTGTGGATATGCACTCAATTCCAACTGGTGGCATGGTTTTTGATGACAACAATTTAGATACCGCTGAAGTAAGTGATGAAGAAGTTGTGGAAGTAGAAGTTGCT
>Ga0208722_1000461_pt1 | contig 11495 bp, 17 predicted proteins | sample LakMenEpi21Sep11_FD_150722 | JGI IMG/M metagenome (GOLD analysis project Ga0208722, IMG submission 150722) | Freshwater microbial communities from Lake Mendota, WI - 21SEP2011 deep hole epilimnion (SPAdes) | ecosystem: Environmental > Aquatic > Freshwater > Lake > Epilimnion/Euphotic zone ... | reverse complement strand
GCTGACGACCAAGGATGTAAATATTATCAGCCGAATAGTAAGAACCTGTACCGCCACCGACGATTGCCTTCGGGAACATACCAATTTCCATATAGGTATGATTGACCACAACCATCGGGATATCCTTCAGAGTAAGGTGTGGTGTAACCATACGGAACAAAGACTTAATTTGCTTTGCGCGAGTCATGTCACCAACGGACTTTTGCTCAAGAGCATCTTCAACTTCTTTCTTCGAAGCAAGATTACCAATCGAGTCAATTAGAATCATCACACGATCGCCACGCTCAATGTTAGTCAGCTGATTCATGATGTCAAACTTCAACTGCTCAACATCAGTGATTGGCGTGTGGATAACACGCTCTTTATCAATACCGAAGTTCTGGAAATATGATTGCGGAGTACCGAACTCAGAATCGTAGAAAAGAACGATAGCATCAGGGTACTTGTCCTGGTATGCTTTTGCCATAATCAAACTGAACGCAGTCTTGAAGTGCTTGCTCGGACCAGCCCACATTGTGAGACCAGGAGTAAAGCCACCATCAAGGGAACCAGAAAGCGCAATATTTATTGCAGGGATGCTAGTCTGAACCATATCCTTTTCTTCAAAGAAGATTGAACGCGAAAGGATAGCGGTGTCTTTAATTGTTGAATTTTTCTTGAGTTTATCTAACAGGCTCATGTGTGGTCTCCTTGTTAACCATATATGTATTATATACTATTTCAATTGAAAAAGCAATCTAGTGATTCAACCTTTTCAGATTTCCAATTAATCGAAGAAAGAATAATATCTAGCGGTTCAAGAAATGATTTCTCGAACTGAAGATCGTAATCAATATATTGCTCAGCATCCAACTGCTTGGGAATACCAGACAAGAACGCAAGAGTATTGTTATTGTAAATGTTTGGTTGTTTTAGATAGACAAACTTGATCTTTTCGCCTTCCTTGATTTCCTGATATCGTTTGGTAAGATTCATTTCTCGCAACAAATGATTGTACACCAATGCACCCTTGACATGGATCGGTGTTCCTTTCTTGAAGATATGCGCAGCATCAGCATACTCTTTTAATCCATTAACGGATCTTGGGAATGCAATATCTTCAACGGAAAGTGCCTTAAATTCTACCCGAAACTTTTCTATGAATTTATGAAGTTCGTTTTCACTCTCAGTCATGATTAGATTAATTGCTTCTTTAATCTTTGCGCGACAAGCAGATGGAGTAGACGAACGAATCGCTGAGATGCCCATCATCTTGAGTTTGGGTTTGGCATACGCCACACCTTCGCTATTGTAGACATTGAGAATATAGTTTTTCTTAGCGACCCAGATTGCCTTGTCAGCCAAAGACTCACGCTTCATTTCCATGCGCTGTTGAAACGCATTGACATATTCTTTCAATTCTTCATACGACGCATCAATGAACGGCTGGATCTTATCATCGCAAACCTTATCCATAAACTTGATGACTTTCTTGGTGTCAGAAGTATCAGGGTAAAGTTTCTTGATTAGCGGACCCATGTTCAAATAAATCGAGTCAGTATCAGAAGCGATGACATAATCTACATCATCAGTTTTGAGCAGATTATTCATGTATTGATTAATCTTCTTTTCAATCCAACGAATAGACAACTGACCTGCCGTTGTAATGCCTTCGGCGATACGAGTATCAAAGAAGCGGAAGTATTGATTGCCCAGTGCACCGTAAGCAGAGTTTAGAGTAACCTTCTTTGCCAACTGCAGGTTATTGTATCGAGCAACTTGTTTCTCGAGATAAGTAACTTGATTCTTATCTTCAAGAACAGTTTCGATCTTCTTCTTGGCTTCGATTGCCAACTTCTTATAGCGTGTACGATCTTTGTACATGCTATCCATAATCTCAGGCAGAACACCCTGCTCTTGAGTACGGAACAGCTGACCATTCGGCGTTACGGTAACACCAAGATCTTTTAGGATGCTTGTATCAACTTCTTGATTTAGCAAAGAGTTAACGCTGACATTACAGTTGCTGATAAACCCACGCATATTATCGTTGTATAATTTTGGCTCGACGAGCGTTTCCATCGAGATGTTATACTGCATGATCAAGTGCGGATATAGACTGTTCAAGTCAAACGACGCAACCCATTCGTGCATACCAAAAATGGGATCTTTCACATATGCGCCTTCGTATTGCGAACTCTTTGTGCTATGAGAAAGTTGAGGAATCACAATCTTCTTTCGTAGAAGATAGTTGTAGATAATCGCGTCCCACATACGAACCTGCGTGAACACATCATCATAGTTGACCTTGTTATCATATGCAAGAGTCAACGCAAGTTCAATCAACTTCATCTTGTCTTCGAGTTTCTCAACAAGTTCGACATCCTTGATGTTATACTCAATGAATTTCTGATAATCGTGTTTGTAGAGTTGATGTAGAGTTTCGAACTCAGAATAATCTAATTTCTTCTCACCCAATTCAACATGAGCAATGTTATCAAGACGATATGACTCTTGCTGCGAATATGTAAACTTGCGATAGAGTTGGATGTAATCTAGAATAGCAACTCCAGAAATATCATAGAACTCTACTGGACGATTCATCATCGTCGTTTCGCGTTTACTGATACGATTCCACGGCGAGAGTTTCTTGGCTTCATCCTCACCAAGAACTTTGATGATGCGATTAGCAAGATATGGAATATCGAATTGCTCGACATTCCAACCAGTGACTACATCTGGATGCCATCGGCTCCATAGGTCGAGGAAGCGTCGTATGAGATCTGACTCATCGCGGCATTTTGCATAGTGCACGTCGTCACGATGCTTGACATAATCGCCACAACCAAACACAAAATAATTATCTTTGACTTTGATACTGATTGCTGTGATTGCTTCGTTTGCATCTCTTGGTTCAGGAAATCCGTTCTCGGATCCAACTTCGATATCAAGATAGGCAATAAGTATTTTACTGACATCCCAAAGAATATCGTCAGGATACTCATCAGCAATATAAGCATACTCATAGCGATTATTCCCAAAAACAGGAAAATTGTCGACACCCTTGTACCTCTCTAAGAATTCACGACACTCTGGAATTGTTCCAGGCTGTATTGGTTTGACATAATCACCATCAAGAGTTTTGTACTCAGACTTCTCTTGACTGGAAAGAAAAAAGGTCGGACGGAATTCAACCTTCCGTCTGACCCTCTTATCATTTTCAACGCCTCTCAGAAGAATAAATCGACCAGAGACGCTGACATTAGTATAAAAATTAGACACGCTTTAACCTGTAATTAACTGCCTTGGGGGAACAACGATTCCTGCCCCGAAGATTTGATTATACCCGTTTTTCACTTCATCCGCAACCTCTGAGATAACAAGAATATGATTCTTGTTGATTGTAAACGGAGGATTGCTTGCTTGCATCCATGGCATAAAGCCAAGAACTGGGGCACCATCTTTACCGCGCTGAAGAACGCAAGCAACTGGGTTAGTGAAAGTGATGTGAGTGTCACTCTCCTCTTCGATTGCTACAATTAATTCCTCGCCATTTACGAGCTTGAGTGCTTTGATTGTCATTTGTATTCACCTTCTTGTATTTGTCAAATAAACCTTTTTGCTTATGGTTTTGTTTTTCACCATTTAAATAAAGAACATCGTGTATCATAACCCACGTGTCATCACCGACTCTAAGTTGCCAACCATTATAATCTAGTATCTGTATCTGTTTAGATACTAGCAAGTCACGGAGTTCTGATAAAGAATGCATTATTCTTCACTGCTGTTAGCATTATCCATAGACTGACGCTTGATCTTGAAAGCAACATGGTTTGCATGAGCAGCAATCATCGATCGTTTAAAATCACCACGCTCATGTGAGTCTTTAACCCAACCATATGCTTCAGCCATTGCAAGCATTCTCTTGTATTGTCGTGGAAGTTTAGCGTTATAAAAGTCACTACGATTAGCCATTTAATAATTCCTCACATTTCTTCCAAAATTGTTCTTGCTGACCTTCTACTCTGATTTGGAAGTTATGCCAGAATAGATCGTTTTCTTTACCGTATGTTGTACCAAGACCATAATTTGGATTGCCATTTTCTAGAGTCCAATAAGGTCTACGGTCAGTTTCCCAGTCATATCGATACACATTCCTATCATACCTTAATGGCATGACAAAGTCAACTGCAATATTATTAGCCTCAGCAGCATAGGTATACTCTTCGGCAACATCACCGCGACTAGTTTCCATTGCTGATGGTCGACCCATCTTATCAAAATTTGCTGCGCTTAATGCTAACGCTGAAGGTGCAGCAAACAAATGATTGTTGTTTTCAATATGCCCTGAACGCTGCGCATTACCAATTAACGCACCATTTGATGCCGCCGAAATATATGTTTCTATTGCATTTGGGTGGACTGGCAAACAATCAATGTCTAGAAACAACACGACATCAAAGTCTAATTGTTTTGATACATTTTCATCTTTAAAGGTAGAAACTGATTGACCATTTAATGTCCAAATATAATCCATAAACAAACCATGCGGGATTTCCCCCTTAATGGCTATATGCTGAAGGTTTAAAGGATTAAACTTCTTAACAACTGCTCTTTGTAATTCCACAGTTTTAGGATTAATGTTCGGCATAAAATATGATGCGATACAGGCTTTCATAACATATCCTTTGATTTATTGCATTGACGAAACGATTATATCGTTGTTATTTGGTCTAAGTTTTTTGATCTTAGAATGAATCTCATCAAAAAAATTCCACGCATAAACAATAATCATTAAATCGCCAGGTTCGTTGATTAATGTTTCTGGTGCAACGATAGGAATATTAACACCGCCGATAATCTTACCGATCTTCATCGGATTTTCGTCGACGATATATTTTAGTTTGCGTTGAACATAATTGCTCATCACCACACCCTTTGCGGCTGCTCCATAGCCAACAACAGGCAATGATGATTCATCAATTAATTGGGTTAATCGAGTTTTATTGTTCAACACTTTATCATTAAATTCTTCATATGTTTCTGCGTCAACCAAAGCAGACTCATCTTGCAATAATTGATTAATTCGTTCCTCTGAATTATCCGTTGCATTGTGCTTAATCTTAAACAGATAACTTGTTCCGTGCACTGGACGATATTCAACATCCACCAGGGAAAGCCTTGCGCGTTTACACAACTCATTCATAGAGTTGATTGTAAAGAACGAATGGTGTTCGTGATAAATTGTATCGAACTCACCATTTACAATCATATTTTTCTGTGAGGTCTGTATGTACAGAGTACCATCTGGTTGCAACAGCCTCTTACAATCTGTTAGGAATGCTAAAGGATTTTGGATATGTGCCACCACATTAAAGCAAGTGATAACATCATATGCACCTTTAACCTTTACTGATGGGAAAAAATCGCAAGTAAGATTTAGATCTGGCTCATTGATCTTAGAAACAATGTTTTCGGCTGGATCAATACCATGCAGTTCCCACTTATATGGTCTGAATGACTTTAAGAATGTGCCATCATTACAAGCAATATCAAGAATTCGTTTATTGTCTCCAGGATTTTCTGAATGAATTTGAGAGGCAACCTGATCAAATTCTTTAACTAAAGTGTTCGATGTTCCGCTGACATAAAGATAATGCTTGTACAACGCTTCTCTATCAACAGATACTGTCAACTGAGAGTGATAGCATTCCATACAAACATTTACTTCTAGTGGATACAATTCATCATCTTGCTCGGGTGTGTCCTTAAGATTATTAGCCAAAGGCTGAGAACCCAGAGAACAAAATTTATGTAATGCGCTAGAGCCGCATGCATAACACTCTTCGATTATCTCATAATTACTCATATCGCACACTCTTATCTCTGTTTGTAAATCTCACATTGCCATATTGTGTTTTGATTTCTTGTACAATCGACTGCACGGTAGACTTAAATTTAAAGTCAAAGGTATTGCTGAATTTTTTATTCGATATCATAAAGTCATAAGGATTGCCGACTTTACCCTCATCAATTATTTTTACATCAGTTATAGCAGCAACTTCTTCTGCTAAATTAGATACAGTGCTGTTAAAGGAATTGATATTATAGACGCCAGAATTTTTGCTGGTGCCTTTCTGTAGAATCGCATCGATTGATTCTAGCAAGTCTGATAATCCAAGAATAGCACGATGAATATGTGAGTTAGACATGCGTATCACATCATCTTCTATTGCTGACCTTGACATAGAATTAAGCATCAGTTCACTGCGGAAATTGATTGAAAATCCATTAACAGTGCCGAATCTAAGCCCATACCATTGCTGAATCGGATTATTGTTAAGCATGTATTGATCTATTGCATATTTCGTGAGGTCATAGTTATTTACGCAAATAAATTCTTTCTGTTCCTCGGTGGCTATTCGATCGCCAGTGTTTCCATAGATAGACGAGGAACTGGCATAGATTAGTTTAATTGGCTTCGGTATCAATTCAATTTTATGCACTAGATTGACAAAATTTCTGATGTTATTGTTAAACGATGACATGTAATCATCGACGCACATCTTAACCGAAGAATGTGCTGCTAACAATATGACGGCATCATATTCTGTCAGTTCTTCTATGCTTAGATCATTGAAGTCTTTGCGACCAAATGGCATCATCGTTGAATTGCCAAACCAACAAAGGTCGTAGCAAGTTACATCGTAGTCGCGCCAAACAAGATATGGGTGTAATCGAGAACCGATATAACCCTTTCCACCTAACAATAAAATTTTCATAATCTATTCTCTAGCATTATAATTTGATCACGCAAATCAATACCGAACTGGCGATGCCATTCGTAACGAGCAATCGCTGTATCTCTATTTAGCAGGTGCTGTCCACCGTTACCAACTGCCTTATCAGCCTCAGGAATTTGAGTTTGAATTGCAAGTTTACGCTGAAGAAGATCTTCTGTAAATGGTGAATACCCATACCACAAAATACGGAAGTCTTCGGCTGGTGTTCCCCAGTAATGTCTACCTGCTCGCCAGACTGAAGTGTCGAAATAGTTTAGTGCAAAGTTATGCATGCTTCGCATCTTACGATTGTCATACATAACATTATCTTCAATTGCTTGAAAATCTCTAGCACCAGCATATGCATTATAAACAGTATCTTCGCTATAATCGCAAGGCATACCAAATGTTCTTTGTGTTACAAGAGATACACTAGGATCTGGTTCGGTAAACTTTTGCTGTTCTGTGTCAATCATCACATCGCATGGAATAAGTTTTTGCATGCGAACAGGTTTTTGTGACTTGAAGGCATGCAATAATCTGCGAGTGTTACCAATAAGAAACTCGGTGACATTTAGAGTAATCATCCAAGCATACGGATACTGTTGTTGAATGCTGCGTTCGATATTCATGATCTCATTATCGCAGGTGATTGCGTTGAAATCTTTGTTTACCGATTTTATGATTTGCCACTTGGGTGTAATCTTTCTAACAAGATCCATAGAACCATCAGTAGAATGATAGTCTACGATAACCCCATGATCAAACTTATCTTTATGGTGTTGAAGCCACCAATTTAAAAGATATTCCTCATTACGAACATGACAAATTACAAAACGCATTATTGTTTCCAGGGAAGTTTTCCAGCATAACGCTTGAGCATCTCAGCGTTACCGTTGATAAAGAAGTCAGCTTGCACAGATATTCCTGTGCTTCCTACTCTATATTTTACCGTATAATCGTTGTTGGAGTCAAACTTTAACTTATTCTGTTCATGCATCAGAACAGCAGTCAATGCGCGATCAACTTCCATCACACCATTGGGTGGTCGCGCCTGACGATGCCAGATCGGAGCAATGTTTACCGCAAGTTCACGACGAACCAAGAAACAACTCACATCGACGAAGTGGTCGTTAAGAACAGACTTGTATTTACCCAAGTTTTCGCAATCGTCGTTGCAGATAAACTCGCCCTTGCTATCAACAATCTGGCGCAGCGAATATGCCCAGTCTAATTGTTTTTCTTGTGTAATCTTAACAAGGCTTTCGATATGATTTGGCGTAAACTCATTATCATCATCTAGCCATGCAATATAGTCGCCGTTGGTAAGGAAACTGAAGCCACCATAGATACGGTGACCATTGAATCGATTTAGTCCAGTTGCGTGCGGCAGAACAATGACGAACTCATTATTGCCGTTAGGAAATTCCATCGCATTGAGAATTTCAGAGGTTTGTTCCCATCTATCAGAACCATCAACAATAACATAATGTTCAATGTTTTTATAGGTTTGATTGCGTACAGAATCAATGCAATCAGCAAGTCTGACGCCGCCAGTTGTTGCGGTAATAACAGATACTTTCATAAACTTCTCTCTTTACAAAATTGTAGAACACTTGGATCGTTTTTTTGATCCCCATAGGGAGCATATAATGCACGCTTTCTTGATTCTGCTTTACTATTTATGGGATTCAAATAGTATGTAGCCAGACTTCTTCGCGCTATGTTTTCTGGGCATGTTAATTCTTCGGGTAAACCATGCCAAGAGTTTTGCGTGGTGTCGAATAACACAGCGCGATTAAACTTATTCTCAATTTTAGTGATGCATTCTTTAGGTTGCTGCGTTTCTTCATCATGACTCCAAAATTCTAGACCACCACCCCACTCAGGATTCCAGTCTGGCGTCATGTACATGATAAGATTATAGTTTCGCATCAATGGCAGTTTAGGATGTAGTGAATAATCTTTATGGATGTTTAGTTTGCCATCTCGGCTATGAGAATGCATTCCACCGCCATGAAGACCGTAGTCTGGAATGATGTTTGAGTTTTGTGTGATGTGACTTAGAAAACCAGCAAACTTATGACTACAAAGAAAGAATAATGATGAGTAAATCGGCGCAGGAAATTTATCCCAGTGCGAACAGGCTTTCTTCTTTTCTACAGCATTGTCATAAGACACAGTCCACACAGAATCATTGTGTGCTGGAAAACTGCTCGCTATCTCAGCGGCAGTCTTATCATCGAAAAAATTGTCAATAACTACATGATGGAATGGTTCGGATCTTTTAAACTGTTCTTGTAAAGAACAGTAGTCCAGATTGTTTATCATTTTTAATCCCAAAGATTCTCATAATATTTTCCAAAAAGGCGGAATGCGTTCTTCTTCCTTCCGAAGTATTTATCCCTCTTCTCGTTGTCTAGTTTGCCACTCTTTACTATGCCTTCTTTGTTCCACTTGGGCTTTTCAATCCAGAAATTGGGTTCTTTGTCTTTGACTTCTTCGCCAAATGCCCAAATCATTTCGTCGAGAACCCAGTCCCAACGCTTGAAGTGAAACTCATCCGTATCCCAATCATTTTTCTTTGGCTTGGCAGCAGTCGAACGAAGATGCTCGGGGACATCTTCATCATCAGTGTACGGTGCGCCATGCTGTGTTTTCTTTAACTGCTTGAGCATTGGGTGGATGATGAGCGCAAGAGTTCCGTCCATGCTCCATGTGTCCCATGGATCAATGCGAACAGAGACTTTCTGTTTACCGTCTTTATTTGGGTATTTACCGATTGAAACTTTCATTGTCAACCTCTCCTCATACGGGAAATGTCTTTCATCTGCTCCTCGTCAATCACTGGAACGGCATTGCTCTTATGCATTGTAGCAATACCCTTGACTAGAGTGCCAGTGTACATCAGGCTTTCTTTCTTCTCAGTGAAAATCTTATCAGACTTCAGCGACTGAATGTTGCGAGCATCACCAGCACCAACTCGCGGACCATAAGAGAGACTCGGTAGTTTTTCATAACCAAGAATCGTCGAAGACTTGTTATACTTCTTCGCAATCACGCCAGTCAACTTACGCTTTTTCTTCGGCTTGAATCGAGCAGCGCAATAAATCATCATACAGGATACTTCTCTACATGATCATAATAAAATCCCCTAACCCTTGCCGCAAGACGCTTCACTTCCTCCTTGGTAAAGTGCTCGCCGTGCTTGGGATAACATTCAAGGACATCCTTGGCTAGTTGTCGCAGGAACTGCAGTTCTATAGTTGTTCCGCGAGGCATAACCTCAAAGTCACCGTCACTCATACACCACCATTGCGCAGAGAATTCACTGCATCCTCGCAAACCTTAGACGCTTCACGCAATGTTCCCATCATGCAGTGAATCTGATACTGCACATAGATGATGGAAGCAGACCACATTATAAGAAACAGACCAACAATCAGTGCAGGAATATCCATTAGACTTTCTCCACAAGTTTAGAAAGAGTGTAATCAGCAATTTTGCAACGAATCATCGTCGGAATATCAGTAAAGGGATCTTCCAAGAAATAAGAACATCCATCTCTCCAAGTATTATACTTTACAAACTTCGCGAAGTCAAGCATGTGCTTTTTATTGCTAGGGTCAAAGGGAACTCTTGCTTTTGATGCAAGAACAGAATGGCGGTATACATCAGTCATGATAATATTAACCCTTTCGTTTGACTGGAATAGAGATTAGTATACCTGAAATCAATCCGCAAAGATAGAAAAAAACATGGAACCAATGAGAATCAATCACTTGATGCTCCAATTCCATTCTTCTTCAGAAGGTCCCACCAATCGTTCAGTTTCAATATCTTCAGCAATATCATCAATCACTTCCCAGCCCAATTCAATCAAACGAGATGCAACATGATGAGGATTGGCGCCGCGCAACTCTTCTTGAGTGAAGACAACAACACAACACCCCATTGCTTCTAATGCGCGTGCATGCTCAACGATCTTAGACATATCTTCCATTATCATTGCTCCGAGTTGTAATTGCTATCGCACGGATCAAATGCAAGATCATCGTAACTCACCATGTCGGGGTCACGGTCATAATCTTCCGCCTCCCATCGAGCGATAACTTCATGAACAACAACCACTGGAATTCCAAGAGAAGCAGCAATTTCAGTTTCCTTCATGCCATCTTCGCGAAACATCTCGATGACATCAATCTCTAAATTAGCAAAGTATCCCATATTAGAACGGTGCTCCTTCGTTTGAAACAGAAACTTGATTCAACTCAGCCTGATACTTTCGATCGCCGACAACCAAAAGAAGGTTGCGAGCGCGTTCAAGTTTCTCAGCAAGATCGTAACAGTTCTTGGCGCTCAAATCAAGTTGCGAAAGAGTGTTCGCAAGAACATGATCGGCACCATTCACAAGGTCAATCGCCTCATTCAACAGAGTTTCAGTTTGTTTTTTCATGATCAAAACCCCATCAGTTTGGTTGCTTGCTTCTCAGTCAGCAGCGTTGCCTCTGACACAAGAGCCTCAAAGACTTGTCGAATTTCGTTGCAGTAGGTCAACTTCTGACCAGCAACCTTTAGCACGCGACCATAAAGTCGAACGCCATAGAACTCAACACAAATCGGATCACCCTTTTTGATTTTCATTAGGCGAGCACCTGAATGCGCGGAGTGGTGAACTCGTCGTCGAACAGCATCCGACCAGGAAGCGGAGCGACGAAGATCGTCGAGACACGG
>Ga0208722_1000457_pt1 | contig 11522 bp, 9 predicted proteins | sample LakMenEpi21Sep11_FD_150722 | JGI IMG/M metagenome (GOLD analysis project Ga0208722, IMG submission 150722) | Freshwater microbial communities from Lake Mendota, WI - 21SEP2011 deep hole epilimnion (SPAdes) | ecosystem: Environmental > Aquatic > Freshwater > Lake > Epilimnion/Euphotic zone ... | reverse complement strand
ATCCAATTTTGAAGCAGCAAAATCCCCTATTCCTTTATGATTAATACTGTCAAGAACCATTTTGACTTTAGATTTTTCATCATAATATTTAAACTTGAAATTTTCAACGGAGTATTGCTTTATTTTTAGCGAAAGCGGTTTGCTTTTTCCCTGTTCTTTGTCTTTGTTTTTCAAGGCAATGTCATAATTACCAATTCCATCTTTGTTGAAAATGATATTGATGAAACCGTTTTTTGATGAAATTCCGTCAATTTTCATCGGTTCATTATCCCCTTTAAATAATTCTTTGATAGACATTTTTAAATTTAATTCTTCAAAAGCTGCCAAAGTATCTCCTTCAAATGGCGCTTTATTGATTATAGAAAGTTTCTCAATGGTAACACTGGCATTTGGGAAGTTTTTAAATAAACTCAAATCAGCATCGGCGAAAGCTACTTTTGCATCCACTTTTTCATTGATAACTGTTTGGATTTTAGCTTTGATTTGGTCTTTAAAGAAATACGGAATGGCAAACGCCGAGATTAGTAATATCAAAACAAGTATTCCAATGATTTTTAAAATTTTCTTTACCATAACAAATGAATTTTTAGTGCTGCTAACAGTAACAAAAGTAATGCCTTTCAATTGTAACACTGTTACATTTTAAAAAAGATTTATGATTATTGAGAAACATATTTTTGAGAAATTGTTAGTAATCACTTCATTGTATTTAACGATATTCTGAAATAGTTTTAGTTAATTTGTGCTTCTATGAATATGCAACATCAAGTCATTTTATCGTTGGGTAGTAATCAAGGCAATCGCCTCAAAAACATTGTGTCTTGCATTGATGGTTTACATAATGAAATTGGCACTATAATTAGGGTTTCAAAGCTTTATGAGTCACCTTCCTGGGGTTTTGAAAGCGACAATTTTTATAATTGTGCTGTAGTCATGCATACTCATAAAACAGCTCATCAAATTTTGGAAGAATGTTTGTTGCTTGAAGAATCTTTGGGAAGAATTCGTCAAGATGCACAAGTTTACCAAGCTAGAATTATAGATATTGATGTCATTGCTTTTGATGAAGAAATTATTGCTTCCGAAAAACTGACAGTGCCACATCCCGAAATGCAAAACCGATTGTTTGTGTTATTGCCCATGAAGGATTTGAATTTGGATTGGCGTCATCCTATTTTGCAGAAATACCTTCATGAATTATTGATGGTTTCAGAAGACAAAAGTAATTGTAAACTGGTTCAAAAACTGGAGATTCCTATTGAAAAAATAAAACTCAACCATTTCAATTATATTGCTATAGAAGGAAACATTGGAGCTGGAAAAACAACATTGACCAATAAACTTGCCGAGGATTTCAATGCCAAAACTGTGTTAGAGCGTTTTGCGGATAATCCTTTTTTGCCAAAATTCTATGAAGACCAAAATCGCTATGCTTTCCCGTTGGAAATGTCTTTTTTGGCAGACCGATACCAACAAATTTCTGATGATTTAGCCCAATTTGACTTATTCAAAGATTTTATTGTAGCCGATTATCATATTTTTAAATCATTGATTTTTGCTAAAGTTACTTTAGCCGAAGATGAGTTTCGTTTATATAAAACCATGTTTGATATTATTTATAAAGAAATGCCCAAACCTGATTTGTATATTTATTTATACCAAAGTACAGAAAGATTGCTAGTTAACATTAAAGAAAGAGGGCGTCCCTATGAACAAGAAATTCCAGCGGAATATTTGGAAAAAATTAATATCGGATACCTTGATTATATTAAATCACAACAGAATTTGAACGTTTTAATTATAGATATAACCGATAGAGATTTTCATAATAATCAGGAAGATTATATTTTTATTCTAAATGAAATTCAAAATAAAATATCAAATTAATAATTGTTGCGCCTTTTCGCCTTTCAAGTTCGATCCATCTTTTGAAATAAATCCCAAATTACAATTCCAGCACTTACCGAAATGTTTAAGGAATGTTTTGTGCCCAATTGTGGTATTTCAATAGAACCATGACATAATTCAATCGCTTTTTGAGAAACGCCATACACTTCATTGCCAAAAACTAGTGCGTATTTTTTGTTTTTCTCCACTTGAAAATTTTGAAGGAAAATCGCATTTTCAACTTGTTCTACAGCGAAAACAGGGACGTTTTCGCTTTTCAATTTATTAATTACATTTAGAATATCTTTTTGATATTCCCAAGCAACGGTTTCAGTAGCACCAAGCGCTGTTTTGTGAATTTCTTTATTGGGCGGAATGGCTGTAATGCCGCAGAGATAAATTTTTTCAATTAAAAAAGCATCGGCAGTTCTAAAAACTGATCCTATATTATGAAGACTTCTTATGTCATCAAGAATAATAATTAAGGGTGTTTTAGTAGCTTCTTTAAAAGCTGTAACTGATTTTCTTTCTAATTCTTTGTTTTCTAGCTTACGCATCTTTTTTATTTCAAATAATTTGACGTATTTGTCAAGATTGGCAAAGATATTCAAAAAAAAACTCGTCTCATTTTTAAAACGAGACGAGTTTTTCTTGAATTATAATTAACTAAAATTAGCTTTTAACTGGAGTAGCACTTTCTGTAGCTGGAGCTGGTAAAACGGTTCCTTTGATAGTAAGAACTTTTGTTTCTTGTCCAATTGCATTAGATTTTACTGTAACTGTTTTAGTAAAAGCACCAGGCCTTGCTGTATCATATTTTACACCAATAGTTCCTTTAGCACCAGGAGCAATTGCACCTTCCGGCTTTGATGGAACAGTACATCCACATGAACCTTGAGTGCTTTCAATGGTTAATGGTTTTGTGCCGTTGTTAACAAATACAAATTCTCTACTTCCTTCAGCATTGTGAGGAATTGTTCCATAATCGATGGTTTCATTTTCAAAAACCATTCCAGCACCATCTACTTTTGGAGTTTCTACTTTAGTGGCAGTAGTTTCTTTTTTTACAACTTTTTTTGCTGTTTGGGCACTTGTTGTCGCAACACCGAAAACAGTAATTGCAGCGAATAGTATTAATTTTTTCATTTTTATAAGTTTTTATGTTTCTGATACAAATCTATCTAAAAAAGAAAGTGGTGTCATTTTTTTTATCTTAATATTAAATTAATTTTTTTTAAGATGTCTATTCATTCTAAAATATTTAAATTCGCTTTCACTAAAATATAATTCAAATCCATTGTCAGCCAAAGAAACTCCAATAAAGGAAACGCCATTAATGAAGCAATACAACGAGATAAAAAGAAAATATCCCGATGCATGTTTATTATTTAGAGTGGGCGATTTTTATGAAACTTTTGGTGAAGATGCCATTAGAGCTTCAAAGATACTCGGAATTGTTTTGACTAAACGGGGAGCTGGTAGTGAAACCGAAACAGCACTGGCTGGTTTCCCGCATCATTCCTTAAATACCTATTTGCCAAAATTAGTTAAAGCCGGACTTCGAGTAGCCATTTGTGACCAATTGGAAGACCCAAAAATGACGAAGACTATTGTAAAACGAGGTGTAACCGAATTGATTACACCAGGAGTTGCAATGAACGATGAGGTTTTGCAATCAAAATCAAATAATTTTTTGGCTTCCATTTATTTTGGTAAAAAACAATTGGGAGTAGCTTTTTTGGATGTTTCTACAGGAGAATTTTTAACAGCACAAGGCAATGAAGAGTATATTGATAAGTTGTTGCAAAATTTTAGTCCGAGTGAAATTTTAATTCAAAAGAATAATAAATTACATTTCAAAGAAGTTTTTGGAGATAAATTTAATGTCTTTTATCTCGAGGATTGGGTATATAAAGAGGATTATGCGCTTGAAACTTTGATCAATCATTTTCAAACTAATTCTTTAAAAGGTTTTGGAATTGAAGAATTGCTAGATGGAATTATAGCTTCGGGTGCCGTTTTATTTTATTTATCCGAAACACAACATAATAAAGTGCAGCATATTAGCAGTATTCAGCGTATTGCTGAAGATGGCTATATTTGGATGGACCGATTTACCATTCGAAACTTAGAATTATACCACAGTCATTCTCAAAATGCAGTAACACTTTTGGATGTAATTGATAGAACGCTTTCGCCAATGGGTTCTCGACTTTTGAAACGCTGGTTGGCATTGCCTTTAAAAGACATTCATAAAATTAGAAATCGTCATGAAGTGGTTTCTTATTTAAAAGGAAATCAAGAAATTCTTCAAAAAATTCAATCCCAAATCAAGCAAATTTCCGATTTGGAACGTTTGATTTCCAAAGTGGCTACTGGAAAAATATCACCTCGGGAAGTGATTTATCTTAAAGAATCTTTAGATGCCATAATTCCAATTAAAAATTTAGCATTGGAAAGTAAGCAAGAAGCTGTTCGTGTAATTGGGGACAGTTTGCATGGCTGTGATTTACTTAGAGAAAAAATTAAAACAACGCTCAATCAAGATGCTCCAGTTGCTATTGCCAAAGGAAATGCTATTGCTGTTGGGATTAATCCTGAGCTAGATGAACTAAGAAACATCTCATACTCAGGGAAAGAATATTTAGAAGGAATTGAACGAAGAGAATCTGAATTGACCGGAATATCGTCTTTAAAAATTTCCTTCAATAATGTTTTTGGGTATTATATTGAAGTTAGAAATACCCATAAGGAGAAAGTTCCTGCTGAATGGATAAGAAAACAGACTTTGGTTAATGCGGAAAGATACATAACAGAAGAATTAAAAGAATACGAAACCAAAATTCTTGGTGCCGAAGAAAAAATTCATCAAATCGAAAGTCAATTATTTGAACAATTAGTAAGTTGGATTGCCACATACATCAAGCCAGTCCAACTCAATGCCAATTTGGTTGCGCAATTAGACTGCCTAACTTCTTTTGCACAATTGGCAATTGAGTGTAATTATGTTTGTCCTATTCTAGACGAATCCTTTGAATTGGAAATTACAAATGGTCGTCATCCAGTAATCGAAAAACAATTGCCTTTTGGAGTTCCTTATGTTCCTAATGATGTTTTTTTAGACAGAGAAACACAACAAATCATTATGATTACTGGACCTAATATGTCTGGTAAATCCGCTATTTTAAGACAAACTGCATTGATTGTTTTATTGGCACAAATGGGAAGTTTTGTTCCTGCCGAAAAAGTGAGAATGGGTATTGTGGATAAAATCTTCACACGTGTTGGTGCCAGTGATAACATTTCGATGGGCGAGTCTACTTTTATGGTAGAAATGAATGAAACCGCATCAATATTAAATAATATCTCCGAGAGGAGTTTAGTTCTGCTTGATGAAATAGGCCGCGGAACCAGTACTTATGACGGAATTTCAATTGCATGGGCAATAGCTGAATTTCTTCATGAAAATCCAGCTAGACCAAAAACATTATTTGCAACACACTATCATGAGTTGAATGAAATGAGTGAATTGTTGCCGAGAATCCAGAATTATAATGTTTCGGTAAAAGAATTAAAAGACACCGTACTTTTTATAAGAAAGTTAGTAAAAGGTGGAAGTGCTCATAGTTTTGGTATTCATGTGGCAAAAATGGCCGGAATGCCACAAACAGTTATTCAAAAAGCACAAAAGCTATTAAAGAAATTAGAAAAAAATCACTCCAGTGATGCACTTAATACAATTAAGTCTTCCAAAGAGGATATGCAACTCACTATTTTCAGTATGGATGATCCATTATTGGAAGAAATCAGGGAAGATATTTTGAGTTTAGACATAAATACTTTGACTCCAGTTGAAGCATTGATGAAGCTAAATGAGTTGAAAAAGATTTTGTTAAAAAAGTAAACTACTGCGGGAGTTTTTGCAAATCAACGGATTAGATTTTCTAGTTGTTTTTTCAAAAAAAGGTTTGCATAATTCAATTTTAGTATTACATTTGCATCCGCAATACACAATAAGTATTGCAGTTCTAACAAATATTGTGAATGCGAAAATAGCTCAGTTGGTAGAGCGCGACCTTGCCAAGGTCGAGGTCGCGGGTTCGAGCCCCGTTTTTCGCTCAAAATAACGTTATGATGGATTCGTTTTTAAAATGAAGTCTTCATAGAGTATAAAGCTCGGATGGGGAGTATATTTAATTAATTTTTTTTAAAAATTAAACCATCAAAAAATCATTCAGCTCGAGTGGTGAAATTGGTAGACACGCTGGACTTAAAATCCAGTGAACAGCAATGTTCGTGCGGGTTCAAGTCCCGCCTTGAGTACAAAAACCTCTAACGAAAGTTTGAGGTTTTTTTGTGGCTTCTTTATAAAAAATCGCAATAATCCTATTGTCATTTCGGAGGAATCCCATCAAAAGCATATTCAATTCATTCCAGTTTTGAAAAACAAAAAGTGAGATTCCTACGGAATGATAAAACAGCATAAGTTTATTGCAAAAAAAAAGCCATCACGCACAAGCGGATGGCTTTAAGTCTTTAAAAAAAAATTAGTTGGTGTACTAATTATTTTTTTACTTCTTCAATAACAGCATCAACTTTTTCAGCAGCAGCATCAACTTTTGCAGCAGCAGTGTCAACCATTGCAGCAGCAGTGTCAACCATTGAAGCAGCTGTATCAACAGCTTCAACAACAGTAGTGTCAACTGCTTCATTTGCAGCAGCGTCAGCTTGTTTACAAGATACTACAGTTAATGCAGCAACGATAGCTAAACTTAAAAATACTTTTTTCATCTTACTTAAAATAAAAGGTTAATTATTAATTCGAGGCAAAGATATAAATTTTTTAATAGGTTAAAATATTTTTTCAACTTTTTTTCAAAAACCTATGTTTGCTCTGCTTTTTTACCTAACAACAACCGTGCCAAAACCAAAATTATTCTAAAAAATTATTCTTTTATTTTAATTTGGGATAATTATCATCTCTTTAATTAGGTTTTCTGCGCCAGCAAACTTATCAATTATGAATAAAACATACCTAATATCAACCATTATGTTTCTACAAATTTCGGGAGAATAATATATATCACTCATCGTTCCTTCCCAAACTCTATCAAAATTCAAACCAATCAAGTTTCCTTTCGCATCTAGCGCTGGACTGCCTGAGTTTCCTCCTGTTGTGTGATTGGTTGCTATAAAATTAACAGGCATTTTTAGCTCCGCTCTGTCGATTCCTTTCACTCCATAATTTCCATAATTTTTTGTATTATACAAATCAATTAGTTTTTGGGGAACATCAAACTCATAATCGCCTGGAACGTATTTTTCCATCACACCTTCCAGATAGGTGAACGGTTCATAGGTAATTGCATCATTGGGCTTATATCCTTTTACTTTTCCATAGGTTACACGAAGTGTGCTATTGGCATCAGGGAAAATGCGAGCTGATTTTGGACTTAATTCCAAAATGGCTTTCATATACGTTCTTTGTGTTGCACTATTTTTTAAGTTTAGTTCATCATATTTTGGCATTACATTTTTAGTATGAGCATCTGCCATTGCTTTTATAATTTGATATCCTTTATCGGCATTAATTTTTTCGATTACAGTTTTAGAATCACCTTCTAGCAAACTTCTAAAATCTTCTAGCTTTGTTAATTTAGTGTTGCTGTAAACATCAGTCGTTAATTGCGAAGCATTAAGGTTTTTCAATTCATTGGGTAAAAATTGAGAGGGCAATCTTTTAGCATAAATAGCAATTAGTTGTTCAAACACATTTTTATCAACATTTACATTATAATCTTTATAAAAATCTACAATTCCATTGGATAAATTATTTTTTCTATCAGTAAAAGCTTGTTCCCCTTTTGTTTTTAATACTTGTTCTAATTGGTATAAACGATAGCCATTTTGAAGTATTTCTGTATTTCGTAATGCCACTTCTGTAAATAAATCTCTTGCCAAAGCATAGTCTTTTATTTCAGCGTAATTTTTTTCAAAATCGCGCAATAAATTACCGTATGCTGCTTCCTTTCCTGCTTTGATAACTTTTTGTTGAAAATCGGTTTCAAATTTTTGTTTAACTTCTACTGCATTGGATTTTTTGAGTCCTTTGCTTTCGCCAATCCATTTTTTCCAATAGTTAGCTACACTGGCGTATTTGGAAGCATATTGAATTTTGATGGCTTGATCTTTTCGCATAAAACCATCTTGTACTTTCAAGGCGGCATCACGCACTTCAATTTTTGCTGGATTTAAGGTATTTACTATTTGTTCAACAGCAACTGCCGGTAAATATTCTTGAGTTCTTCCTGGAAAACCCATCACCATGGTGAAGTCATTTTCTTTAATTCCTTTTATTGATATTGGGAAGAAGTGTTTTGGCTTATAAGGAACATTGTCTTTTGAATATTTAGCAGGTCGATTGTTTTTGTCAGCATATATTCTAAACAATGAAAAATCGCCTGTATGTCTGGGCCAAACCCAATTATCAGTATCAGAACCAAATTTTCCTATAGAACTTGGTGGCGCACCAACAAGTCGAACATCTTCATAATTTTCGATAACAAAAAGTAGGTATTGATTTCCGTCAAAAAATGGACGAATGCTGTTTTCTTGCCAAGTTTCTTTGGGTAATGTTTTATTTAATATACTTATGTTCTCTTGAATTTTTTTCTGTTTTTCAGCTTCAGAAGTCAAAGTAGTTGTTCCTTCTAACACTTTTGAAGTAACATCTTCAATTCGGATAATGAATGTAACATACAAGTCTTTGTTGGGCAATTCTTCCTCCATTTTGTATGCCCAAAAACCATTGGTTAAATAATCATGTTCGACAGTTGAATGGCTTTGTATGTTATCAAAACCACAGTGATGATTGGTTAAAATCAAACCTTTGTCCGAAATGACTTCTGCAGTACAACCACCATCAAATTGTGGTACGGCATCTTTCATACTGGAATGATTTACTGAATAAATGTCTTCGGCACTAATTTTCATGCCTAATTTTTTCATTTCGCTTTCGTTCATCCCATTCAATAAGGATGGAATCCACATGCCGCCTTGTTGGGCATTGACTTGAACAAAAATGAAAAGCAGAAGTAATTTTAGAAATTTCATTGTTATAATATAATTGAATTAAGTGTTTGTATTTTATAAATTGTTACTAATATGTCTCAAAATAACTTCCGTTGCGCCAATATTCATTTGCACAAAAGTTTCACAAATATGCCCTTTTTCGTGACGAATATCTTCATTGGAAATCAAATTCTCAAAAGAATTATTTAATTGGATTTGATTTGAAATAGAAATGCATCCTTCCAAATTTATCAATGCTGTTGCTTCGGCAAAATGCGAATAATATGGTCCAATTACTATTGGAATACCAAAAGTTGCCGGTTCCAAAATGTTATGTAAACCTTTATTAACAAAACCACCACCAACATAAGCAATATCAGCATAACTATATATTTTGGTTAGTATACCAATTGTGTCAATAATGAAAACCTCAAAATCAGCTAAATTTTCATTTTCTTTTTCAGAAAATAAAACAGTTTTCTTTATAATTGAATTTTTCAACTCCTGAATTTGTTCTGATCTAATATTGTGTGGAGCAATGATGAATTTTACATTTTCATTTGTTTGATTAATGAAATTTACTACTATCGCTTCATCTTTTGGCCAAGAACTTCCTATGACAATTGTAGTTGTATTGTCTTTAAATTGCTCTATGAAATCCAAAGAATTATCTCGTTCCAAAATCGAAACTACTCTGTCAAAACGGGTATCGCCAGAAACTTTTACGTTATTGTAGCCAATACTTTGAAGCAATTTTTTAGAGCTTTCGTTTTGTACAAAAAAGTAATCGAAAGTTTTTAATGCGTTTCTATAAAATCCGCCATACCATTTAAAAAACGCATGATTTTCTCTAAAAATTCCGGAAATCAGATACGTTTTCACATTTGCTTTTTTCAATTCATTCAAATAATTAGGCCAATATTCATATTTGATAAAAAACACTAATTCGGGATGAACGAGTTTAAGAAACTCTTTTGCATTTGCTATGGTATCAATTGGCAAATAAACAGTGACATCAGCTACAGTATTGTTCTTTCGAACTTCATACCCTGATGGGGAAAAGAAAGTGAGTATAATTTTGTGATTTGGAAATTGCAATTTGATTTTTTCCATGACAGGTAATCCTTGTTCGTATTCGCCAAGTGAAGCTGCATGAAACCAAATGGTTTTGTCTTTGGGATTTATTGCGCTTGCTAGTATTTTGAAAACGTCTTTTCTGCCATTGACAAATAACTTTATTTTGGGACTGAAAAGCGCAATAATTTTGAGAATAAATTCCGAAAAATAGACGAAGAGATTATATAGAAAAAGCATCAAGGAAATTTTTTGTAGATGTCTTTGCGGTGTTCAAACGTTAAAAATTTTATTTGCTTACCTATCTTTTCTATTCCAATTCTGTAGTCACCTATTTTTATCCTGTAATAAACTTTGAACCCAGATAGTTTTTTTATGTTGGAAATTTCAAGAACTGAGTTTGCTCGAACCACATCATCAATTGTATCTTGAATTTTTTGAAGCAAATCTTCATTTTTCAAATTTTCTAAATTCTTGAGAAAATTTCTAGTGAAATCTACTTCCATCTATTCAATACTTTTTGAACATCTTCATAAGTTACACTGGGTGAATTTTTACATTCGTCCATCATCAATCCTAAATTTCTCTCTACTTTCAATTCATATTCTGTCGAATTTTCATCAATAAGGTCATTTTTAGAAGTTATTTTTTCTACTTCAATACCAATTTTTTTGGCAAGACTAATCAATAAGTTCATGTCTTTTTTTGAATTGGATTTAAAAAGTACCGTTTCCATAGTATCATTTATTTTATACAAATATAATAAATATGTTTCTAAAATATAATCCCTATTTTTGCCAATTATAAGTTTAAATCATGAGAAAAATTCAAATGGTTGACCTCAAAAGTCAATATGATAAAATAAAAGATACAGTCAATACTTCTATTCAGGAAGTTTTAGATACAACAACTTACATTAACGGACCAGAAGTTCATAAATTTCAAAAAAACCTTGAGGAATATCTTGATGTAAAACATGTAATTCCGTGTGCCAACGGAACAGATGCTTTGCAAATTGCCATGATGGGATTGGATTTAAAACCTGGCGATGAGGTAATTACAGCCGATTTTACTTTTGCGGCTACGGTTGAAGTGATTGCTTTATTACAATTAACTCCCGTTTTGGTGGATGTGGATTTAGTAAATATGAATATTTCTATTGAGGCGATTAAGAAAGCAATTACGCCAAAAACTAAAGCCATTGTTCCTGTGCACTTATTCGGAAGGGCGGCCAATATGGAAGCGATAATGAGAATTGCCAAAGAACACAATTTATATGTAATCGAAGATAATGCGCAAGCGATTGGTGCCAATTGTAAGTTTTCTGATGGCACCAAAAAGAAAGCAGGAACTATTGGTCATGTAGCTTCAACTTCTTTTTTCCCATCTAAAAACCTTGGTTGTTATGGCGATGGTGGTGCTATTTTTACTAACGATGATGAACTAGCGCACAAAATAAGAGGAATTGTAAACCACGGAATGTATGTGCG
>Ga0208722_1000448_pt1 | contig 11629 bp, 9 predicted proteins | sample LakMenEpi21Sep11_FD_150722 | JGI IMG/M metagenome (GOLD analysis project Ga0208722, IMG submission 150722) | Freshwater microbial communities from Lake Mendota, WI - 21SEP2011 deep hole epilimnion (SPAdes) | ecosystem: Environmental > Aquatic > Freshwater > Lake > Epilimnion/Euphotic zone ... | reverse complement strand
GTATCATGGCGAAAATAGGTGTCAATTTCGGTTGGGACAATGACTTTTTTATCCAATTTTTGTAAAGGATTATACAACGTATTATTCATTCCTAATGTTTTGTAGAAATTATCATAAGCCAATTCATCCAAAGGTTTACCAGTGATTTTTTCTAAATATTGCTTGAGAATAATAAAGGTAAAATCGCTGTAGCGGTATTCTTTTTTATCCATCAACGGACTGTTGATGATTTTTTTTATAATAGTATCATGATAATCATCTCGGAGGAACAAACTATCCGAAACTCGTTTGGTAAAACCTTGGGTTGCAACTTTTCGATAGTACTTTTCCATAGGCATTTTTGATGAATCAACGGTAGCTTTGTAGAAAGGAATCCAAGCTTGCATTCTACCATAATGCGAGAGCAATTCTTTGAACGTAATTTGCTCTTTGTTTGATGCTTTAAAAATGGGTAACATTTCGCCCAAAGTTGTTTCTAGATTGACTTTTTTCTTGTCATATACTTGCATCACATTGGGTAAGGTAGCAACTATTTTTGTCAAAGAAGCAACATCATATAAATCAGTGTTTTTAACTTTTGTAGCAGTATCATAAGTATGCGAACCAAACGATTTTTGATAAATGACTTTACCTTTACGCGCTACTAAAATTTGCATTCCTGGAGCCATTTTCCCATCGATAGCTTTTTGAGCCAATTTTTCTATTTGGTTTAATTTTTCAGAACTCATGCCTACGTTTTCTGGTGTAGTGAAGCCCAATCTATTGAGTTTTTCTGTTGCTATTCCATCACCTGCTTTGAAGGTTTCATTGATAGAAACGGGTAGTTTTCCTTTAGCATCAATAGCACCAAAAAGTAATTCGGCTGACACTTCCTGAACAACAGTTCCGTTTTGATAGGAAACCACAACTGCTTCAATGGGCTCAAAATTGGCTATATTTGATAAAGAATACGGTTTGGCAAAACAATCTAAAATCACTTTCTTTTGAGTGGCAATTCTATTGATAATTTGCAATTCAGTTTCGGATAATTCAGGTGATTTCCACCACGATTTATCTGATTTATGGTAGCCGATAATTACGGTTTCATAGCCGTTCAACTTAGTCATCAGTGAATCAATATTGGCATCAAAAACTTCGGTAACTTCGGTATATTTATTTAGTGTAGTTACAAAAGAACTATTGGTATCATCACCCATTTTGACATAGGCAATTTTTTGATTTAGATTTTTAATTGGCAAAATAGCATCTTGATTTTTCACAACCGTTATGGCATTTTCGTACAGTTGGTATTGCAAATCCAAATTTGATCTTGGATTTAAATCATTATGAATGTTGATACCTTCAACTGGTTTGTAATTGTTTAAACCCGCTTTGAATTTGTAATGTAAAATCTTCTTTACTGATTCAGCAAGTCGGTTCTCAGAAATAAGTCCATCTCGGTAGCCAGAACTAATTTTTTCTACTGCCAACGGAACATTTTCAGCAAAAAGTAGAATGTCATTTCCTGCCAAAAATGCTTCTAAATCAATATCGCCAGGTTTTTTAAAATTACTAGCGCCTTTCATATTCAAAGCATCGGTAAAAATCAAACCATCAAAACCCAATTGTTCTTTTAACAAATTATTGACCACTGAATACGAAATAGATGTTGGATACCCTTCTCTGGGTTCTAAACTTGGTACATTCAAATGTGCCACCATTACTGACACTAATCCTTCATCAAACATTCTTTTATAAGGATATAATTCTACTTTTTCGATATGGTCTAAAGTGGCATTAACAACAGGTAACGTGCTGTGAGAATCGGTTGAAGTATCACCATGACCTGGAAAATGTTTTCCTGTTGAAAAAACTCCTTGACTTTGAACACCATTCATCAAAGCGATGGCATGTTCAGTAACATTGACTTTGTTTTCGCCAAATGAGCGATAGCCGATAATTGGATTTTTTGGATTGGTATTGATATCTAAAACGGGTGAAAAATTGAAATGCACGCCCAATCTTTTGCTTTCCTTGGCCATACTAACGCCAACTTGCTCAACCAATTTCAAATCTTTGATTGCACCTAATGTCATATTAAATGGATATCGAAAAGTAGAATCCAATCGCATACTCAATCCCCATTCAGCATCAATCCCAATAAACAAGGGAACTTTTGATAACGCTTGGTATTTATTTGTTAATCGAGCTTGACGTTTTGGTCCACCTTGAAAGAAGATTAATCCGCCAATATTATAATTGCGAACTAATTTTTCAATGGCGTTAGTATGAATGGTATCTTTATTAGAATAGCAAGCCACCATAAAAAGTTGCCCTACTTTTTCGTTAAAAGTCATTTGATTATAAACACTGTCAACCCACTTATTTTCTGCATAGGTTTCGGGAAAAAAGTTTTTCCTTTCCGATTTGATATGTGGAATATAGATTTCCTCCTCAGTAGCAAAACCCGCTTTTTCAACAACCGTTTTATTGTTTTTGGAAGACGAACAATTCGTAACCAAAAACAATAATATAATGAGTAGACCTATTCTGAATAAAAAACTTTTCATGAAAAATGAAGCTTAAAAAAATCGTCCATGCCAACTTTCACCCGCTGGAACTTCCCAGTTTTCGTTAAATTCTTCAATAGTATTTACAAGATTATTGAATACGATGGTATTGGCTGTAACGGCTTTTTCTTTTGCCATTTTCTTGAAATCAATAAGAGATTTATGAGCAATGTGTTCCCCATTTTTGAACGTTACATTCATTTTATCCAATAAATCTACTTTGTATTTTTGTTCCAAACTCTGAATAAAAGCAACGGATGAATCAATGGAACAACCGGTTGCTTGTTGCACTTTTTGGTTTACAGCAATAATTATAAATCGGTTGTATTTTAGCAAATAAGATGCTTCAAGTCCAGTTCCGTGAGCCGACCAGTTTTCTAAAAATGCTTTTAACTCATTTTCGATTTCGGTCATTTCCGCCTCAGAAAATTTTCGGTTCGATTGGTAAATCCAAATTTTAGAGTTTTCGGGTAAATTTTCAAATGGTTTAAACATTGGATTTGTGAATAGTGATTTGTATTTCGTACTTCGTATTTCGTACTTTTTTGCTATAAATCTTGAGCATTTGCTATTAATTCGGCGATATCCATTACTTTTATTTCTCCTTCTTTTTCTTTGTTTTTCACTCCGTCCGTCATCATGGTGTTGCAAAATGGACAAGCTGCTGCAATGATTTCGGGTTGAGTTTCCAATGCATCTTCGGTTCTTTCGATATTGACTTCTTTGTTCCCGGGTTCGGCATCTTTAAACATTTGAGCTCCGCCAGCGCCACAACACAAACCATTAGCACGAGAACGTTTCATCTCAACCAATTCAGCATCCAGTTTTTGAATTAAATCTCTTGGAGCTTCATAGATATTATTTGCTCTTCCGAGGTAACATGGATCGTGAAACGTAATTCTTTTTCCTTTGAATTGTCCTCCTTCAATGGTTAATCTTCCAGTGTCTAATAATGATTTCAAAAACTCGGTGTGATGAATCACTTCGTATTTTCCACCCAGTTCAGGATATTCATTTTTTAAGGTATTAAAACAGTGAGGACAAGCGGTAACGATTTTTTTGGCTTCGTAGGCATTTAAAACCTCAATATTCATCATGGCCTGCATTTGAAACAAAAACTCATTCCCTGCTCGTTTTGCTGGATCACCAGTACAGCTTTCTTCAGTTCCAAGCACGGCAAACTCCACATTGGCACGATTTAAAATACGCACAAATGCTTTGGTAATTTTCTTCGCTCTGTCATCAAAACTTCCAGCGCAACCCACCCAAAATAATACTTCGGGTTGTTTGCCTTGAGCCATCATTTCTGCCATGGTTGGCACTTTTACTACTTCACTCATAAATTTCAAATTAAAAATTCCAACCCAAAGTTTCGGGATCAAACCTGCTTGATGATTATTTGGTTTAAAAATCTAATTCCAACTTCCTTCTTCTAACTTCCAACTTCAAACTACTCATGATGTTCGTCATCAAACACTTGAATAGTAACTTCTTTGTCCACTAAATCAGTAAACTTTCCTCTGTAGCGAGTTGCTTTTACCAAATGATTATCAATCCAGTGGTAATTTCCACCACGTGGTTTTCCAAAAAGAATTCCATGGTATTTGAACCCATGTTTTTTCAACCAAATCTCGGTATATTCTCTGTGCGCTTCCGTTCGAGAAGTGAAGAAGAAAATTACATGACCTTCATCATACCATTTATTTAAAGTAACTAACGCATCGGGGTAAAGTTCGGCGGTTAACATTCTTTCTGGTTCTTCGTTTGGAATATCGTCACAAACAGTTCCGTCAATGTCGATTAGATAATTCTTAATTCCTTCTGGTAAAATGGGACTTAAATGTTGCCCGTTTTCTGTGATTCTTTGTAAGTTTTTGTCAATGTCTTCCGTTTTCATTTTTTACTTTTTATAGTTTTCAAATTCATTCGACAAATCCTCAAGCTCACATATGAGAATTTATCAGATAGTGTTAATGGGTTAAAACCCATTTTTATTCAAATGCTTCGCAGCTAGTTATTATTCATCTTTCCAGTTTAATCGGTCTTGTTGGTTGTATTGCCATGGCGCGCCATTATTTTCGATATTGGTCATCATTGCATTTAATGATTGTGGTGCCGCACTTTGCTCCATCACCAAATAGCGTCTCATATCCATAATTATAGATAGCGGACTTATATTGACTGGGCATTCTTCCACACAAGCGTTGCAAGAAGTACATGCCCAAAGTTCTTCGGGTGTAATGTAATCGTTTAATAATGATTTGTTATCGGGAATAAATACACCTTTGTTTGAATCAATATTTCTTCCTACTTCTTCCATTCTGTCACGTGTATCCATCATGATTTTTCGAGGTGACAATTTTTTTCCGGTTTGATTGGCAGGACATGAAGAGGTACAACGACCACATTCGGTGCAGGTGTAGGCATTGAGCAATTGCACCCAATTCAAATCTTGCACATCTGAAGCTCCAAATTTAGTTGGAACAGCGCTTTCATCAACAGGTTGAGTGGCATAAGGATCAGCGTTGGGATCCATCATGATTTTGACTTCTTTGGTAACACTTTCTAGATTATCAAATTTTCCTTGTGCATTTAAATCGGCAAAATAAGTGTTTGGGAAAGCTAAAAGTATGTGTAAATGTTTGGAATAATACAAATAATTTAAAAAAGCAATTACCATTAAAAAATGTCCCCACCATCCAACTCTTTCTAAAATATGTAAAGTACTTTCGCTCATTCCTCCAAAAATTGCTGGTCCTAAATGTTGTGAAATGGCAAAGTGGAAAGAGCCTGTTCCTTCAAAATGCGATTTTCCTAATGAATACAATACTTCATCGGTTCCATTCATTGTGAAAATACAAGTTACTAAAACAATCTCCATAATGAGAATTAGGTTAGCATCTTTTGTTGGCCAACCTAACATTTCTGCTTTATTGAAACGGGGTAATTTTAATAAATTCCTTCTTAACAAAAAGACAATTGTAGCCACTAACGCTAATAATGAAAGGATTTCTATAAAACTGATTAGGAAAGTATAAAATCCTCCTAAACTCGGTTTAAAAAAACGATGTGTACCAAAAACTCCATCAATTATAATTTCTAACAACTCAATTTGGGTAATTATAAAAGCTAAATATAACGCAAAATGAAGTATTGCAGAAATTGGTCTGGCAAACATTTTCTTTTGCCCTAGAGCAATCATAGCCATGTTTTTCCAGCGCTCTGAAGCATTATCAGAACGATTGACCTTTTGACCTAAATTAATATTGCGAATTAGCTTTTTTACATTTTTAGCAAAAAAACCAATTCCCAAAGCGAGAGTAATAGCAAAAAGTAGGTTATCAATATACATCATAACTTGTATTTTACTTTTTAATAGAATCGTTTACAGGTGCTTTATAGGGTTTGTTTTTCTTTCCAAAAAGCGAAACATTAACGTATCGTGTTGGATTTAAACGTAAATCTTGTAACAATAACTCTAGTTCTTTTGAAGTTTTAGAAAAGTTGTTATATAGCGTTTCATCTTTTGCTAATTTGCCCAAAGTTCCTTTCCCTGATTGAATTTCAGCCATTATTTTATCGACGCTGGCTAATGTTTTTTCTAGTTTGTTTACTGTTTCACCAATATTAACTTTAGCAATTGAATCGGATATTTTTGCAAAATTACCCGATGCTTTATCAAAGTTGGTTAATGAAGAACTTATTTTTTCTTTATTATCAGCAAGCATTACATTCACATTTTTGGAAGCCGATTTAAACTGGATTAAGGTTGAATCTAAACTCACAATACTACTCTGCAAACTTTGTTTTGTTTTAGCATCAAGGATAGAATTTACATTTTTTAATAAATCATCCGCAGAAACAACCATTTTCTCTACTTTCTCTTGTAATGGTGTTAAGCGTTCTGCAACCAATGCTGTCAAACCTGGTTTATTGCCGCCTTTTAATGTCATTCCAGACTCGGCTAGTGTTTTATCTTCAAAATTAGGAATAATCATGATTTGTTTTCCTCCAATTAACCCGGGCTCATAGATGGAAGCTATACTAGATTTTGATATGGGAAATTCAGATTTTATTTGAAGCTCCACTTGGATTTTTCCTGAATTATCAATGAATTTAATGTTACTCACTTTACCAACAATCAAACCATTGATAGTAACTGGTGCTGAACTAAGTAATCCTTCTACATTATCATACTGCACATAAAAGGTTTTATAATTCACAAATAAGTCTCTTCCTTTTAAGAAACTGTAACCCCAAATAAATAATAAAATAGATGCAATAACCAATACTGCTGTCTTAATTTCTCTAGTGATTCTCAATGGTAAAACGTTTTTGACAAAGTTAAAATAAAATATTAATTCTCCTTATTATTATTGCTTTAATGCTTCCTGAACCGAAACTTTTTTACCATTCTTAAAAGCGATGATAAATGCTGAAGAATATCCTTTTGTTTTTGCTTCCGATAGTAATCTTTTGGCTTCTTCATAATTAGAAGTATTGCCATACATGTATTTGTTTAAATTTCCATCCGATGACACCGAAATATTAGATAATCCATTAAAATTACTAGGAACAAGTTCTAATTTTTTCGCACTTGCAGAAAGTTGCACTTTGAAAATGATACCAACAGCATCAACATCATCTTGTTTTGGTTCTGTTTTGGTTTCCGGTTTTTTTCCAGCTGGCGTTTTAGTATCTAGTTTTTTTGAAGTGGTTAACGTTTTTGCTGAGTCAATTACTGGTGTAGGTTCCATTTTTTGTGATGGTTTCACAATATTATCGCCTTCGCCAGCACCATAAAATTCTTTTTTATACGCTATAATTGCATTAGCAATTGCTTGTGCAATTTCTTGTTGCCCTTCTTCAGAGTCTAATATTGCTCCTTCCTCTGGATTTGAAATAAAGCCCATTTCTATCAATACTCTTGGCATGTACGCTTTATGTAAAACCATAAATGGCGCTTGTTTTACTCCACGACTCTTTTTTCCTAATTCATCTATAAAACGATTTTGGATATTTCCAGCTAAAGCAATACTGCTTTCTAAATATTCTTCTTGTATCATGGTCAAGCCAATAATACTTTCGGGAGATTTAGGGTCATAACCCTCATATTTTTGCTTATAATCTTTCTCCATCGTGATTACCTCATTCTCTTTTTTTGCTGCTTCAAGATTGGAGGCGTTTTTGGACATACCCATTACATAAGTTTCAGTCCCACAAGCAGCAGTATTTTTATTGGCGTTACAATGTATGGAAACAAAAATATTAGCATCGGCTCTATTGGCAATGTTGGCACGTTCAATCAAGTCGATAAAAGCATCGGTTTTACGGGTATAAACAACATCAACATTGGGATTTTTTTCCAAAATCTTACCCACTTTTAACACCACAGCCAATGCAATATTTTTTTCAATGTGACCGTGATATACTGCACCATAATCATGATCTCCATGACCTGCATCGAGTGCTACTTTGAATTTAGATTGACAGTAAATGGAATTGGAAATTAAAAATAATCCAACTAAATATAGAATTTTGGAGCAATTCATGTTATTCATATGAAAGTGAAAAGTTAATTTAAATAAAAACCACAAGGTTATAAACACAATATTTCTTTATTTTTGACCGAAATAATGGTTAAGTTTGCCTCGTCAAAAATCAAGCCATATTTCTACAAAAATAGCATTAAACCTTTGCAAAGAAACTTATTTTATATCGTTTTTTTAACAATTTTCCTAACATTAGGAAACCAAAAAATATATTCTCAGGAGATACCACTCAAAACCGATTCTTTTCCAGCTAAAAATCAAATAGATACAACTAAAACCAAGACAGAAAACCTTACTCCTGTTTTGGATACAATCAAAACTGATAGCATTATCAAGAAAAAAAAAATATTAGAAAGTAAGATAAAAAGGAAAGCGGTTGATTATGAAAAACTAGACCAAAAGAAAAAGAAAATTACACTTTACAATAAAGCCGAAGTGTATTATGAAGATATTGAATTAAAATCGGGGATTATTGTAATTGATTATGAAAAAAATGAAATATATGCAGGAAGGATAAAAGACTCAACCGGAAAATATACTCAATTGCCCGTTTTCAAACAAGGCGCAAACGTTGTTGAACCTGATTCTATTCGTTTTAACTTTAAAACCAAGAAAGCATTAGTTTGGAATTCTAGAACCGACCAAGGGGAATTTAAAGTTAAAGCAGCCCTTACCAAAAAAGAAAACGATTCGGTTTATTTTATGAAAGGAGCACGTTTTACTACTGCAAAAGATATTGACGATCCCGAATATTATTTTCAAACCAATAAAGTAAAACTTGTTCCTGGTAAGAAAGTAGTTGTAGGTACAACAAACATGGTAATTGCGGATGTCCCAACGCCTTTGGCATTGCCTTTTGCGTTTTTTCCAATGACAGAAAAAAGCAGATCCGGATTAATTGTTCCCACATATACTGATAGTGCTCAAAGAGGTTTTTCTTTGCAAAATGGCGGCTACTATTTTGCTTTAAGTGATAGTTATGACTTATCGGTTTTAGGAGATTATTATACTAATGGAAGTTATGGTTTACGATTTGAATCGTCCTATGGCAAGCGCTATAGTTTCAGTGGGAATATAAATCTTAGATATGAAAATTTAATCACTAGCGAAAGAGGTTATCCTGACTATTCAAAAACAACAATATATAACATCCAATGGTCACACTCCAAAGACAGTAAATCCAATCCAAATTCCAGATTTTCAGCTTCGGTAAATTTAGGAAGTAGTACTTATTTCCGTCAATCCTTAAACCAGGTAAATGTGGGTTCTAATTTAAATAATACGCTAAGTTCCTCTATTTCCTATTCCAAAACATTTAACTCAGTACCTCAAGTAAATTTATCACTAACAGCTACACATTCTCAAAACACTAACACTGAACAAATTAATATGACCTTACCAACACTACAACTTAGTGTGGACAGAATATTCCCTTTTGCACCAAAAGATGGAATCAAAAAAGGATTTTTTAAGAATATTAATTTACAATACAATTTAAGAGGAGAAAACCGAATTGAAACCACCGATTCCCTTTTCTTCAAACCACAAATGTTTCGAGATGCCAAAACAGGTTTCCAACACAGTATTCCGATAAGTACCAATTTTAAAGTTTTTAAATATTTCAGTGCCACAACTTCTATAAACTACAACGAAGTTTGGTATTTTAAAACCATTAACAAAGAATTTAATTCAGTTCAAAATGAAGTAATAACCAGAGATGTTCAAGGTTTTGATGCTTTCAGAACCTATTCTTTTTCGACAGGTATAGGAACTACAGTTTATGGAACCTTTGATTTTGGCAAAGACAAAAAAATTCAATCCATAAGACATGTTGTAAGACCAAATATTACCTATAGTTATACCCCGAGTTTTGAAAAATATTATGACACTTACGATACTGATGGAACGGGTACTATTCAAAAAGAATATACCCGATTTGAAGGAGGTATTTTTGGAGCGCCAGGGCAAAATATGTCAAATAATCTTGGATTCAATTTAAGCAATACATTTGAAGCTAAAGTTACTGATAAAGATTCCACCAAAACAGAACCTAAAAAAATAATGCTTTTGAATAACTTGAATTTTAGCACTAGTTATGATATGACAGCCGATTCGCTAAAATGGTCTCCAATGCGTGTCAGCGGTGGAACACTATTGTTAAATCAAAAGATGAATGTGAATATTGCGGCAACACTTGATCCGTATGCTATAAATAATTCTGGGCAACGTGTAAATACCTGGAATATTGATAATGGCGGAAGTTTATTTAGAATGACAAGTGCCAATATAACAATCAACTATGCTTTTGCCAGTACCGATTTTGATGGGTCAGCTAGTAAAAATAAGCAAGGAACAAGAAATGGCGGACGTGAAGATGATTTATTTGGAAGCAATACCGATTTGAGTGATAGGCGACAGAGCCAGTTTACTGAAGATGATGAAAGTAAAGAAAATATAACCGAATTTTTTAAATATAAATTACCATGGGACATGAATCTTGCCTATGCACTAACCTATTCCAACAATAATCGAGAGCAAAAAATAACTGGAAATTCTTTAATGCTTTCTGTAAATACTGATTTAACCCCAAAATGGAAAGTGGGTGTTTCAACAGGGTATGACTTTGTACAAAAAGGAGTTACGTTTACACAGTTCCGATTTGAAAGAGATTTATTAAGCTGGCGAATGGATTTCAACTGGGTACCTTTTGGGGATAACGCCTATTGGGGATTTTTTATAGGAATAAAATCGGGTGTGTTGAGCGATATCAAGTGGGATAAACGCTCGCTTCCAGATAGAACTTTGAATTAAAAGCTGGAAGATGGAAGTTGGGAGATGGAAGCTGGAAGATGGGAGATGGAAGTTGGGAGATGGAAGATGGAAGTTGGGAGATGGAAGATGGGAGTTGGGAGATGGAAGATGGAAGTTGGGAGATGGAAGATGGGAGTTGGGAGTTGGGAGATGGGAGTTGGGAGTTGGGAGATGGGTGATAGGAGTTTATTTTAACTATTGATAATTTGAAACCTATTTTAATATGAAAAAAATAATTTTTACCGATAAAGCTCCAGCGCCAATTGGACCCTACAACCAATCGGTTTTGGTTGGCAACACTTTATATACTTCTGGTCAAATTGCACTCCATCCTGTTACCATGGAATTGGTTCTTAATAATATAGAAACCGAAACCAAGCAAGTAATGGAAAACATGAAAGCTGTTCTCGAAGCTGCCGATATGACTTTTGAGAACGTAGTAAAAGCCACTATTTTCATTATGAACATGGATGATTTCTCAAGAATAAACAACGTTTACGGCAGTTATTTTGATGAAAAAACAGCTCCGGCTCGCGAAACCGTGCAAGTGGCTGGTTTACCCAAAGGTGTGAATGTTGAAATTTCGATGATAGCGGTGAAGTAGTAAACATTTTACAGTTATAGTTTTAACAAATACTTATTTAACGTGAGTTCGATATAACTATAATGGCAAATATAGCTGTTTAGTATCGACAAAGTTTATTTTAAGAGAAGGTT
>Ga0208722_1000437_pt1 | contig 11769 bp, 11 predicted proteins | sample LakMenEpi21Sep11_FD_150722 | JGI IMG/M metagenome (GOLD analysis project Ga0208722, IMG submission 150722) | Freshwater microbial communities from Lake Mendota, WI - 21SEP2011 deep hole epilimnion (SPAdes) | ecosystem: Environmental > Aquatic > Freshwater > Lake > Epilimnion/Euphotic zone ... | reverse complement strand
CTCGTACATACTTTCTTGATGGCATTTTGGACAACTTCCTGTTAAAATGCTATATAATATGGATCCTTTTTTTAACATTTGCAAAAATTTTAATTTCCTTCAGTTTAACCAATCAACTTTAAGTATGCAAAGGTAAATCGAAAGGAAGTTTTTATAACTAATATACTATTCTTTTTCTCTATGTTAAATATCCATAACTTATCAGTTTCGTTTGGCGGCACCTATCTTTTTGAAGAGGTAACTTTTCGATTGGGTTCGGGTGATAGAGTAGGACTGGTAGGAAAAAATGGTGCTGGAAAATCGACGATGCTCAAAATTTTGGCGGGGGATTTTAAACCTGACAGCGGACAAATTGCCACGGAGAAAGAGGTGAGAATGGGTTTTCTCCGTCAGGATATTGATTTTGAACAAGGAAGAACGGTGCTTGAAGAAGCTTATGAAGCTTTTGTGGACATTAAAATGGTTGAAAAAAAACTGGAAAAGATAAACCATCTTTTGGTTACCAGAACGGATTATGAAAGTGATGAATACGCTCAAATTATTGAAGATTTATCCGAGTACACGCATCGTTTTGAATTGCTTGGCGGCTATAATTATGTAGGCGATACCGAGAAAATTCTTTTAGGGTTAGGTTTTAAGAGAGAAGATTTTGAAAACCAAACCAATACTTTCTCGGGTGGATGGCGCATGCGTATTGAGTTGGCCAAATTATTATTGCAGTCCAATGATATTCTTTTGCTGGATGAGCCGACGAATCACTTGGATATTGAAAGTATCATTTGGCTGGAAGGTTTCTTGAGAAATTTTCCTGGCGTAGTGGTGATTGTGTCTCACGATAAAATGTTTTTGGATAATGTGACCAATAGAACTATAGAAATTTCTTTGGGGAAAGCATACGATTATAACAAACCGTATTCGCAATATTTGGTTTTGCGAGAAGAAATTCGGGAGAAGCAATTGGCTACGCAAAAAAATCAAGCCAAGAAAATTGAAGAGACTGAGAAGTTGATTGAGAAGTTTAGAGCGAAAGCTTCCAAAGCATCGATGGCGCAATCGCTTATCAAAAAATTGGATAAAGTAGAACGTATTGAGGTTGATGAAGATGATAATTCGGTGATGAATATTTCGTTTCCAGTTTCAATGACGCCCGGAAGAGTAGTTATAGAGGCCGATCATGTGACTAAAGCGTATGGCGACAAAACGATTTTAAAAAATATTTCATTACTAGTGGAACGCGGCAGCAAGATTGCTTTTGTGGGACAAAATGGTCAAGGAAAATCAACGCTTATCAAAGCCATTGTGAATGAATTTAAATACCAAGGTTCCATAAAATTAGGACACAATGTTCAAGTAGGTTATTTTGCTCAAAACCAAGCGGAATATTTGGATGGCGAAATCACCTTGCTTGAAACGATGACGAATGCCGCTACAGATAGCAATCGGTCTAAAGTTCGGGATATGCTGGGTTCCTTTTTGTTTCGTGGCGATGATGTAGAAAAGAAAGTAAAAGTACTTTCGGGTGGCGAAAGAAACCGGTTGGCGTTGTGTAAATTGCTATTGCAACCCATCAATGTTTTGCTGATGGATGAGCCAACGAATCACTTGGATATTAAATCGAAAAATGTGTTGAAAGCGGCTTTGCAAAAATATGAAGGAACGTTGCTATTGGTTTCTCACGACAGGGATTTTCTGCAAGGGATGTCCAACATTGTTTATGAGTTTAAAGACCAAAAAATTAAAGAATATCTGGGTGATATCAACTATTTCCTCGAACAACGCAATATGCAAAACATGCGCGAAGTAGAGAAAAAAGACACCGATAAATTGTCATCCCGAGCGCAGTCGAGGGAACAAAAGGAAACAACAAAAGTTTCCTACGAAGACCAAAAGAAAAGCAAGTCGTTGCAAAACCGTTTGAGTAAAATAGAAAGTCAAATCAAACAATTGGAAATTGACATTCAACATGACGATAAAGAATTGGCTTCCAATTATGACAAACACATTGAAAACGCCAATTTCTTCATGGCATACAACAAGAAGAAAAAGGAATTGGACAAATTACTTGAAGATTGGGAAGAGGTTCAAGGTGAAATAGATATGCTGTAAAAATTTATGAAAAATTTACATCTTTTTATTTCAGTTTTAATTGTAATTCCAGCAGCATTGGTTTATGGTTTTCAACCCAATCTACTTTTTGATGTAAACCTAGATACAATAGATGAAGCCAATATTCTCAAAGCCATCATGGGATTGTACTTAGCATTTGCTACATTATGGATTGTTGGGATTTTGAAACCTAGTTTGTGGAAAATTGCTACAGTTTCTAATATAATTTTTATGTTGGGATTGGGATTTGGGAGAATTATTTCTATGTTATTTGATGGTTTTCCTAGTAGTGTTTTTATAATTGGAACTATAGGAGAGATGATTTTAGGTTTTTATGGTTGCTATATTTTACAGAGAGAAAAAGAAATGTAGCAGCATCAATATTGTATAAGACTTTATATTTCTTTAAACGGATGCCGTTGTTGCCAAACTAAAGTGGGTTCTAAATTAGGAAAAATTTTAGGCAGCATTTTATTAATCCATGTATTGGTATGGTAAATAAAACCAGACATCACAACTGGTTTAGCGCCAATAGAACTCTTGATTTCTAATGCCGTTCTTCCGAAGATTATTTTTTTGAACTGATTTTCAATCCCAAATTTGGTCATGTTATAGAGCATATTCAAATAGAGCATCTTTTCTTTTTGAACGTGTTCATCATATCCCAAAAAATAGGTTTCCAGCACTGAACCGTTTAAAAGTAAGGTATGAAAACCAACTAGCTTCTCATTTAAGAAATAACCACACAACACAAATCGTTTACCACATTGTTTCTTAAAAGTAGAAAAGTGATGTTTGTCCAAAAAGAAGGTGTTGAAAGGGGCATTTTTGGCTACGTAATGATACAACTCATAAATTCTTTCTTCCTTGCAGATTATTTCTTCCAATGATAATTCTCTAGTTTCTATTCCCTCAATTTTTTTATGTGCACGTTTGTATTGGTCGCGGTATTTTTTTGAAAATGATAAAACATAATCTTCATTGTTTTTCCAATGATTTTGTAATTCTAAAACCATATTGGGTTGCGTATTGAATTCGTAAATTGATTTAAATCCAAACTCATTAAACGCAAGAGCACATTCTTGATAAAAATCTTTAAAAGAAACAATATGTATGGTGATATTTTGTTTCTTGAAGTAATTCTTGATTTCAGTAGCACATTCAATAAGTAATTCACTGATGGTTTTATAATCAATTGCTTTTTTGAAAGCATAACAGTTTTGACCCGTAATCATGTTGTTACCAAGAAGCAAAACATGGGAAGCGAAATTTTTAAAAATAAAATTTCTAATAAAAGTTTTAATGCATTTATCCCTTTCGCCGAATGATTCTAATTTATTCAAATCAAGGTATTGCGCCAATGCTACTCCGATAAGTTCTGATTTTTTAAAAATACCAATATAAAAGCATTGCATATTAGTAGGTGCAGCATTTTCTAAAACTTTCAAATAGGGTGTTTGTAAAAAAGCATTTTCATGCGCCACTTCATCCCAAGTATTGGGAAGCTGCGTAATAGAAGAGAATATTTTATAGGTAACTGTTTCCAAAAGGATGAAAAAAATCGCCTTACAAATGTAGAGCGATTGTTCTAAAAGAAAATGTTAAATTATTTCCATCCGCAAATGATAGCACCCATAATAGTTAATGAAACTATCCAGTATCCAGCATTTATTAAAATGTATTTCCACGATTTTTGTTCAAATAGTCCATTGATTGCTGTCATAGGAAGGGCAATGAATAACCCGGCAAAAAAACCATGTAAAGCACCATGTTTGAAAGACCTGTAAACGTTTCCATGCGTCTTCATTAATTCGATATAGACAGGATTCTTAGGATTTCCGTCAAACAAACCCATTGCGCCCATTTGATGGTTTACAATGGTTGGCAAGATAAATGCAAGCATAAAAGAATAGACAATTGTCAATCCGAATACTTTTAGCATATTGAATTGTTTGGCTTTTTCTTCTGTAATGCCACACTCCTTCATCCAGATAGTTCCAAATACTTTTGGGCTATACCATAAGAATCCAATAATTAAAGTTACAAATGTAGCAGCAATAACTGCGTAGAAATTAAATGGCATTTTCTCCATATTGTATATGTTTTTATTGGTTAGAGCACCAAATGTAACTATTTATTTTTAATTATAATTTTTGCTTTAAGTTAATGATGCAATGTTTTATTGTAAGATATATTTTAAATAAAATTATATTAAAATGCATTTCATCGATTATTTTTGTTTTTAAACGATTTACTATATAGATTTACTTCGTCATAAACCCTAAAACTAAATGAAATGAAAATTATTTTTACCTATGTCGCGTTACTTTTTATTTCTGCCTCCGTTTTTGCAGAAATATCATCTACAGAAAAAAATGCTTTAGTAAAATTAAACAAAGCAACTAAAGGTTCGCAATGGACCAATAAATGGGATTTGAAATCTCCAGTTAGTGGATGGTATGGAGTTGAAATTAAAAATGATAAAGTGGTTTCCATCAATTTGATGAACAATAATCTGGTTGGTGTATTGCCAAATGAAATGGGCGATTTAACTTCGTTGGAAACGCTTAATTTATTTAGAAACGATATTTCAGGAGTTTTGCCTGCAAGTATAGGAAATCTAAAAAAGTTAACAAATCTTAATATCGCATTCAATAAAATATCAGGACAATTGCCTGAAAATATTGGGAATGCCTCACAATTGAAATCAATTGAACTGCACATGAACCGATTGACAGGTGTATTACCAGTAAATTTAGGCAATTTGTCAAACTTGGAAACACTTTCATTATTCAATAATGAAATTGAAGGAGAAATTCCCGCTTCTTATTATCAATTGAAATCTTTGAAAGTCTTGTTACTAAACAGTAATAAACTGTCAGGAAAATTAGAAAAAGAAGTAGCTAATCTTACCTCACTTGAAACGTTAAGTTTGTTTGAAAATAGAATGGATGGTCAAGTTCCTATTGATTTAGAAAAGTTAGGGAACTTGAAAGAAATGAATATTTCCTATAATATGTTTAATGGGTTAGTTTCAAGAAATTTGGCAAAACTTGACACGCTAAACATGACAATGGTAAACGAGCAAGGTGTCGCTACTACTTTAAAAGTTAGTATTGATAAAAACTCAGCTTATGCTGCAGATGAATAAATTTTTTAAATTTGAGTTAGTAAATATTTTTGTAATGTGAGACTGTCTGAAAAGTAATTTTCAGGCAGTTTTTTTGATTAATAAGGCATACTTAAATTCTAGATAAGAATGAAAAAACCCGTTTTTGAAATTTTTAAAACGGGTTTTAGCTGCTATAAGTTTTCTAGATTTAAAATCGGTAACGAACAGAAAAAGCAACTTCTCCCCCAAAATTATCTTTTCTGTAGGCATCTGAATCTAAATAAAGTTCAGGTCGAAAATCTAAAGATATTTGTATGGGAATGTCAAAATTATATTCTATACCAATATCACCAGCTACTAAAAGTATCATTCCGCTGTTACTAAAACCATTTTTGTCATAATTCCAGCTTCCTATTCCAGCGCCAGGGCCAGCATACCAGTTGAATCCATTGTCAATTTTCCAAACCCATTGATACAACCCTACAATTTTAAAATTATCCACATCATCCTTGTCAGATCTCCATCCCAGGTCTATTTCTAACCTATTGTTTTTGGATAATCCTCGTTGATATGAAATTTCTGTCCCAAAGCCATTATTGTTACCTAATCGTAAACCTAAAGTATTTTTAGAAAGTTCTTGAGCTTTTGAATTAAATGTTAAACCTAATACCAGAAATGTTAATAAGAGCCACTTTTTCATTTTATATTATTTTATAATTTTAGCTAAGATATTTTAAAAAGCCGTTACTTTAAGTAATTTTATTTAGAGAGCATTATGTACTATGAAGTAAGTGATAACTTTTTGCAATAATTTTATTTTTTTGAAACTACTTTAACACATCGAAAACCAAGATGATTAGTTCCAGTTAGTATATCGCCTTTACCTCGCGTTCCCATAATATAGCGAGAACAATATTGGTCTGAACATAAAAAGGAACCCCCTTTGTGAACTTTTTTTGGTACTCTAGGTTCAGCTGGATCATAACTTTCTGTTGGTCCTTGTGGATTTTTAGTAACCTCATTTTGAGATAAAGTATTGAAATAATCATTTTTGTACCAATCGGAACACCATTCCCAAACATTTCCTGTCATATCATATAAACCATAACCATTTTTTGGATACTGTTTTATTGGAGCAATACCTTTATGTCCATCTAAACCAGCATCATTGGATGGAAATGTTCCTTGAAATGTATTGGCCAAATGTTTATTGTTTGGAGTAAATTCATCACCCCAAGCAAATTTTTTAGCACTCAAACCACCTCTTGCAGCAAATTCCCATTCGGCTTCTGTAGGCAATCGTTTGCCAGCCCAAGTGGCATAAGCAACAGCATCATCCCAAGCAATATGTATAACTGGATAATTATCTTTCCCTTTAATACTGCTTTCTGGTCCAGAAGGATGTCGCCAATTGGCACCTTTTATATAATCCCACCATTGGTAAAAATTATTCAAACTCTGTACTTGTTTTGGTGGACTGAAAACTACGGAACCTGCTACTAACATATCGGGTAAAGCATTTGGAAATTCTTCTCTTGTAGGAGTTATTTCTGCAATGGTTTTGTAACCAGTGGCTTTTACAAAAGCTTCAAACTCGGCATTGGTTACTTCATGTTCATCCATCCAAAAACCATCAACATATACTTGGTGAACTTTACAATCCGAAGTTAAACCACCAATTTGGCACATAGACTCACATTTTTCATCGGTACCCATATAAAAAGTACCACCGGGAATCCAAACCATTCCTTTTTCTTTTTTAGAAGGCGCTTCATCATTATTAGCGATAGTTTGTTGAAACGCTGAATTTGTATTAATGTTACTAACAAGGGCAACCTCTTTTTCGGCAGAATCAATATTTTTTTTGCACGAAAATTGTGTAAATTGTATTATCAGTACTATGAAAAAGCATTTAAAATTTATTCTCATTATCTATGATTTTTGTAATTGGAATGTTTTTAGAGTTGCTCAAAGTTAAGATTTATTTTAATAAAAAAAGAGGTCTTTTTTTTTCTGACCTCTTTTGTTTTAGTAAAAATTCTATAATTTATTCAGCAGCAACTAATTTCGAAGTGCTTCTATAAATATATTCATTGTAAATATGTCTTCTAGCAAAACGACTTGGTGATTCTGCATTCACCATTTTGATATACATAGGTCTTAAAACACCAAAGTATTCAAAGGCACTTCCATCCAAGAAAGTAATATAAAGTACCCCTTTTTCATAATAAAAATCAGCAATGTTGGTACTGGAAGTAATTCGTGTATACTCGTCTTTGTCTTTTTCCAAAGTTTCGGGAGCAATACTCACTAGGAAATGATACGCAGCAATAATCTCAGTACTTTTCTCTTCGGCAGCCAAACGTTCTGCATCATCTTGAATAGTATCTGGATGTATATCTTTCATGCAATTTCTATAAATTGTCTTAAGCTCTTTCAAAGTAGCTGTCTTAGTAACACCAAGTAAAGCCCTGTATTCGATAATTTTTTTTGTATTCATAGTTTTAAAATAAAAACCCATCAATTGAGATTGATGGGTTGATGCTAGTAGCGGGAACAGGACTCGAACCTGTGACCTTCGGGTTATGAGCCCGACGAGCTGCCTACTGCTCTATCCCGCGATGTTTCGAGTGCAAATATACAATGAATATCAAGAAATGCAACAAAAATGCAAAAAATCTTTATTTCCTCTATTGAACTGATATGACTACCTTTGAGCCAATTAAATCAGAATACATGTCACACAAAGCAGGATTTGTCAACATTATCGATTTGATAGTAAGAGGAGAATGTCCAGTGGACATTCGGTTTTAAGAAGTGTTAAATAAAAAAAATATGTCGCATAAAGCAGGATTTGTCAATATAATCGGTAATCCAAATGTGGGAAAATCAACTTTGATGAACGCATTTGTTGGGGAAAGGTTATCCATTATTACTTCCAAAGCTCAAACAACACGCCATCGAATCCTTGGAATAGTAAACGGAGAAGATTTTCAGGTAATCCTTTCGGATACACCCGGAATTATCAAACCGACGTATGAAATGCAAAAATCGATGATGGATTTTGTAAAATCTGCTTTTGAAGATGCTGATGTATTGATTTATATGGTGGAAATAGGCGAGAAAGAGTTAAAAGACGAAGCATTTTTTACTAAAATAATCCATTCTAAAATCCCAGTTTTATTACTTTTAAATAAAATAGATAAATCCAATCAAGACGAACTAGAAGAGCAAATTGATTTGTGGAAAAACAAAGTTCCCAACGCAGAAATTTATCCTATTTCGGCTTTAGAAAACTTTAATGTGAAAGAAGTTTTTGCTCGCATTTTAGAATTGCTTCCGGTTTCGCCTCCTTATTATCCAAAAGATGCTTTGACTGATAAGCCAGAACGGTTTTTTGTAAATGAAACTATTCGTGAAAAAATTCTCTTGAATTATGACAAGGAAATCCCATACGCTGTAGAAATCGAAACGGAAGAATTCCTAGAAGATGAAAAAATAATCCGAATTCGATCTGTAATCATGGTGGAGCGCGTTACGCAAAAAGGAATTATCATTGGTCATAAAGGAGCTGCACTAAAAAGAGTTGGAATGCAATCTCGTGAAGATTTAGAAAAGTTTTTTGGAAAACAAATCCACATCGAATTGTATGTAAAAGTCAACAAAGACTGGAGAAGTAATGCCTATCAGTTACGACGCTTTGGCTACAACCAATAGCACTTAACTTGCCAAAATTTTTTCGAATTCGTTTTCCAAATCATTCATTTGGTCATTTCCTTTTTCACGCAATTGTCGAGCAATGACATAGAGTAAAAACCAAACGATGACCATAAAAAACATAATGACTAAATCCATCATCATAGGTTCTTTTAAAGTGTAATTGGAGTAGGCAAACATTCCAAAAAGTAAAAAAGTTCCAGCAACAAAAAAATGTAAAAACATAAAAAAAGTCCACATTGTTTGAGCTGGTCCAAATAAACCTCTAATGTGAGTGGCGTTTTTTTCATTGCCTTCCATTTCTTCTAGTACAATACTTAAATGGGGAGACCAATATTGATGTTTCTCACCCGATATGGTAAACTGAATGTAGTTGTCCCTGATTTTCATAAAAAAATCGGGAGATATTACCTTCCTATGGTTGATGAATTTTTGTTTTATCACATCAATGTTTTCATCTACATTTTTTAAAAAACGCAGACGCAGTCTGATTTCTTTATTAGTTTTCATGAAATTTTGTTTGATTGGTATTCCATACTAAAGTTAGTAAAAAAAATTGATATTGCGTTCTTTAATAGTACCTTTGCGCCATATTTAAAATGATTATGAACAATATTGTAGCCATAGTAGGAAGACCAAACGTAGGAAAATCAACATTTTTCAACCGATTAATTCAAAGACGAGAGGCAATCGTCGACTCAGTTAGTGGTGTTACTCGTGATCGAAATTATGGTAAAAGTGAATGGAATGGGAAAGAGTTTTCTGTAATTGATACGGGTGGTTACATTAAAGGTTCGGATGATGTTTTTGAAGCAGAAATTCGTCGTCAAGTTGAATTAGCTATTGATGAAGCAGATGCCATTATTTTTGTGGTGGATGTAGAAGAAGGAATCACACCTATGGATGCTGAAGTGGCAAAGCTATTACGAAAAGTAACAAAACCCATTCTTTTGGCAGTCAATAAAGTGGACAATGCAATGCGTGAAAAAGACGCTATCGAATTTTATAATTTGGGCTTAGGCGACTATTTTACTATTGCCAGTATCAGCGGAAGCGGTACGGGAGATTTATTGGATAAATTAGTAGAAGTTTTGCCTGAATTACCCGAAAAAACAGAAGAAGAAGTTTTACCACGATTTTGTGTGGTAGGTCGTCCAAATGCTGGAAAATCATCTTTTATTAATGCGTTAATTGGTGAAGATCGATATATAGTTACCGATATTGCTGGAACAACTCGAGATGCTATTGACACCAAATACAACCGTTTCGGATTTGAATTCAACTTGGTAGATACCGCAGGAATCCGAAGAAAAGCCAAAGTAAAAGAAGATTTAGAATTCTATTCTGTAATGCGTTCCGTGCGCGCTATTGAGCATTCGGATGTAATTATTTTATTGATTGATGCCACGCGGGGCTTTGAAGGACAAGATCAAAGTATTTTTTGGCTAGCAGAGAAAAACAGAAAAGGAGTAATTATTTTGGTAAACAAATGGGATTTGGTTGAAAAAGACACCATGTCAACCCGAGATTATGAAGTAAAAATTAGGGAACAATTACAACCTTTTACCGATGTGCCAATTCTGTTCATTTCAGCGTTAACTAAACAACGCTTATTAAAATCATTAGAAGAAACCGTAAAAGTTTTTGAAAATAGAAAACAACGTATTGCTACTTCAAAATTCAACGACTTTATGTTGAAATTGATTGAGGCCTATCCGCCACCTGCATTAAAAGGAAAATACGTAAAGATTAAATACTGCATGCAGTTGCCAACACCAACACCTCAATTTGTGTTTTTTGCCAATTTACCACAATATGTAAAAGAACCCTACAAACGTTTCCTAGAAAATAAAATCCGCGAAAACTGGGATTTTTCAGGTGTTCCGATTGATATTTATATTAGAGAGAAGTAATATATAATCCAAGTAAACTTAAATACTAAATTATTCAATCCTCAAAATCTCTTATAATAAGAATAATTGTAGCAATAATAAAATCTAAAATTTCTTATTGTAAAAAGTGATAAAATAGATTTGATAAATTCTATGTTTTTACTTTTGAAATGAGTTTGAATAAATATTTTTTAAATAATATCGTTTAACAACCTATTTATTCGCCAAAATGCACTGTTGAAATAGATTAAAGATATGTTAATATTTACTTAATAAACAGATGTTTACAGATGTATATTTTCGCTTGGTATTAAAACATCAACTTTATGAAAAACTATTTACATCTAAAATCGGCAGTCTTCTTGAATGCTCAAAATTTTAAAAAGAAAAAATCAAACTTAGGTTTTGTTTTCTTTTTTACACTACTTTTTTCTTTATTTGGATTCGTCCAAAATGCTACATCTCAAACTACTATTTCGCAATGGACATTTGAACCGCTACAAGGTACCAATGCCAACCCAACGCCAAATACAGGTTCCGGCTCTGCAACTTTAGTGGGAAGTATGACAGGAGTTGGTACAGGAACAGGAATGTCAGGAACAGGTTGTGGTGCTCAAACAAGCGGAACAACAGCTTGGGCGATAGGTACCGCCAATCCTGGTACAACTAATGAATCAAGCGGTGCTCAGTTTAATGTATCTACTGTTGGACGTTCAGGAATCATTGTGCAATGGGATCAACGTTTTTCCAACACTTCTACCAATACTGTTAGATTACAATACACCACAGATGGTAGTACATGGAATAATTTTACCATGACAGCATCAAATACCACGTTATGTGCAGGTAGTTTGAATAATGGACGTTTTGAAAATAATGCAGGCGATGTGTACAGGAGAGTTATTGTAAATTTATCTGCTGTAACTGCTGTTGATAATAACG
>Ga0208722_1000434_pt1 | contig 11779 bp, 5 predicted proteins | sample LakMenEpi21Sep11_FD_150722 | JGI IMG/M metagenome (GOLD analysis project Ga0208722, IMG submission 150722) | Freshwater microbial communities from Lake Mendota, WI - 21SEP2011 deep hole epilimnion (SPAdes) | ecosystem: Environmental > Aquatic > Freshwater > Lake > Epilimnion/Euphotic zone ... | reverse complement strand
AAATCTTCGGGCAGGTGAAACAATCCTACCAAGCCGCGCTCGATGCCGGCTCCACCGCCGCCGTGCTCAACCGATTGTTCCAGCGCGCGTTCGGCATCGGCAAGAAAGTGCGGACCGAAACCTCCATCCAGGAAGGCGCCACCTCAGTCGGCAATGTGGCCGTGGAACTCGCCGGAAAAATCTTCGGCAACCTCAGCAAGTGCGAGGTCATCATCCTCGGTGCAGGGGAAATGAGCCGCGTCACCGCCCAAAGCCTGGTCTCACGCGGCGCACGGTCGATCTTCGTCGCCAACCGCTCGTTCGACCGCGCCGAACAACTTGCCGCGGAAATGAACGGCCGCGCCGTCCGCTTCGACGACTGGCAAAGCGTGCTCGAGCGCGTCGATATCGTCATCTCGTCCACCGGAGCGCCCCATGCCATCGTGCGCCGCGAGGACATCGAGCGCGTCCGCAAAGCCCGCAGGTTCCGGCCGCTGTTCCTGATCGACATCGCGGTCCCGCGCGATATCGACCCCGCGGTGGGCGCGATCGAGGAAGTCTATTTATATGATATCGACACCCTGGAGCAAATCGCGGCCGATGCCCGCGGGAAACGCCAGCGCCAGATCGAGGAATGCGAACGCATCATCGATGAGGAACTCGCCAAGCTGCCGCTGCCGGGAATCTGAAAACCTGCAAATCCGCGACGGATGGAACGGCACCGGGCATGTCAGGCGGGCACAGCGTGCTCCGGCTCAATCCGGCTGTGATCCATCGCCCGGTTCCGCGCCGGCACGGCCGCCCACAGTGAACTCCAGTGACTTGGTAGACTCGATGTTTTCCACCCGATCCATGGAGCGGTAGTGAATCACATGCCTGCCCCCGGCTGAAATCAACACCGGCACGCCGTATGGCTTCCATGTGGACCCGCCATCCAGGCTGTATTCCGTCCGCATCACCCCCGCGGCATCATCGGTGGCCGCCAGGACCACCTTCACCGCGCCGGCATCACCGCCAACAGCCTCCGGACCATGGGCGGCGGCGGTCGTGACGGGCGGCAACCGATCGTCCATTGCGACGTTGTTGATGAGCACCGTAGCCTCGGACTTGTTGTCAACGATTCCGCGTTCGACGTTCATAAACTTGTTGTCTTTCACCACAATGCCATAACTCAACGGCGGAGTGTCCGGCCGGGGATCCCTGTTCCATACCGGATACAGGGTGCCACCGAGGGAAATCCCCCTGTTTGAATCCCTGACGATATTGTTTTCGATCACCGCGCCCTTGATCGCTTTCTTATCAGCTTTTCCGGCCCTCAGGAAGCTGCCGAGATAGATTCCATTCACAGGAGGCGCCTCACGCGTGCTCGGAGGTGGCGCGGGCAAAACGCTCCTCAAATAGTTATTCCTGATATCCAGGCCGTAGCATGTGTATGCGTATGTGTTCTCTTTAGCAGCGTGACTCAATTCGAGAAAAAAATTAAATCCTATCCCGTTCGATCCACGGAAGCTTGCCACACCTTTCGTGGTGTTCTTCACCATGCTGTTGAAATACAAAATCGAAAACCTCGACCCGCTCGGACCACCACGCAGAACATAATAGTTCGTCATGTTGTAACCCTGGGTATTTTCGGAATAATTGTCGGCAAACACGTTATCAACCATGTTTTGGTAGCCAAGCAGAGGTTTTGAGCCGTTTATGAAACGGTTTCTGTAAGCCACGTTGTGGAGCGCCGGAACTGATATGACGAATTTGCTGGTATTGTCGGGTGCCACATCCCAAGGCTTGTGCACGACGACCTCTTTCTTCGCCTCATCAAGGGCGACTACCCTCCTGTATTGGCCGAGGCCCCTGCCATCGGTGATGGTGACATACCATCCCTGGGGATACTTGTTGTATTCCAGGCTCCAATTGTTCTGGTGGGCGGCTTCCGGCATTTTTTCGAATGATTCCGTGACATGCCCGAAAAGCGTGTTGCCGTTCCCGCGCGGATTCACCGTAACCGTATTGGACGTGGCTCCGGCCACGTTGCCATACATCTTGGTGATCCCATCGCGGGGCTCGATGTTGATCTGTTCGTTCCAGTTGGCCGCCCCGGAACAGTTTTCAACGTGATTATCCGCAAGGTAACTGTGACTTGTCACTTCGAAACCCCGTTTGACAACCTGGTCGTTCAGTGGGCCGGAGAATGTGATGCTGTTCCTTTCCATGACCGTATACATGTTGGCAGAATTGGCGAGGACCCCTCTGTTGGAACACTGGAAACGGTTGTCGGTGAAGTTCGAATACCTGCTGATCATGCTGGCAGACCAGGCATACTGTCCCTTGACGGTCATTCCGCTCACCTGCACGTATTGGTGCGCGCTAACCGACAGGATGTCCGCCCGACCGTTGCGGTATGCATCGGGGTAATCCACCGTCACATCCTTGACGAAAATCCTCTCCGCCGTCCGGTTTTTGGTGAAGCCCACCCATTTCAGTCCAGAGCCCCACGCGTTTCCGAGGCTGATGAATTGGCCCGGGAAGACCTGGTCCGGGTTGTTCATGTCGATGCCGATTTTCAGGTTGGCAATGCCGGTGCGCCCGCCTGCAACCCCGTCATCCTTTGCAGTGATGAATTTGGTGCTTTTGTTGTTGGCGAAGGCGAGCACGGTATTTTCTCTGCTTTGTCCAAGCAGGACGACGCCGGCGGGCAGTTGGATGCTTGTGGCGCGGTAGTTACCATCCGGCAAATAGACCACCCCTCCCCCGTCTTTCTTCGCCCTATCGATGGCCGACTGGATTGCCTGCGTATCGTCCGCTTTTCCATCGCCCCTCGCCCGGTGGCTTTTCACGTCGACGCGGCGGCTCCAATTGAAATCGCCTGCCCAAAAAACACCAAGGCCGAGCGGGTCATCGAGCTTGCTGACGACCGTGAGCGTTTGGTCGCTTTCCAGTCCGCTCCATACCTTGCCGCCGTCGTTACTGACAAGGATGTTGTAGGTGGCATTCGGGACCGCACCGGATACGGTGAAGTCCACGGCATACGGGTTGATGTCGAGGATTTCGGCAATGTATTCGCCGTCCGCCACGCCCTGCGCTGTCCTCGCCGCCCAATCGATGATGAATTTCCGGTCCTCTGCGGAGAATCTTGAAAGTGGCAGGGTGAATTTCCGACCGTCCTTACGGATGCCCACTTGGTCGTTTTCCAGCGTTACCAACTCCGCCTCGATCCGGCGGCCCTGGTCATCCTTGAAAACCCGCGGCTTCGGTTTTGAAACCAGTTTCACCCGGGTGTCGCGGTTCGCTTTGAATTCCAGCCCGTCCAGATTCCTGCCGACCACCTTGACCTTTAGCCCCGCCGCGATTCGGTCGATCGAAAGCCATTGGGGTCTTGCCGCGTTAAGTTGGATCGGATTGCTCCAGCCTGCCGGGTTTTTCACCCACAGGTGACATGAGCCGGCCGGCAGGTCCGCAGGCATCTGCGCGATTGCGAAGTGTCCTTCGGGGTCGGTCTGGATGATGTCGAACACGGTGGCTTTATCGGTCGGGCGCGCGGCGTGGGTGGCATCCGCGACCACCTGGATTCCGCCGGGGGTGATGCCCTCACCGTAGATGGTCACCAATCCCCCGGGTTTCACCGCATCGGTGAGCCGGAAGACAATGGGTGCGGCCATGGCCTGCGCATGCACCTCCCGGGTCATGAATCCGGATACCAGGATCCAGAGGCAAAGGATGATTTTCGCAGGAGCCGGCGAGCACCGGCTACCTGAAATGTGGCGGAACGGCCGGCCACGGGCTGTGTAATGTGCGGCATTGGAAGTCACGAATGGATGCATCATGCGGGGAGACATTACTGAAGGAAGTCCCGATTCTTTCAGCGCCCGGCCTGATTCTCAGGCTTGTGGCACACCAAGGAATCGCGGTCGGCTGGATGGCTGAGCCGAAATGCCCGGCAGGAATCAGGAGGATTTTTGAAAAAGCCGCCGCAAGTGCCTGCGTATGGATGCGCGGCAACGGACCAGAACCAAACCCCGTGCAGCCGGATTCACCGAATTCTTGAAATCCCGCCAAATCGGCGACCCGCCTGATGGCGGCGGGAGAAGAACGCGGCTTGCATCCGGCACCGGGACCGTGAAGGGTCCGCAACACACTCAAACCTCATGCAAACCAAATCAGTGATACCCGCCCGCCGATTGCTGGCCGCCGCATCCATGCTGCTGGCAGCCGGAAACATCTGCCTCGCCCAGGAAACCAACGCCTCGCCGGCAACGGCAGCGGCCCCGCAAGCCGGACAGGAAGACCGCCTGGCGTGGTTCCGGGATGCGCGCTTCGGAATGTTCGTCCATTGGGGGCCGTATTCAAATCTCGCCGGCGAATGGAACGGTCAACAGGTGCAGGTCGGCCGCAATGCCGAGTGGATCATGCATTTCCTCAATATCCCCGCCCCCGAATACCGCGAGCTTGCCCGCAAGTTCAATCCGGTGAAATTTGACGCCGAGGAGTGGGTCCGCCTGGCCAAGGCGGCGGGCATGCGCTATCTGGTTTACACGGCCAAGCATCACGACGGTTTCGCGATGTATCATTCCAAGGTCAGCCCCTACAACATCGTTGACTGGACGCCATTTGACCGCGACCCGCTCAAGGATCTCCAGGAAGCCTGCGCCCGCGCGGGCATCCGGCTCTGCGTTTACTACTCGCACAGCGAGGACTGGGATGACCCGGACGCGGGCGGCGCGCTCTTCACCAACGAGCCGATGCCGGAGAACTACGAACGCTATCTGGAAAACAAGGCCAAGCCGCAGCTCAAGGAACTGCTGACCAACTACGGCCCGATCGGCCTCGTCTGGTTTGACCGCGGAATCTTCACCACCGAGCAGGCGCAGGGATTCGTGGACCTGGTGCGCGGCACCCAGCCTGCCTGCCTGATCAACGGCCGCGTGGGCAACTACGAGCATGAACTGATGGGCGACTATCAGAACATGAACGACAACGGCATGCCGGCCGGTGGAATCGAGGAGGATTGGGAAACGCCGCAGACCCTCAACGACACCTGGGGATACAGCCGCTTCGACACCGAGTGGAAAAAACCCGAGGACATCATCCGCCGCCTCGTCGAGATCGTCAGCAAGGGCGGCAACTACGTGCTCAACATCGGACCACGCGGCGATGGCTCGGTGCCGGAGGAAAGTGTCGCCATTCTGGAAAAAGTCGGCGAATGGATGCAGAAAAACAGCGAAAGCATCCATGGCGCCAAAGCCAGCCCCTTCGCCTCCACGCCCTTCGGCTTCTGCACGGTGAAGGCCAACATGCTCTACCTGCATGTCTTCAACCGCCCGGACGACGGCACGCTCAAACTGCCGGGTTTGAAAAACCAGGTGAAGAAAGCCACACTGCTCACCGATCCCGGCACGGTTCTTGAATCAAGCCGACAGGGCAGCGCCGTCTGGATCAACATGCCGCCGGTCCCGGCCGGCGCGGTCAACACAGTCGTGGCCGTGGAGCTTGACGGGCCGCCAGTTGTCGCCCCTCCGGTCATCACCGAGAAAGCGGATAGGCCGGTGACTCTCGACTATCTCAATGCAGTCACCTCCGGCAATGCGGTGAAGCGCTTCAACCGCCGCGGCCAGTTCCACATCTCCAAATGGACCAGCCCGGCCGACAAGGCGAGCTGGCAGGTGCGATTCCTCGAGCCCGGCCGATATCGCGTGCGCGTGGTATGCGCCGGCGCCCCCGGCCGCCCGGCCGGCACCTTCGTCTTCGCCGCGGGAGGACAGAAAATCGAATTCAAATCCCCGAAGGCAAATGATTGGTATAAATATGCGACGCTCGACGCCGGGGTATTGGAAATCGCCACCGCGGGCGAGCAGGAACTCGTGCTCGGCCCGGCGGATGAAATCAGTCAGGACGTGATGTTTTTCCGGTCCTTGAGACTCGAGCGCATTCCCTGACAACCGACGATGCGCCTCGGGCCCGATATCCGACATCATGCCATGGCAAGCCGCTCATTTCCAATAATGCTTCCGCAAGCCCCCTCAAGCCGTCTGGCCAACCTAGCGGGACTTTGCGGCTTGCCACTCTGCCGGATCTGCAACAACACGTCGATCAACATGCAAAACAAGGATCTGGCGGTCTCCTCCACCTTGCCGCAATAAGCCAACTCGAATAGGATCCGGCAACACGGCGTGCCCGGCCATTCAAATCACCCGCATGACAAACACAAGCATGACACACACCATGAAACCGATATTGCTCGCCACAATCGCCATCAGCATGGCGATCCACGCTGATGGTGAAACTGGCACACCGCTCGTCACTGCGGCTGATGCGGGCATTATTCCAGCCGGGCCGGCCAAACAAGCGCCTAAACCTGACGGTCACACAGTCGCGCTCTGGCTTTTTGACGAGCCGATGTATCTGAACCAGGCGCTGTATGACGCCAGCAGCAATTGGTATAACCTCAACCTCAACCCACGCCTGATTCCGGACTCAGCGGATTACCGGACCGACCACCATGCAACGATCGTGACCGGCAAATTCGGCAATGCGATTGTGCGGCAGAAACCGGGCATCGCCGCCGACACCCGCGAACCGATCGTCTTCCCTGCCCAGTCAGACTGGACCTGGGAATTCTGGTTGCGCACTGCCAAGTCCCCGTCCGATAAGGCCTTTGTTTTCGAAACCACAACAGGCCGCGAAAGCTGCATGCTGACTGAAGAGGGAACATCGTGGCGTTTGGTTTGCAGGAATTCCGGAATGGAAGCGGAGGTTCCTGCGGGAGAAGGACTGTTCGACAATGTCTGGCACCACATCGCCTTCGTCTATCAGCGCGGCGGATCCACGTTGACCTATTTCGTAGATGGCATACAGCGCGCAAAGCAGTCCGTTGCAGTATCCAATGTGACAGCAGACACCGCAGACACCGCAGGTAGATTCATAGTGCTAAGCGACCACGAAGGGACTTACCCGCTCTGGGGAAGTCTCGACGAACTGCGGATTTCGTCTATCGGCCGGTATTCGGGCGATTTCATTCCGGCGACCCATTCCCGCAATTTCGGGCCCAATCCGCCTGTGAAAGCGGTGCCAGCGGGCCCGGCGCCAATCACGCCCCGGGGGCTCGTTGATCTGCAGGGCCACAAGCACCTGTTCATTGACGGCATTCTTCTCGATACGGCCGGGGATGGGCTTTTTCTGCGGGCGCACCCGCCATGTCCCACCACCTACGAGATTTGCGATTTCAAGAGGGATCTTCCCCACGAGAAATGGGATGGTTCCTTCAAGAAACATGATGATGGAGTGGTGATCTGGAACGATGGCGTGTTTATGGACTATGACGGAAAGATCCGATACTACTATACGGATGAGCGGGAAACCAATGGATACCAGGACAGCTATTGGAGCCTTGCGCTCTCCGATGACGGCTTGAAGTTCACCCGACCGAACCTCGGGCTGGTCGAGCATCAGGGTTCCAAAGACAACAACATCGTTTTCAACGGCAGGCAGGGGTCGGTGACACTGGATGCCAATCCGGCAGCAGATCCGTGGGCTCGTTTCAAGTTCACCGGTTGGGAATACAACTCCGGCACGGTGGTGATGAGTTCGCCCGACGGAATTCATTGGAGCCGCAACGAGGTTCAGCAATTGCCTTTGGAACCGGGGGGCACGGTGGAGCATTTCTGGGACGATCAGACGGGCACTTACAAGTGCTACATTCGTGGCGAGAGCTTCTGGGGAACTCCGCCAAACGACGGAACCGGCAGGGAAGCGCTTCTCGCCGAAACCTCGGAGTTCTTCAAACCATGGCCGTTCCAACCGATGCCGAAGCCGAGCATGCGGGATCTCCGCTGGCGTTGGCTGGCCACGCCGAGTCTGGAATTGCCCAAGCCCTTCATCACGGAATTCTGGCCCGAACTGGACGTTGAGATTCATCCGTATCGCACAGTCTCACACAAATACTCGGCTGCTCCCGATGTGTATGTGTCGTTCTTCTGGGGCTACGAGGCGGATCCCGCGGACAACCGGAACGTCGGACTGAAGACAAGCCGTGACGGGCTGAACTGGACCAACTGGAAACTGCCCTGGTATATCCCCGCCAACCAGACCTTCAATGGCGTGGCTATGAAAGAGTCTCTTTCCATCAACGGCCTGCTGCATCGCGAGGGGGAATTGTGGCAATATGCCGCGCTGAAAAATGCGGTTCACAACCGGACCTCGGACGACGACCGCCTGATCCGCATGCGCCAGCGGGTCGATGGCTTCGTTTCGCTCAGCGCCGACGAGGTAGCCGCTGAGGCGATCACGCGGGAAATCCGCTTCTCCGGCAGTCGCTTGAGCCTGAATTCCCGCGTGGGGCCCGGCGGCAGCATCCGGGTCGCACTGCTCAACGCCGATGGTTCGCCTCGCGAGGGATTCGGGCTGGAGGACTGCGACCCCATCCAAGGGGACTTCCTGCGCACGGCGGTTACCTGGAAAGGCAAGGCGGATATCAACAGCACCGAAACCGTGCGGCTTAAAATCAGCCTGCGGAATGCGGATCTGTATGCGCTTCAATTCACCGACCAGGTAGGCGAACTTCCGAACCGCGTTCCGCATCTTGACGGCCTGGCCGTTCCGCTCAAACTGGAGCAGGCGGCCAGCACGGTTCAATGAGAAAGCTGCAGGTGAATATCATGTTGGAACGACAATCATAACCCTGCCACTGATAACCACAAACCTATATGAATCGGATCATCCCGAATTCAGTTTTCCTAACCACCGCCATCCTCGGCATGGCGGCCCTCAGTGATGCCGAATCCATTCGGCACGGCATTGCCGCGGCAGAGGAGGGCAAGTTTTTCGGCTGGCCGTCCAATAACGGTGTCTGGACATGGGACAATGGCAAAGAGATCCTCGTCGGATACTCCTATCAGGATTTCGTGGAACAGAAGGGCCACAACATCAAGGGCCTCACAGGCACATCCCCGGATATCATCACCCGTATGGCAAGGAGCACCGTCGGCGGCCATACCTGGAAAAATGAAGACCCCGAAAACTTCGTGGGCGATGGCAAGGCATCCGTTCCCTCGCCGGGTGGTATTGATTTCGACGCACCCGGATTCGCAATGCGCGTGGTCGGAATCGGCTATCACGGCGCCTACGACGAAAACGGGTCGTTTTTCGTTTCCTACAATCGCGGCAAGGACTGGCAGGGCCCCTTCCAATTCAACGGACTGATGGAGGATCCCAATTTGAAGGGGGAGGACAACACATCGCGGACCGCCTATGTGGTGACCGGGCCTGATTCCTGCCTCTTGTTCATGTCAACACGGGGGAAGCAGCCAAGCGATGACTATATGGATAAAACCTATGTCGCGGAAACCACTGACGGAGGCAAATCATTCCACTTTGTTTCCTGGGTGGTTCCACAACCCGATCCTTACAGGGCTGTCATGCCGGCGGTTTCAAGACTGGAGGATGGAACCATTGTTGCGACTCTGCGCCGTCGTGACGTGAAGAATGATCCCAAGGGTTCGAAGGGCTTCGCTTGGGTGGATTGCTACAGCTCAAAGGATAATGGGCGCAACTGGAGTTTTATGAGCCGGGTTGGCGAAACCGGCAAGGCGAACGGAAGCCCCCCTGCCTTGACTGTTCTCAAGGACGGAAGATTGGTGTGCGTTTACGGCAACCGCTCCAACAGCAAAATACTCGCCAGCGTAAGCGCCGACGGCGGAAAAACCTGGGACGCGGAGGTCGTCTTGCGCGATGACTTCCAGCGCGACAAGTTCGGCGACAACAACATAGGCTACCCCCGCGTGGCGGTGAACCATGAGAATCACGTCGTCGCCCTGTATTACTGGGCTACCAAGGAGATGCCGCAACACCATATCCCGGCAACGATCTAGTCCGTAAGCCCGTCAAGCCAGTAGGCATTTGAAAAAAAGAACAGCAGACAACCAATCACCAGAAAAGTAGATAGACAAACACATATGAAACATATCATTCCAATATCAATCTTATCGGCCGCAATTGCCATCGGCACTGCGGCAGCCAGTGAAACCGGAACGCTGCGGCACGGCATCGCCGCGGGTGAAAAAGGCAAATTTTGCGGCTGGCCGGCCAACAATGGCGTATGGTCATGGGACGGCGGGCGAGAGATCCTCGTTGGATACACCATCGGGGACTTCGTCGAACAAAAGGGCCACAACATGAAAGGCGGCGGGGAGGAAGCGGAAGGACTCTTGAGCCATCTGGCTCGCAGCACCGACGGTGGCATTACTTGGAAAACCGGGGATCCTGCCAATTACGTGGGCGACGGCCATTCATCGGTCCCTTCGCCCGGCGGCATTGCGTTCCAGTCGCCCGGATTCGCAATGCGCGTGGTTGGCACTGGCTACCATGGCGCCCACGATGAAAACGGATCGTTTTTCGTTTCATACAACCGCGGCCAAGACTGGAAAGGGCCCTATCAATTCAACGGACTGATGGAAGACCCCAACCTCAAAGGCAAGGAGTTCACGGGCCGGACGGAATATCTGGTGACCGGCCCCGATTCCTGCCTGCTTTTCCTCTCCTCGCGGGGTTCTGATGAGGCCTACCGGGACAAGTCGTTCGTTGCCGAAACGACCGATGGCGGAAAGACATTCCGATTTGTTTCCTGGATCGTGCCGCTGAAAAATCCTCACCGGGCCGTCATGCCCGCGGTTGCGCGCCTCAAGGACGGCTCACTCGTGGCGGCCTTGCGCCGTCGTCAACACGGCACTGGCGACTGCTGGGTGGATGCCTACGGGTCAACCGACAATGGCAGGACATGGACGTTTCTCAGCCGCGTGGGTGAAGCCGGCAAGGAGAATGGCAACCCTCCCGCGCTCGTGGCCTTGGAGGACGGCCGCATTGCCTGCTCTTATGCGGACCGCACCCGCGTCAAAATGTATCTGAGGCTCAGCAGCGATGGCGGCAAAACCTGGGGGGAGGAGGTCGTCTTGCGCGATGACTATCAGCCCGACAAGTTTAAAGACAAGGACATAGGCTACCCACGCCTCGCGGTGAACCATGAAAATCAGATTGTCGCCATGTATTATTGGGCCACCAAGGAACAGCCGCAGAACTTCATCGCGGCCACCTTGTGGAAGCCCGCCGCACCATGATGGCCGACGGCCGCAGCCAACACACATCCGATCAACACACATCTGATATCATGAAACACGCAATCACCCGCATAGCCATGATTGCCGTCATGCTGGGCGCCTCGCTGCACGGAGCCGAACCCGCGCCATCCCATGGCGCGGGCATCGGCACGGCCGGGAAGGAGAAAACCCGCAACAACGCCAATGCCGGATATTCGGGTGAGCAGACCGTGGACCGGCCTGCGGCAAAGCAAACAAAAGGTCTCGAATGGTATTCCGCGGCAAAGTTCGGCATGTTCATCCACTGGGGGCTCTACGCGGTGACGGAAGGCGAGTGGCAAGGTAAGAAAGTGCCTTACATCGGCGAGTGGATCATGCATCAGGAGAAAATCCCGGTCGCCGAGTATTCGAAATTGGCGGAACGCTTCAACCCCGTGCACTTCGATGCGCGCGAGTGGGTGCGCATGGCCGAGGCAGCAGGGATGCGTTACCTCGTCTTCACCGCCAAGCATCACGAGGGATTCGCCATGTTCCATTCGAAGGTCGATCCCTACAATGTGGTGGATGCCACACCATTCAAACGCGACGTGCTCGCCGAACTTGCCGAGGCCTGCCGCGGCACGCAGGTGAAATTGTGCATCTATTACTCGCATTGTGTGGACTGGAACGAGCCCCATGGCGGCAACCTGCCGAGCGATATCAAGCCGAACTACGATAAC
>Ga0208722_1000426_pt1 | contig 11920 bp, 13 predicted proteins | sample LakMenEpi21Sep11_FD_150722 | JGI IMG/M metagenome (GOLD analysis project Ga0208722, IMG submission 150722) | Freshwater microbial communities from Lake Mendota, WI - 21SEP2011 deep hole epilimnion (SPAdes) | ecosystem: Environmental > Aquatic > Freshwater > Lake > Epilimnion/Euphotic zone ... | reverse complement strand
ATTAAATCAAGTAAAGCCTCATCTTCTTTGCGCATACAATGAGCCAATACCCTACCTTCCAAAAGAAAGTCAGCTTGGTACCTGGTTATTATTTGATCGAAATCACCCAGATTCTTTATCAGTTTTTCTGGCAGCTTAAATCCTTTGTTATTAGTTATCATCGTTAAGTTGTTTAATATTTTGTAATAGTCTATCCAACAACATTTTTAATTGTATTTCGGTTATTTTATATCGTTTGTTTTGTTTGTTAGATTTAGTAATTTGCTCACCGAAACCTTCAGCTAATTTGTATTTTTTTCAAAGGTTAATTAGATATTCATTGTCGGCATAACCACTAATTGCTGATGCGAAATCTTTTCTTTCTTCCGTTGCATTCCTTGATAAATCAGCCGCAAGTTTTACAGCATCTAATTGATTCGCTTTAATAAATTGACTAATTGAAAACGCTCTAGTGCCAGTGAGCTGGGCTAAGTTATTGATATAATGGTCTGCTACTTCAATGATCTCTATCTGATTATTCATAATCCGTTTTGTTTTATCTCATTTATTTTGATTGTTTTATTTTATATAAATAGTTAAGATCCTGCCAAAATTTGCGTATTAAATTTATTTCCTACACTTTTGTAATATGAGCAATCAAACTAAACATATCCCATTTTATAGCGTACAGGAAATGATACTTCATATAGATGCATCAACGCTTTTATTAGAGCGTTTAAAATCCACAATGGAATTAATGGATCAAAGTAGAGGAGACGAAAGGGATGAGCTAGAAAACCATGTAACTAAGAGTCTTGTGATACTGAATGATGGTTTCGTAAACATGATTCTATCTATAGAGCAGGGTTATATCCAGGAAACTCTTAATATTAAATAAGGCTAATTCCCCAGAAAAGCCTCCCAGAGTTATCAGCTTGGGTATCTCCTGCCTGTAAGACGGGAGATCCAGGCTCAAACTATGGGTACAAATATCCTTTTTAAATATAAAATGTGCGGAGCTATTAGATTTTGAAAATGAGTGTATTCCAAAAAGACAGTAGTTTTTTTAAAAAATTTTACGGAGTTGAGTATTAATGAATATAAATGTATTCCAAATTGCTACGTGTATAATTTAGAATTAGGAATACTTATAAATCGTAATAAAGCTTTAAGAATCAAAAATAAAATGCTAATTTTATTTAACTATTTATTCAAATTTCCTTGAATCAAGAACCAATCTACCCAAGCATCCATTTGTTTAACTGAATTTGGTCTTAGTAATATTTTTCTATTTTTATCAAGTAAAAACATCGTTGGAGTTCCAAATACGTAATAATCATTTGCTATGGGACTTTGCCATTTTTTCAAATCACTATAAGATAAAAAAGGAAATGATTTAGCAAATTCTGTAAATTGATTTTTGTTATCTTCTAAAGCAATATATACAACTTCTACTTTTTGTTCTTTCCATTGTGAATATAATATACATAGACATGACAGAATCTTCTGTGATAATCTACACTAATAGTAGGTTCGTATTTTGTTGATTCGAAGAGTATAAACTACTTGAACGAAATAACGAATTAAATGAGCTATTCCAAAAAGACAGTGGGTTAATAATATAAAAACCCACTGATAAAAAATCTTTAAAGGACGAATATCCTTTTAAATGAAATAGTCTGTAATTTGGAAAGTTTCAGCGTCAGTGAATTATGTCAGTCCTCATGGAATAGGCTTATAAGATCATCTGCTTTATAATAATTTAACCCTGATCCTTTGACTTCAAGAGGTTTTATCCCATTTGCAGCGCATATTTTTATTAAAGTGTTGGGACTTACGCTCAAAAAATTACAAGCCTCTTTAGTTTTTAAATAAGGTTTCACTGGAGACGAAACTATGCGCTCCAGTATAGTTTCAATACTTTGAAGCCTTTCAATTATTCCTTCATTGTTCATTTGTTATATAGTTTAACATATATTTATCAGGATTTAAGCCTCCATCTGCTGAGGGTTGTGCAAAAACCCTCATAGCTTCATCTGCTACACGTTGCGCGTTTATTTTTCCATAACGTTTTGTTGTCCGTATGCATTTATGCCCAAGGATAGTTTGTAAAACATCACTTGTCCCACCCTGACCAAGCCATACCGTTGTAGCGAAAGCATGGCGAGCTTGGTGGCTTGTCAAATTTGTATACCCTAGCCCACATTGATCAGCAATACGTTTTAACAACTTGTTATAGTCGTTTAGGTGAATGACAGGTAATACCTTGTCATCATTAGCTAGTCTTGGATCATTACGATATTTTGAAATAATTTTTAAAGCAAAATCATTGATGGGTATTATGCTTTCAACATCTGTTTTATTTCTTCCTTTGCTGATCACAAGTTGGTTTCCCTCATTCTTAATCATGGTTCGTTTAAGTGATCTCATATCGGAATGTGACAATCCAGTTTGACTGGCGAAGACAAAACAATCCCTAACAAGTTGAAGTCTTTCATCGTTGCTTTTATAGTTTATTATTTTGGAGAGTTCATTTCTATTCAAATATCTTCTTTTCTCCTCGCCATACTCTAGTTTACAATTCACAAAAGGATTATGATCTAAATGCCCATTTTTATAGAGATCAAGAACTGCAGAACGGAGGATTTTCAGATACCCTGTTAAAGTATCGATACTGTAACTATATTGATTTAACATAAATTCTTTAAATTGAATATACCATTCACGATTCAATACATTCAATCCAACTTCTTCAGTGCCAAATTTTTCGAGATTAAACTTGTTTACTTTTAGTTTAACAAATTCATATCGCTTTTTTCTGCTTTCACATAATCTACTGCCATGCAAATCCGTATATCGTTTAAAAATGCCATTGACATATATCTGTTTCTCTACTCCAGAGCCTTTGCTGAATAATTGATAATCAATATGTTTCTTGAAATCTTTTGGATCTGGTTGTGGGTTTATTTTAAGGTAATCATTGAACAAGTGATATACCTGCATTTCCAGCTCATTCAGCTGAAAATTAATTCTTTGGCTCTCTAAAGAACCGCCTTTGACTTGTTTTTTTTCATCACTCCACTTATTCGCATCAATGCAAATTTTGGTTGAAAAGGAAAAGTCTGACCCTCTTGATGCCCATAAGGGAAAAATCCTTAAAAAAACGGTTCGTTTACTTTCATCGGATTTTGTCTGTCGCACAACTCGTGCAATTCTAATTTGTTTGTACATTTTTTCATTTTTAATACAATTTTATTTTTATCAAAATCGAAGTCGATTTATCCAATAATAGTAAAAAAAACAGAGAAAGTCAAGCCACCTGCTATTTTTTTTGAAAATATTTTTGCGGTTCACACACTTTTGGGGGCGGTTCACAATATATTCACAAAAAGTTTGAGTTATTTTGATTTTGTTTGATACGTACAGAAACAAAAAAACCGCTCTAGTATTGAAACTTGAGCGGTCTTGCGTGACTTTGATTAGTCAGTCTGTGATCCCGCTGGGATTCGAACCCAGGACCACTACATTAAAAGTGTAATGCTCTACCAGCTGAGCTACGGAATCGTACCGCCTTTTTTCAAAAGCGAGTGCAAATGTAATCATTTAAAATTAAGGAGCAAGATTATTTTGAAAAAAAATGCCACCTTAACTGTAACCTATTTAAACTACCTTATCTCATAGTGATAAAATTTAAGCAATGAACTCAGATAATACCATTTTATTGCTGCCATTTACTGCCATGGAAGAACTTAGCATACTGCAGATGCTATTGGCAGAAAAAACCGAGATGAAAAATCGAAATTTATGACTTCATATATTATCCAGCGAAAGTGTCCTCAGTAAATTTTAATATTTATCCTCTTAGGATTTATAGTATTTTCTGGATTTCAGCGATTTGTGATTGGTGATATCTTTATGAGACTTCTATAATTTTTCAAAGGGGAGACTGCTCTATAGGCAGTATAATTGATGCCATTCGTTGTAAAGAATTAGCTTTTGAGCACAATAGAAAAATGGCAAGATTACTTTACAATACCGTCATTAGTCAGGCAAAGCGCTAAAAAAAACTAGATTTTAATTGTATTTCCTTAAATTTGTATTAGAAAATTTTTAATTCAAAAAATAACAAGTGGAAAATAAGGACAATAACAATGGTGTATACTCACATAAAGTGAGAGCTGGAAAGAGAAGAACCTATTTTTTCGATGTAAGAGCGACAAAGTTTGATGATTATTATATCATTATCACTGAAAGCAAGAAGAGATTTGATCAGGATGGCTATGAACGTCATAAAATTTTCTTGTACAAAGAAGATTTCAATAAATTCGTAGACGGTCTAAATAAAGTAGTCAACTATGTAAAACAAGATTTAATGCCTAATTTTGACTTTGACGCTTTTAATTCAGATGCAGAAGACGTTGTCAATGATTCCAACGACCCTATTGAAGAACAGCCAGAAGCATAGTTTTGTATACAATTTAAAAATATAAAGCCCGAATTTTTATGATTCGGGCTTTTTTATAGCTATTTTTTGAGTTTAGTAGAATATATTTTCATCATTTTATATAACTTATCACTCACCACTTGACAGTAAGGATTTTTGTCCTTATTGAGCGCATAATAATTTTGATGATAGTCTTCTGCTTTGTAGAAAATATTAAATTTTTCTAATGTAGTGATTATCGGCTGATTAAAGTCCTTTTGCGCTAGTTTTATTCTAGCTTGAAGATGTAATTTTTCACTGTCGGTCTTGTAAAAAATTACAGATCGATATTGTGGTCCTTCGTCGCCCCCCTGTCTATTCAGTGTAGTCGGATCATGAGAGTGAAGGTGAATATCAATTAAATCGTCATAGCTAATTTTATTCGGATCATAGGTGATCCTGACACATTCGGCATGACCCGTCTCACCTGTGCAGATTTCTTTATAGCTCGGATTTATGACCGTACCACCACTATATCCGCTTTCTACTGTTTTGACGCCATCTAGACTTAGAAACATAGCCTCTGTGCACCAGAAGCAGCCACCACCTATTATTAATTCCGCAAGCATAAAATATTTTTAAATTGTTTCATTTTCAAATCGAAAATTTATTTCACTTTTTCTAAAGCCAATGAGTTCATACAGTATCTCAATCCCGATGGTTCAGGTCCGTCTGGAAATACATGCCCTAAGTGCGCATCACAGACATTGCATCGCGTTTCTATACGATCTCTGGAGAGTGAATTATCAAGGATGTATTTTATTACATTTTCGGATAAAGGCTGAGTAAAGCTCGGCCATCCTGTACCAGATTCAAATTTTGTATTGCTATCAAAAAGTCGAGTTTTACAGCATTTACAAGCATATATCCCTGGATCGAAGGCAGAGCAAAATGCACCTGAGCCAGGTCTTTCCGTACCATGCTTTCGCGTAATATAGTATTCTTCCTCAGTGAGCAATTGTTTCCACTGCTCATCTGTTTTTACCACTTTATGCGGCGGCTCAGGATTTCCGTCGGTGGCTAGTTTTAAAATAATGTACCAGGTAATTATCATTTCTTTATCTTTAGCTGTGTAAATATAAATTTAAACGATTATATGATGAAAAAAATTGTATTAATCATAGCCTTTGTCTATTCATTTAACCTTTTTTCTCAAGGCTGTAGTGATGCAGGTTTTTGTTCATTAGGTAATATTACTCCCCATATGGATCATTTTGAAGCACAGAAAAAACTCAATATGATACGAGTGGGCCTATCCTATGGACGTGGTCTTCGATCTATCAATGTATATAACCCATATTTTGAATATACTCGAGTAGTCAATGAAAATATTTCCTTCAATACGAGAATTAATTTTATGGCGCATGCGGGCAATGAAATTCAGACAGGGGAGATTGGCGATGTTTATTTTACGGGTGATTTTAAGATAGCATCTAAGTTTAAGACAGTGGTTGGATTTAAAGTACCTCTGCAGCAAGGTGCTAGAGTGAAAAGTGGAATTGCCTTACCTATGGATTATCAAAATACCTTAGGCACGCTTGATTTTTTATGGGCGCTACAAACCAATTTGAATAAAGTGCATATAGCGGCGGGATTTCAAATTCCATTGACCCAAAATGCAAATAGATTTTTTACAACAGATTTTGTAGCTTCCGAGGAGTTTCCTACGACGAATGGATTTAGAAGAAATCCAGATGCTTGGTTGCGTATATCCTATCCAGTCACGGCAAAAAATTATGCCGAAAAATTTGCACTCGCTTTATTCCAATCTACCACATTCCAAAAAGCAGCGATATAGTCTGGCCTTCTATTTTGGTAGTGCAGGTAATAGGCGTGTTCCCATACATCCAACCCTATAATTGGGGTTCCAGGACACTCAGCTATATCCATCAAAGGATTATCTTGATTCGGCGTGGAGCAGATACAAAGACCCCCATCTGCTTTTTTACAAAGCCAAGCCCATCCCGAACCAAATCGTGTTGTCGCCGCTTTATTAAATTCTTCTTTCATCGCTTCAAACGAACCGAATTGCTCATTGATTTTATCTCCTAAAACTCCTGTCGGATTGCCTCCGCCATTCGGACTAAGAATGGACCAGAAAAAGCTGTGATTCCAATGTCCACCGCCATTATTTCTCACCGGCATACCGTATTTAGAAATATTTTTTACGATATCTTCTATCGATAAGCTTGCTCCATCCGTGCCTTCCAGAGCGGCGTTTAGATTGTTGACATATGCTTGATGGTGCTTGGAATGGTGAATTTCCATAGTTCTAGCATCTACATGAGGTTCTAGTGCATCGTATGCATAATTAAGTGTGGGTAGTTGAAAAGCCATATTTTTATTTTTTAGTTGAATAGTGTTTGAACAATTTTACTAGGGGTAAAGTTCACGATTTAATTTTAATTAAGGTCTAAATTTTTTACAACATCTAGTAAGTCTTATAAACAAGCATAGAACTTGATTGAAATGGGGTTTTTGTCTTATTCTGAGAGTGACTTCCGAGAAGTTTTACAGAGATTTCTGGTTGAAAAGTAAGTTAAGGCTTAATTTTGCTAACTTATAATTTACAACTAAAAACGTATAACTTATATAAATGGAATTTCTCAAAACATTAGGTATAGAGGCCGTCAATAGTGGAACCTCTACTGGCGCAGTATTTTTCGATGTTAAAACAGATGTGATAGAGTCTTTTTCTCCTGTTAATGGTCAAAAGATAGGCGCTGTGAACACTACTTCAGAATTAGAGTACCAGCTGGTGATGGAAAAGGCAATAGAAGCATTTAATTATTGGAGAAATCTCCCTGCTCCTAAGCGTGGGGAAATTGTGAGACAGTGCGGCGAAGAATTCAGAAAATATAAGTATGAACTAGGCCAGCTCGTGAGTTATGAAATGGGCAAATCTCTTCAAGAAGGGTTAGGCGAAGTACAAGAAATAATTGATATATGTGATTTTGCTGTAGGATTGTCACGTCAGCTCTATGGATTGACTATGCATAGTGAGCGGCCGAATCACCGAATGTATGAGCAGTATCACCCTCTTGGGATTGTTGGTATTATATCGGCCTTCAATTTCCCAGTAGCTGTCTGGAGCTGGAACGCTATGTTAGCATGGGTCTGTGGAGATGTTTGCGTATGGAAGCCTTCGGAAAAAGCTCCGATGTGCGGCATAGCCTGTCAGAATATAGTCAATAAAGTTTTCTCACGCAATCAGGTCCCTGAGGGCGTCAGTTGTCTTATCAATGGAGATTTTAAGGTAGGGGAGTGGCTGTCAAAAGATGAGCGAATACCATTGGTATCTGCAACCGGCTCTACTAGAATGGGAAAACTAGTAGCTCAAACGGTAGCCGCTCGATTAGGTAGAAGTTTATTAGAATTAGGAGGAAATAATGCAATTATCATTACGGAATCAGCAGATCTCAAAGTAGTGATACCAGGGGCTGTATTTGGAGCTATAGGTACTGCAGGTCAGCGCTGTACTAGTACGCGCAGATTAATTATTCACGAGTCTATTTATGATAAGGTGAAGGAGAATCTTCTTCTGGCTTATAAACAAATTAAGATAGGGAATCCGCTCGATACAACGAATCATATGGGTCCACTCATCGATATAGATGCAGTCAATAGTTATCTGGGAGCCATAAAATCTGTCAAAGAGCAAGGTGGTACTCTTCTATTGGAGGGAAGTCAAATAACCATAGAAGGCAGTGAGTGCTACGTGTCTCCATCTATAGCTGAAGTAACCAATGACCTCGCTATAGTGCAGCAAGAGACCTTTGCTCCGATTCTCTATATTATGAAATATAAAATGATAGAAGATGCCATAGCTATGCAAAATGATGTCAGACAAGGATTGTCCAGCGCCATAATGACCAATAGCCTCCGAGAAGCAGAGCTTTTCCTTTCAACCAATGGATCGGACTGCGGTATAGCTAATGTGAACATCGGAACTTCGGGAGCTGAGATTGGCGGAGCCTTCGGAGGTGAAAAAGAAACAGGTGGAGGACGTGAGTCGGGATCTGATAGCTGGAAAATCTATATGCGCCGCCAAACGAATACCATTAACTATGGAAGAGATTTACCTCTTGCGCAGGGTATTAAATTTGAATTGTAGTTTACTAGTTTATTTTTTAAAACAGGAGGTGCTAACTAATCTATAATTGTTACACTCACTATTTTTATGATTTTTAGTCCGAAGATATATTTAATCTCAGTATGATAATTAAATATTCCTGCATTCAACTCCTCATCTTTGTAATTACAAGCCCTTCCAATATCGCTCGTATCAAAGGTCTTAATTATTTTTTCACCGCGATCATTAAATATAGCTAATCAATTGAATTGTGGTAGATTAAAGATTCTAGGATCATTATTGGAGTATGTATTATCATTTTTTTTATAAAAATCAATACATTGCCCAAAAGAATAAATGCCATATATAGCGAAAATAGAAAAACTCTATTTATTCTCGACAGCTACTAACTATGTTATTTGACAGTTTCATGATAACCAATAGGGAAAATTTTCCCATTAAAGAGTTCAAAATCAAATTGTATATATCCTTTCTCTTGGAACATACCTGATAATTTATAATTAAGTATATGCAGACCTGGAGTAATAGTATTTAATGGATCAATTAGTTCTCCTTTCACTTTTGCACCGATTCCTGCGGCTTCTAATTTCAGTTGTTTATTGTTAAATGAAATTGGAGTATTGAAATAATTGGTGAATTCGACCTCTATAGATAGAATTGCCCCAGTCATGCTTGAGTTCTGTTTTAAAGGGGTGTTAATCTTTATACTCAAGGGATTTAAATTCATCCTAACGGAATCTACTTTAACCGAGAAAGTTAAAGGCATCGGAATGCTCTCTTCAGAGTTTATTTTTTTTCCAAAATATTTTTCTGTTATGATCTCTTGTGGAGAGATTTGATAGTCCCCAGGACTCTCAAAAACATAATTGTTCAATTCGCTATGAGTGAGTGTTTTACTAGTATTTCTATACTCAATTTTATAGTTATATTTTTCGCCAATTTTACCTATCACAATCTTTTCACCGAAAGAAATATAGAGTATCTCTTGGCTTCGGATTAGGTTCGGAAGCAAAAAAATAATTAATAAACTAAATAATATTTTCATCATAAATTTTAATGAATTATTTTTCAATTAAAACATAAATATAATGAAATAAAGTCAGTTGTGGATATATTTCTTGAAATTAAAAAATATTGAGAATTGACTTTTTTTAATCTTAGACTAGAATCCAGTAAGTACATAATGTGTTGTTCATGAATCGCTCACTATGAAACAATTAACGCGAATTTCCCTAAAACCTATTTACTTATGTTAATTAATACCTTGTCTAATTCATTTGTCTTATCCTCTACTGTCCATCCAATAGCTTGGGTAAGGTTTATCACTGAGCTAAGATTTTCAAGTAACCTCTGCCTAGCTTGCACTCTAAGATTGCTTTGGTCTATTTGTTGTTCTATCTTATCCTTAGCGTCTTCTTGTACCTTATTGATATCGTCTTTCGTGAAATTAGTAAAAGTAGATGTCTGAACATCGTAAAATTTTAAATTGGGTATTATATTGACTTCTTCTTTTGGTAGCTTTTCTATCAGTAGTTTTTTATTCTCTTTATCTATAAATATTACCATTTTCTTCAAATCATAACCTATAAGAACCTTGGCATTGAGTATGACGATGGCTTTCTTTTCCTGAGGTATAAGGTCAAAGAATACTTTGCTTCGCTCCTGATAGGTATATGTTTCTGTAAATTGGCCTTCAAGCACCATTAGCTTGGAGATAGACTCGACGGATTTCATAATTGTAGTAGCTGCAATATCTACCTCTGCACTCTTTGATGTGAAAAACACTCTATAGATTATGGCCAGCAATGCCATAACCAATATTCCTAGTAAAAATCCTTTTAGAAATTCTAATTGACTCATTTATTTTTGGATATAGAGCTTGTAATTTTCTATGAACAAATTGGTTGGGAAATTATTAGCATATAATTGTCCCGTTCCCAATCCCTGAGGAATTTCGTAACATTTTTCATATTTACTGCACCATTGCGTTATGGCATTGAGTCCAATATTGCTTTCCAAGGCAGAGGTTACCCACCAACCTATTTTCATATGATTGGCTATGAAGATCCACTCTTCGCAGCCGAGTATGCCACCATGTAGTGAAGGTTTTAAAACGATATAGTGCGGATTGAGTCTATCGAGCAGCGTCCATTTTTCTTTATATTCAATATTGCCTATGAGTTCTTCGTCTAGAGCTATGGGAATAGCAGAAGACTGGATTATAGGAGCCAAAGCCTCTATCTGATTTGGCTTAATGGGTTGTTCGATCGAATGAATTTGATATTCACTGAGGAGTTTTATCTTATCTAGTGCGTCTGAGACTGAAAATGCACCATTAGCGTCAAGGCGAATAGTTAATGTGCGTTCATTTCTATATCTTCTGATATGGCGGAGAATTTCTAGTTCTTTATCGAAATCAATGCCTCCAATTTTTAATTTGATACAATTAACCTCTTTTTCTAAGATCGCATCGATCTGCAATTTCATAGCATCATAGTCTCCCATCCAGACTAGCGCATTGATGGGTATAGGTTTATTCTCTTGGGTGAATGGAGTTTTATAAAAAATAAAGTCTCGGTGCTTGTAGCTCAGCCATGCGGATTCTATTCCGAATAGAATGGATGGATAGGCAATGAGCTCAGTTTTATTATTTAAATAGTGCTCAATTTTTGACCCAACTTCAATAAGTTTAGCTTCAAAGTCTAGCTTCAATTCAGGACTAAGCCCTTCCAGAGGGGCTATTTCTCCGTAGCCGTCTCGTCCAAAATTATCCATGATTTTCAATGTCCATATCTTACGAGTAGACATGTTAGAGCGCGAAGTTTGCGCAGGTTGATAAAATTGGAGTTCGTAAGGAATAATCTCGCAAGTATATTTTTTAGCCATTCCTTAGTTCTTAGAAAATTTGCGAAATGAAAAATAAAATAGACAGCAGAAAGGTAGTCAAGGCGGTAGGTTTGAGCAGCAAATCAAAGTCTTTCAATTCTTTTAGGCGCAGAAATCTTATAACTATGAAAATAAGGGGTATAAATCCTAGCCAATAGATAAAACTAAAATAATTTGTTACATTCTGGGTGAAGACATAACTAGACCAGCTGGTTATAGCAGCAAGTATCAGCAATACAAAATAGATTCTAGAATTTTCAAACCCTAATTTTATCGCTACTGTAATTTTATCTGAATGAGCATCATTGATGAGATCGCGCATATTGTTTAAATGTAGCACACACACCGCAAGGCATCCTACTCCTATTGCAGGAAGAAAAGCGGCATTATTGATTTGATGAATATTTAGAAAAAGAGAACCTAGCACGCCAATGATACCAAAGAATAAAAAGACGAAAATATCTCCAAATGCCCTATAA
>Ga0208722_1000423_pt1 | contig 11982 bp, 7 predicted proteins | sample LakMenEpi21Sep11_FD_150722 | JGI IMG/M metagenome (GOLD analysis project Ga0208722, IMG submission 150722) | Freshwater microbial communities from Lake Mendota, WI - 21SEP2011 deep hole epilimnion (SPAdes) | ecosystem: Environmental > Aquatic > Freshwater > Lake > Epilimnion/Euphotic zone ... | reverse complement strand
TCGATGAGAACACACCGATGGCCTCGGTATTCCTTCCTGCAGCGATCGTCGAACCGAGTACCAAGTTCGGCCATCGCGACGAAGGTAACGCACAAGCCGACGATCGTGCTGCTTGGGATCCCAAGGAAGTTCTTGGGATCGAATTGCCCAAATTCGAGCAGGACAAACTCGAACAAGTAGCCTTCTGGAGCGTCGAGCAATTGGCAGCCGGGCTCAGGCGCAAACTCTTTACCAGTGAGCAACTCACCTCGATGTACCTCGCGAGGCTCAAGCGATTCGATCCGCAGTTGCTCTGCGTCGTATCGTACAACGATCAAACGATCCAGGAGGCCAAGCGTGCTGATTCCGAGCTTGCTAGCGGTAAGGATCGCGGAGTCTTGCATGGGATACCTTGGGGTGCCAAGGACATCATCTCGATTCCAGGGATGCCCACGACATGGGGTGCTGTCGATTATAAAGATCGCCAACGGGATGTCTTGGCAACCGTTGCCCAAAGGATGGAATCAGCCGGAGCGGTGCTGCTTGCTAAGTTAACGGTCGGGACGTTGGCTTGGGGGGATCAGTGGTTCGGTGGGATGACGCGCAACCCTTGGGACATCGAGCAAGGTAGTTCGGGGTCATCGGCAGGGAGCGCCTGCGCAGTGGTAGCCGGTTTGGTTGGATTCGCGATTGGCTCGGAGACTCTCGGTAGCATCGTATCTCCGACGCGTGTGTGCAGCACTTGTGGGCTGCGTCCAAGTTTCGGTCGCGTCAGTCGTTTCGGATGCATGACACTCGGTTGGTCGATGGACAAGATAGGACCGATCGGGCGAACACCTCGCGATTGCGGTGTGGTTTTTTCAAAGATGCTCGGCACTGATGGCAAGGACGCTTCAGTCTTCGACGCTCCGCTGGTGTGGCCTCTGAGCGATTGGTCGATCAAGCAACTGCGATTTGGTGTATCGAGCAGACCGAAGGGCTCCGAGCGGACGCTCGCTCGGATGCTCTCGGAAGAAGGGTGCGAGGTGATCGAGTTGGATTTCGAGCCCGATTTGCGGATCCAAGCCATGACCGACGCGATCAGTGTCGAGGCGGCTGCGATGCACGGTGAACTTTTCGAGGGGATCCAGCAGGACGATCAAGTGGGCAAATGGGCACCGACTTTTCGCGAAGCACAGTTCTGCACGGCGATCGATTATGTGCAAGCCATGCGAGCTCGAGTGGATTTAATCCGCAAGACCGAGGGGACCTTGCGTCAAGTCGATGTCTATCTTGGAGATGGCGACCTAGCCAGAACCAATCTCACAGGCCATCCTTCGATGGTCGTTTCGTTTGGCGAAGATCAGTCCAACAAGAAACCCAAAACGATTGCACTGACGGGACGGTTCTTCCACGAATCGCAATTGTTGATGGTCGCTGATTGGATCCAAAGGAGACTTCCACCTACCCCAAGTCAGCCACCCTTGACACAGGTTTCATAGATTCCAAATTCCCTGAGCTAACGCCATGAACAATCCTGATCCTTCGGAATACGAGGTCCAAGATCCCAAAAGGGTAAGGCCGCAGGCTCTGCCGACGCTCGAGGACCCATACAGCATCGAGGATGCTCGGATGGATCGATCCAAACAGGGTTCTTGGTCAACCAGGGCCACTGCGCTGATAGTAACAGCATTGATTTTTAATGTGCTGAATGGCTTTATCCTGATTTCTGATTTTGTTCGCTTTGGTCCTTTGAGTTCTATTGCGAATGGTTGTTTTGGTATTTTTCTTGGCTTGTTGATTTGTCAGTACAGCGCGGTTTGGATTTGGATGCAACTATATATCCCTGAAAGGCTCGCGCGAATCATTCTTGCGGGATTCCTTACTTCTGCGATCACCTTTTCCGGGACGCTAGGATATCTGATCCGATTGTTTTACGGTTGGGCAGTGATAGGGGCTCCATGGTACAGATTCGCAGCGATGTCAGTGATGTTTTTAATTGCAGCAATAGTCTTCTATTGGTTGCACTCATGGTTTCTGGGGCTCTTTCTAAAGCGAACGGATTTGAACGTCGAGTTTCAATTCAACCGCTCCAATCGGTATTCAATTCCACGGATCTTGGGCTTTCTGCTCGTGATTGGAATCGTGAGTTATCTGTTTAAGTATCTTGTGGCAAACGGACTTAGTCCAAGTTTGAGCAACCTCGCTGTGGACTTTTCATGGATTTTTTGCACGGCGTTTTGGACAGCGCTGATTGTTTACTTGCAATTGGCAAGTCGATTCGCTTTGGTTCCTCAGAAATTTCGTTGGCGTTGGTGGCTTGCGGTGATTCTCGCTCCTGTGCTTTTTCTTTTGAGCGTTGAATTCTTATCGAAGATCATGGATCCCACCTATCCTCAACTAGGGTTCTTGGCCGCCATTCCATTGATCTATTTCGTGGAATTTGGTTTGGTGATTGGAACTTGGATCCAGTTGCGGATGATCCCTAGGGGAGACAGTAATCGAGTCCATGAACCAACCTGATCCTTCGGAATACGAGATCCAAGATCCCAAAGGGGTTCGGCCGCAGGATCCCTCGACCCTCGAGGACCCCTACAGCATCGAGGATGCTCGGATGGATCGATCTAAGCCGGGTCCTTGGTCAACCAGGGCTATGGCTGTGATGCTAACCGCATTGATTTTTAATGTGCTGATTAGTTTTATATTAGTTTCAGGTGTCTTTGGTGCTGGTGCTCTCATCTTTGGGCCTTTAGAGCTCCTCGCGATCAGCTCCCTCGGGATTTTTCTTGGTTGCTTGCTTTGTCAATACAGCGCCGTTTGGATTTGGATGCAGCTTTTTATTTCAAATTGGCTTGCCCGAATCTACCTTGGAGGATTGCTCATCGGTGCGATCACCTTGTCAGGCACGCTTCAATTTCAATTCAATTTGTTTGGTTTGGGAGCGATATCGCCTCCATGGGAAATACTAACCGTCTTATCCTCGTATTTTGTCATGGCAGCAACTCTTTTCTACTGGTTTCAAGGATGGTTTTTGGGGCTCTTTCTGAAGCGAACGAATTTGACCGTTGAGTTGCAAGTGAAACATTCCAATGAGTACTCCAATCAGTACACGATTCAACGGATCTTTGGAGTGATGCTCGTGGTTGGAATCGCAAGTTTGCTGCTGAAGTATCTCGCAACCATTGGAAATAGTCCAAATCTGCGAAACGACGCCATGAGCGTTTTGTGGATCTTTTGCACGGCGTTTTGGACTGCGCTGATCGTTTACTTGCAGTTCGCAAGTCGATTCGCTTTGGTTCCTCAGAAATTTCGTTGGCGTTGGTGGCTTGTGGTGATTCTCGCTCCACTGCTCTATCCATTGAGCCTTGTATTGCTTTCGAAGGCGATCGATCCTGCATTCCCCCCAAGTGAGATCTTTGCTGCCATTCCATTTATCTATGTCGTGGAATTCGGGTTTGTGATAGCAACGCGGATTCAGTTATGGTTGATTCCCAGGGAAGCCATCAAACAAGTCTATGCGCCCATCTGATCCAGCCCGATAGCCCAGAGCAAACAACAGCCGAGCAGTTCTAAGCTAGTCTGCTGAGCCTTCTTGTGAGCCATTCGAGGCTCAGGGCTCCGGCGATCAAGGCCATCAGCAGCGCGTTGAGCCGTTGGCGGAACTCGCTGTCGGGGGCATTGGGCAAGTAATTGACCTGCTCTCGCGGTTTGATCGTGCTTGCGATCGACTCAAGTCCACCAAGGCCAATCCAGTACTTGCCTCCAGTCTTGGATGCCAGTTCGCTCAAGAGCGGATCGTTGCGCTGAGGACGCTGGATCTCTAAGGCAGGTACTCGAACAATGGTTTGCTGCGTCAATAGAACTTGATCCGCCAGCGATCCGATCGGCAATTGAACTTCATAAGTCCCCGTCTTGCGCGTCACGTACTGACCGACATACACTCCAGCTTGTGTCGGATCTGCAAGAGGCATGAGTTTGAGGTTCGACGATCGGCCACCGGGTTCGATCAACTTGGCCGTCGTGTCGCTTTGAACCAGCGGCTGAAACTGTGCATCCTTCAAGACCGCTCGCACCATGACCTGCTCGCCAACAATGGCTTGTTCCTTGTCGACAAGCAGCATGCCTCGATCCGAGTCCCTTAGCAATCGACCTTGGCCCGCCCACCGTACCAGTTTGGTGTAGTAAGTGTCAAAATACTTCTCGCCCAAGTCTCGCATGCGCCAGAATTCACCTCCCCCTTGAAAGACCACGCGGCCACTGCCGTAGAACTGGCTGGCCAAGTAGATAGGAGCGGCATTGTTAACGAAGGTGGTGGGATCCGAGAAATTCAAAAGCACACTCGCCGCCGGTTTGGGCTCGTAGCATCCAAAGAAACTGTACACACCTCGAAATCGCTCCCAAGCTTGCTGGCTCTCTTCAGGCGTCGAGCCCACTTGCAAGAAGTCGGTTGCCAACGCATTGGAGGCTAGCTTCAGAGGCCAAGCCGTCTCGGATTCGAAACGACCGATCGAGACCAACCGTGCGCCTCGGGTATTCATGATCACTGGAACCATACCCCGGATGATCTCCGCATTTCGATTGCCGGTGGCGCTATTGCCAGCCCATTTGGGGGTAGAGACCGGCCCGGCGACCACAATCAGTCCCCCGGCCTGCTGCGATACCCAACTCTCCAACGCATCGATCTGATCGGATGTCAGCTTGGTCCAGTCGGCATCGAAAGCGATCACCGCATCATACTGCGTCATCTCCGCAAGCGACTTGGGAAACTCGCTTAGCAACTGCTTGGCCTCTTGCGAAACCCCAGGCCCGCTCGACTGCAAATAGACATGCGATTGAACCGTCTGTTCTCTATACAATAGATTTCGCACGAATTGATATTCGCGAGTTGGCCCGCCGGCCAAGATGAGGATCGTCGAATTCGGCTCGACGACCCGCACCTCGGCTTCGAATTGATTGTCAGAGGTATTCGAGTCGCTATTCGGCGTGAGGATCTTTAGTTCATAGATCCAAGGCCCCACCTCGCGTGGAACGACATCAAAGGCAATGCTGGTGATCGCATCGTCCCCTTCGAGCGTCAGAGTTCGCTCTTCCTCGATCGTCGGCCCAACGGTCGAACCACCCCCTGGTCGACGTCGCAACTGCACCGGAACCTGCAGCCCCTGCATTCCAGAGGCCTGTATCAAGGCGCTGATACGGAATCGATCGCCAGGAAAAACTCGTTTTGGTGCTTCCATATCGAGCACCTTGGCATTCATCGGGTTCTTTTCGGTTCCCAATCCCACCGGATGGATCCGAACCTCTTGCCTAGCTGCAAGCGAAACAACGTTTTGTGGATCCACACCCGCGTTGCTTCTCCCGTCACTCAAGAGCACGACGGCTGCCAAGGTCGAGCTTTGTTCTTGTTCGAGTACCGACTGCAGAGCATCGCCGATCCGCGACTCGGTTCCCGTTGCCCCAAGAGCCGTTTCCCAAGGTACTTCGGATGGACTCAAGGGTTTGTCTTTGGTTGTTTGCTGCTGGATCGGCTCGGATTGATCAGATTGAATCGACGCAAGTGGCTGACTGGACCACAGGGATTGCCAAGGAATCGTTTCGGCTCGGAGGATCGCCGTAGCGATGAAAACAAAACCGCTGATGGCCGAGACGACCCCGAACAAAATGCAGTAGGAAAGAAAGACTCGGGAGTTGCCGAGGGCCCTGGCAAGCAGGCTTGCGACCATCACCAAAACTCCAACGAGGGTAAGCAAACTACCAAACCACGCTGTGGCTCGGAGGTATCCAAGGAGGCGCTCTCGGGCTTCGATCGAACCGCTGCGCAAAGTGGTTTCGACCGGCTTTTGGAACGATGCTACAACACTCGGTCGGGTTCCTTGGTCAAAACGGTACACCGTTGTGTCATGCTCTTTTTGAAGCTTCTCGAGCAAACCGCTTTGCCCCAGGAATTTCTGAACCGCTGCGATGCGGCTCGGTCCTGTCGACTCCTTACCAGGGGTTTCCTCAAGGGGCATGGTCATACTCAGGCTCGTGTCGACCATCACTGCAACTTTCGAAGATCGAACATCGCGCCGTTCGCTTCGTTTCTGCAAATCCATAAAAAAGATGAAGATCCCAAGCAACGCGGTAAGTCGCAAGATCAGCAGCGCATAGCCAAGCGATTTGGGTAACTCCTCCCAATCCTTGCGGTACCAGTAAACAACCCACGAGACAATCGCAGCCAAACACAAGGCCAATAGGAACCAATGATGCCATTGGTCGAGTTGCTCGAGCCTCATCCATTGGTAGTAAACCCGCAGGTCATCTTGGGCCAGTACCCACGGATTACTTCGGTTTATCCAACTCGTTAAAAAATCCATACTTCGGATCCCTTGCTCCTCTACGATCGCTTGGGCAAGTGGTAGGAAGTGCTCCAGGCGAGCCACTGTTCGGCAAGCAACAATGCCACTAGTAGCCCCAAAAGGAGCATGTTGCGGTTCGAGAGACCAGCTAGGCTCACATCCGAAGCATTGGACAGAGCGCTTCGGTAATTGAATTTCACACCTGACAGGTTTCGCGCCAAATCAGTAGGTGTCACCCGATCGGTATCCCCCTCGATTCCAGGCGTATTGCGAGCGGAATTTTTTACCTTGGCATCCCCTTGGATCGAGGTGCCCCACCATTCGAATATACCGGCACTGGTCAATGCTCGAATCGCGTCGCTAGTTACCGATTCGAGGCCGACGCCATAGTTTGCTCTGAGCGAATTTTCGCCAACATCGGTCGCGTTGATTTGCACCAACGGCCGAACCCCACGGGCGCTTGTGGCTGGCAAAACCAAACGGGTCTCGGGAAGCATTTCTTGAGCAGAAAAATCCCAACGCAGCGCAGTTCCTGTGGGCCTGGATGTTTCAGGAAGTTTGAAGCTCGATAAATATCCGACCATTTTCAAAGCCGCGACAACAAACGTTGGATCTTGAGGCCAGTTGCTCCAGCGCCTATCGAGGGATGTCAATGCGATCAACACTCGACCGGCCCCCAACGGGTAGTCGACCATCAGCGGATCGCGGTTCCTCAAGCTTGCTACCGGCTTCCATAACTTCTCGGCTCCCGTGTCGAGTTTCGTATCAATCCCCACATAGCGTTCGACTCGCACGAACTGGAACGGAGAGTTGCTCAGCCCCAGCAATGGAGCAAAAATCGGATGGGACTCGGCCAGTAAATCAGGCGTCGCATCACCGGGTTGTTTGGTCAACTCCATCGGTCCGGTGAGCCCGAAGGGAATCAGTGGCAACGTGTTGTCGGCTCCAGGAATCGGTTTGGCCCAATTCGAATAGCCACGAAGATAGTCACTGGTCGAAATGTCATCTCCAAACCAAATCGCAAGGCCACCACCTGCGGAAACATAGCGGTGAAGATTGGCCAAGGCCCTTGGATCGAGGCTGGGGATCGATTGAAGGATGATGCATGCAAAATTCTCCAGAGCTACGCTGTCGGAGTCTCGAAGGTACTCGGCGCGTTCGCGTTGGATGAGCAATCCGGTTCGGGCGTTTCCACCTGGATCCAAGGCGGATTCAAAGAAATAGGAATGCTTGCCTCCAGCATCTCCATCGACCAGGAGGACTCGAATCCCATCGGCGATATCCAACACACAGCTAGCTTGGTTATCCGGAGCGATCGAGTCGGGTGGCAATTCAGCTTGGACAACGTGCGAGCCGCTCTTGGGAAAGACGACTTGGACGTTCCGCGTTGCGGACTCACCTGGTTCGATCCGTTCGAAAAGCAGCGGTGGCAATTCGGTGACGAGTCCCGAGAATCGATCCGAAGCCTTAGGCTCACCGGTTGAACTGCTGTAGTCGACGGCTGAAACACGAACCGAGACGTTTCTTGCGGCGGTGGTGCCTTGGTTTCTCACGGTGACATTGACCATGGTTGGAACCCCAGCGGCGAGGACTTCTTGGCGAGGTTCGATGCTGGTGATCGAAAGATTCTCGTGCCTTGCCTCGACACAATCGATCAATTGGATCTCAACCGATTCACTTTGAATGGCTTGGAGTCGTTGCCGAATCGTCACTGGGTTCGACCAATCCTTGGTTCGAAAATCGCTCATGACGTAGACGATCGATTTTTGATCTTCGCTCGACTGAATCAATCGCGAGACCACATCGAGGCTGTCCAGTGGGCTCGTTTCGATCGAGGTCGGTTGGGTGCTGTTGATCTTGGTCAGGATGCTCGATGGATCGCTTGGAATGGTTTGGGCCAATAGATCCGCGACCGAGTCGGCTCGGACTTCGTTGGTTTTAGCCGGGTCGCCGGATGCTTGATCACCCGAAGCTTGATCATTCGAGGCGATGCGGGCTGCCAACTGCGGCTTGGACGTCCTGAAGATACTCAGCAGATGATTTTGGGAGTCTTGTTTGGCTGAAGCACTGATCGATGCGAGTGCGCCTAAGGCGTTTTGGTAGGCCGATTTGTTATTGGCCGAGTCATGCATCGATGCGCTGTCGTCGAGAATCACATAGTGGTGGACATTGGTCCGTCCCATCCATGCAAACATCTTCGAGTCGGTTAGCCACTGGGCTAGCATCCCCACGAGCAAGGCCATGGCCAACATACGCGATGCGATCAGCAAGGCTTGTTTGAGCCAAACCCATCGACGATTCTTGCGATAACTCTCAAGCAAAAACTCCATGGCCGCCCATGGCGTCCGTTTGTGCCGCACTAGGTTGATCAGATGGATCAATAGCGGAACAAGAACCAGCAGGAATCCCCAAGCTAGGGGCGAGTAGGCAAATTGCATAAGCCAATTACCTCTTTCTCATATGAGCCATTCGAGCGCTCAAATAGGCCGACAAAGCCGCATCGACAGGCCGGCTGGTTCGGATCAATTGATAATCGATTCGAGCACTTGCGCAGGCATGTCGGACTCGATCGAGGAATCGCTGGAGGGACTCCAAGTACCCCTCTCTTAAGGCTCGCGGATTGCATGTAAGGGTGTCGATCGATTCCATTCCTTCGAATCGAGTTGGATCGTTGAAGGGAAAATCGAGTTCATCGTCATCCATGATGTGAAAGACCAAGATATCATGGCCCGAGCTGCGAAGGCTCGTGAGCCCCTTGAGCGTCTCTTTCTCGCTCCCCAAAAAGTCCGACGCGACGATCATCAAGCTACGCTTAGGATAGGTCTCGTTGATTTCGCGAAAAACTTTCGTCAAATCCGTCTTATCGGTAACCGGAGATTGTTCAAGCGACTTATAGATCGCCTGCAGATGGCTGCGACTGGTGCGCCAGGGGAGTTTGGTTCGGATCTTTTGATCGAAGACCGTCAGACCAACGGAGTCCTGTTGACGCAGGCTCATGTAGGCCATGCAAGCAGCAATCGTCGCTGCATAATCAAATTTGGTCAGTGGTCCGCGGCCGTAAGCCATGCTCGCAGAGGCATCGACCAGCAGTGTGCATCGGAGGTTGGTATCCTCCTCGTACTGCTTGACATAGAGCCGGTCTTGTCGCCCCCAAACTTTCCAATCGATGTGCCGAAGATCATCGCCAGGGACATACTGACGGTGCTGCACAAACTCGACGCTTTGACCGAAATAGGGACTGCGGTGCATGCCCGAGAGAAAACCCTCGACCACGTTCCTAGCCCGGAGTTCCATCGAAGAGATTCGACGGATTGCGTCAGGATGCAAATAGTTTTTGGAATCGGGCATCTTGCAGCAATTGGTCTTGAGCAGTCGGCGTATTTTGGATCAGTTGATCGATGACTTTGTCGCTCGTGATCCCGTCGCTTTCGGCGGCGAAGTTCACAACGATCCGGTGACGTAGAACCGGTTTGGCACAGAACTGTACGTCGGTTGTATCGACATGGGAACGACCCGAGAGGGCGGCCTTGGCCTTGGCCCCCAGAATCAGAAACTGTACGGCCCGAGGTCCTGCACCCCAAGCCAATTGGTCTTGGACAAACTCGGGGACACCTGGTTGTCCAATTCGCGTTTGACGAACCAGAGCCAGTGCATATCGAATGACATTCTCAGAAACTTCGATGCCTCGGATGAATTCCTGAAGCGACAGAATCTCCGATCCACTCAAGACCGGTTGGACATCGGTCGATCCGCGGCCCGTGGTTCGCTTGGCAACTTCAAACTCATCATCGAACGTCGGATAAGAGACCCAGACTTTGAACATGAAGCGGTCTTGTTGGGCTTCAGGGAGCGGATACGTCCCTTCCTGTTCGATTGGGTTTTGGGTTGCCAGCACAAAGAAAGGATCTTGCAGGGAGTGTCGCACGCGACCGACGGTGATCTGCCGTTCCTGCATGGCTTCGAGCAACGCAGCTTGGGTCTTCGGTGGCGTTCGATTGATTTCGTCGGCAAGAACCACGTTGGCAAACAGGGGGCCTTCCATAAAGCGTCGTTCGCGACCACCGGTGGTTTTGTTCTCTTCGATTATCTCCGTGCCGGTGATGTCCGCAGGCATCAAATCTGGAGTGAACTGAATCCGACTAAACGACAGATTCATGGTTTTTGCCAAGGTGCTGATCATGAGGGTCTTGGCAAGACCCGGGACACCCTCTAACAAGCAATGTCCTTTGGCGAAGATACTGATGAGCAATTGCTCGATCACTTCCTGCTGGCCGACAATGGTCTTCGAGAGTTGGTTAACGATCTGCTCGCGAGCGCGCTCTAAGCGCTGCAGGTCGGCTTGCGCCTGGTCAGCTGAATTCATTGTCAGTTCGAGTGGGGTTGTCCGTCAAAGTGGGGTCAAATCACGCTGTTAGATTGTATCACGAATCGATAGATTCCTGAAACTCGATCAGTTGTTTTCCGTCAAATCGATACCGTCGGACAAGTCGGCCATCGGAGGGATCGATTTGCCGTAGAATTTCGTGATGTCGATCCCCTGGCGATGCTCGTCTTCCATGAGCTTCATCCTGGCTTCGAGCCGCTCGATGCGCCGCTGCATTTGTGGGATCATCTCGAGGGTCTGATCGACCCTCTCTCGCTTTGGTACGTGGGGATACCCAAGATGTCTTTGCATGGCGGCAAAGAGGAACAAAGGTTCTTTGCGGCGATTGGCATAAGCGATTTTCCCCTCTCGAACGCCAAAGAGGATCGGGTACTCAGCCTGAGCCTCGGCCCCCAAGTGGCGTTTGCGATAAGCGACAAAATCTTCGCTTCGCCCATAGATCAAATCGGCAAGATCGACCAGGCCTAGCTGCTTCTGGACGATCAAGAGCCATTCTTGCCAGTCGTTGTCATAGAGCGGGTCGAGACTCATGGCTTTGAGCCCTCCATCGTAGGAGAGTCGATGACGGCACAGAGACTCAAATTGATAAAAGAACAATCCTTGCCGATCGAATTGGGCGGAGCTTTTGTATAGGGCTTCGGCCTGCAAAACCAAAAGAGATGTTCTAAAGTCGAAACGTCCACTGTCCTCCTCGGCTTGCCCGACGAGGAAAGCTTGAAAAGGTGTGAAGTAATGACCTAGCCTTCGCATCCCCTGCGCTATGGCACCTGAGTGTTTCAATTCACTGTAGAGAAAGTCGATCGCAAGCGGGAGTTTGGTGGTCGCTAAAACTTCGTAACGACATTGCTGCAAAAGGTCTTGCAGTGTTAGATCCTGACCGAGTCGCTCCCAAAGGATTCGGAACAAGTAGGCTTGTTCGACGTATTCTTCGCGAGGTAGATGATCTGTCATTGAATCACACTCGTGGAATCCGATCCTATCAGATGTAGGTCTAAATAGACAAAGTTATTCAGGAAATTTAGTGGGTCAAGGCTCGGTTTTCTCGTACTTAGCATCGCGGTACTCGTACTCGTACTCGAAAAGCCTGAGTCGATTCAATTCGATCGCTTTTTCAGGAAGCTGGACCCCACGTGTTTAGCTCCAAATATTCGACTAAATCCCAATACTTCCCTTCGAGTACGAGTACCATTTCATTGAGTACGAGTACGAGTACGAAAAGCCCGGAACCCAGTTGTACCCACGATAAATCCTGGAGAACTATACACAAAGAGGCAAGAGACTCTCGTCCCTTGCCCCTTGCATTGT
>Ga0208722_1000421_pt1 | contig 11990 bp, 7 predicted proteins | sample LakMenEpi21Sep11_FD_150722 | JGI IMG/M metagenome (GOLD analysis project Ga0208722, IMG submission 150722) | Freshwater microbial communities from Lake Mendota, WI - 21SEP2011 deep hole epilimnion (SPAdes) | ecosystem: Environmental > Aquatic > Freshwater > Lake > Epilimnion/Euphotic zone ... | reverse complement strand
ACCTGCCGCTGCCACTGCCGCTGCCACTAGTGTTAATCCATTAGACGAGGCAGAAATAGATGACCAATTAATAGGGTTAGCGTTATTTATCGCAGTCCATGATACTCCATTGTTTGTGCTTTTATAAATAAAGTCGTTACTAGCAACAGCAAACAATGTGCTGCCGTCTTGTGAAATTGTTGTTTTGCTCCAGACTTTCCCAGTTATAGCTGTATTTATAGACCAACTAATACCACCATTTAAACTAATATAAATATTATATGAATCACAAGCAATTAATTTGCTACCGTCACTTGAGCTACTAATTGACTGAACAGTTGATAAAGATGTATTTGTATATTGAGTATTACTAAAATTTAACCCATATGATTTAGAAATAATCGATCCGTTTGTAAATGTTCTCGTATCGCCATCGCCAAAATCTATAATCCCTATACCATTTGCTGTCAAGTATATTGGATGTGTTGCATCATGAGTCATTGAAAATGCTGATGGATTAATAGTTGTGGGACCGCCAGTGGTGGTTGGCCCACCAGTTGTGGTTGGCCCACCAGTTGTGGTTGGTCCACCAGTTGTGGTTGGCTCAATAGTTGTTGTGGTTGGTGTTTGTATATCAACTTCACACACAGAGCCAAAAGATGGAAAAGATAATACATATCTACCATATACATCATCACCAGTTCTATTGTAAGGAATAACATTTAATCCAAGATCAACTGGTGTATTGGGGCTATTATTAGAATAAAAGGTGATATTAGCACCTTGATTATTATAATTTACTGATGTAATTCGTATAGTGGGCATGTTTTCTCCTACCTATAATAATTGAATTGTGAAGTCGCAAGTAATATCTTTGATTTGCAAATCACATAGTATTTCTGTTAATATTATATCGCATTCATATGGTTGATAGCAGTCATAAAGTGGTAATATATTTATGTTATCTGAAATAGCACGAATTTGTGATTTGACAGCGCATAAAAAACTATTTTGATAAATTATTTTGCTTACTATATTATCACAACCACATGGTTGATATTCTATAATTGCACTATTATCTTTAAAACTCTCAGTATTACATTTGACATTATCTAATGGGTTATTATATATAATACTTAAATCGTATAATTTACACTCTGTATTATTTATGATTGATATAAGCGGCGGCTGAGTTGTTCTAGTTGTAGTTGTTGTGGTTGTTGTGTTATAATTTTGTGGGCAAGCGTATCCACTAGTTGGAATAATTATATATTTTTGAAGATCTTCTAGTGGAGGTACAGTTGTTGTTGTAACATTTGAAATTATATTATAATTAATGAATGAATTGTGTGGAACGCATTTAATTGGTTTGCCCATTGTAGTAGCCTAATAATTTATTATGGCTGACAAGCTTCACACGTTAATGCCTCTGAACTAACCCATATTGGTCTATATTCTCCATTTATATATAAAGCTACAACATAACTATCTTTATCTATTATTAAAAATTTATCTCTATTTATAATAGTAACATCTGGCCCATTGACTAATTGATTAAATTGATTTTTAATTTTTGTTTTTATGCTACCAGATGATGGTACAGAAAATGGACTTTGTGGATTAATTATGTCTTGATTTGCTACACCTTCTATAATTAAAGAATTGAGCCTATTATTAAATACAGTTCCGCTAGATTCTAGATTATCAATAGTTGACAAAAATGTAGCAGAATTTAAAGTAGTACTATCACTAAAACAAATATTGTTTAATAGTTTAAGATTACCATTGAGTTCAGCATAAGGAAGTCCGCTACAAGCGTAATTACCAGATCCGCTTGGAGCCACACTATTATCAAGTGTTAATAAAGTTTTGGTTCCACTTGGTGTACTAAAATTAAATTTTAATTGTTCTGCTGGATATGTACCAGATGTATTATATATATTAAATAGATTATGTTTGACTACTAATTTATTAATATTACCAGAATCATAAATTTCAAAATTGCCGCTTGAAGGTAGTGCGAAAACTTTGTCTTGTATAGATGGCCCGAGATTGCCACTAACTAAAATATTAGCATTATTCCCAATTAATAATTTATTACTACTATTGTGGTTAAATGCTATAGAGTTTCCAATTATAATATTATTGTTTACAACACCACTTGTATTATTAAATGAATTATTTCCAATAATTATATTTTTAAAGCCACTACCAATAGAATTAGCAGAAAGTGCGCCAAGTACTATATTTTCATATCCATTTACTATTCCGCTTCCAGCGCCGATTCCAATTACCGTATTGTAATCTCCACTTGCCAAAGAAAATAATGCTCTACTTCCATAAGCAGTATTACCAATTCTATCGTTAATAAAAGTAAGACGCCCAGATGGGCATTGATAGCCGCCAAAAGTATTTCCAGAAGATATATTTGGAGTAAAAACAATATTTTCTGAATATAGCGCTCTAGCATCTAATACATCAAACTTATTGATTGCTGTTAAGTCATGAATCCATCCGCTAGCATCCATAAATAACAGCGCATTAGCTTGTTGTGCGTAAAGTTTATCAACTTTATCATTATATATTTTACCATAACCACTAGTAGCAATAATTGAGCCAGTAGTAAATTCATTATCTTTAATGCTAATAGATGATCTTGGAAAACCGCTAGCGCCAATAGTTAATGTAGAATTAAGATTGCCACTAGAAAATAATCCAACTTGATATGGAGCGTATCTATAGATATTAAATTTACCAGAATCCTGATATAAATTAATATCTACTATACCGCTATTGTGATAGTAAATCTCCTCATATCCATCGCGTAAACAATTGCTGCCACCAAGAAGTTGAATCGCGCTATGAACATCACTAGCTAAATTTTCTGCTGTTACTCTTACAACAGCATTATCTTTACTTCTAATATTCAAAATAGTTTTAGGATATAATGCATCGCCACCAGTAGAGAAATTATTTATTCCAAATACTCCATCAGCATAATTTTTCATCAATATAACATTATTAACACCTTCAGATGTTTTATCAAAAGATTTAATAACAAATCTGTCTGATAGATTATTTAATTCAGTATTAGAATCATCAATATACTTTAATTCAAATCCACTTAATTTATCTTTATTATTATTTAATAAATCTTTATTACGCTCTTTAATTCCATTTACAAATTTTTGACTAATACTTACACCAGACTCTAATGATCCAACAACTACGTTATAATTATGGCAATTACCACTAGAACACGATATAAAATTTACATCTCCAAGAGACGCTATTTGACCTATATTATTATTTGCTCCACTAGGAATAATATTTTCTACTGAGAAATATGCTTTATTATTATTTATGAATAAACCATAACCGCTAGGATCAGTAACAAGAGATAGTTTTCCACTGCCCAAAATCCTGTCTGTTTTAATATAATTGCCAGAATCAACATGAATACTAATGTTACTATGCCAATATGATCTAGAATATGGGTTATTACTTTCTACATAAATTACATTATTGCCACTGGGTCTATATACAAAGTGATAATCTCGTAGATAATTAGAACCGCTAGCTTTAACTATAAAACCAGCGCCAGTAAGCTGTTGGTCGCTTAAATAACCGCAGCCATTAATTGAACTGCAAACTCCACTAGATGCTAAATATAATGTTTTACATTCATATAAACAGTTTGATATTTGTTTAGCTGTATAATTTTCAATGATAGCATTACCGCTAACGTATAAATCATTAACATGTAATGAATTCCATATATTTGATTGTGATCCTAAATTGTATAAATAAGATCCAGATGGATACAAGTCATTATTAATTACAAATTTACCATTATCTGAATACTCTATATACTTACCGCTTGGAAAGCTTATAAATTTAGATAAGTAAAGATTTTTGAATCTATAAAAATCGTCACCTAAATTATCAATACCACCAAATGTTGGCGCAATGCCACCACTAACTTGTAGAGTGGCGGCGGCATGTAGAAAATTAGTTGCAATACCAAATCTTAAACTTCCCTGATTTAAATCTCCGTACACCAAAGGAATCAAGCCAGATCCTGTTGGATTATCACATATATAATCGGAATCAACTGGATGAGAAGCTATAAATAATTTATAACTTGTATTTCGTGCAGCATAATAACCAGCAGCATTACCAATAGCAATATTAAAATCACCAATTTTATTATTTATTAAAGTATTATTTCCAACACCAACATTACCATTTCCAGTAGTATTTCCACCTAAAGCATTATATCCAAATGCATTATTAGCAATTCCATATATATTACAATTTAATGCATGTGATCCTAAAGCATTATTTTTTTCACCTTGATAATTTGATTTTAAAGCGCAATATCCAATAGCAACATTGTCAATAGTGTGATAGCCATCTAATGCAATATTACTAAGTGCGTTCTCCCCAATCTTAACTGATCTAATAGATGGTGTGCTAAAATTTAATGTATTTATAGCGCGGTCTTCTAATAAAAGATGTACCGAATCTACTATATCAACTAAATTATGTCTTACATCATGTGGAGATATTTTGCCTTCAGTATTATCAACAATTTCATTGTTAATATTGGCAATTATAGTACTTTTTGGAGTAATCATATAGATTGCCCTAAAATTAAGTAAGACTAATTTCTAAAGAATTAAAATCAAATTTTATATTGTCTCCAGTGTAAACTAATCTTGGGTTATCTAGTTCAGCATATAAAAGTAAATTTCCAGAACCATAAACGTCGCTATCTAAAATAGCAACCCCAGAAACCCATCCCCAATCAGTTAATGCTGTATTAAATATTATTTGATTAGCATTTTTAATAAAACCATTTCCTTCATATAAGGTGTATCCAGGATTCGTTGGTGATCCGCTAACATCTAAACTAATTGGCGAATAGAATGTAACTCCTGGAAAAGTTTTACTAAAAGTATATGTTTCAGATACGCCGTTTGGATCAGCTGCATTAGCGGCGGCTTGGCCAAGATACAGAGGGTAAAAATAGCCACTGTGATTAACCTCTTGACTATAAACAGTAAAAATTGTATTATTGTCTAGCCCAACTGCATTCCACACAGCATCTCCACTAGTTGCTGGAGGCCCAAGGCTAAATCTTTTATAATTAGTACTAACAAAATTTTGGCCTCTAGAAACTCCTGATGGCAATTCTGGTATTGTGCTACCAGTATCTGTATCTATTGGAACACCGCTAGTTAAAGCTATTGCGATTTTAGACGGTTTAGAAAATGTATTATTTCTAAAAATATGATTCAATAATTGTGATTCAAGATAATCAGATAATGCGGCCATATTTATCTCCTAATGTTGTTCCTGTGTCATGGTCTATTGTATTATACACAAAAAAAGCCACCCCCAGTTGTTGAGGATGGCTTTAGTTGTGATGCTCAAACAGAGCTTAGAATGAACCTAGAATTACTCTACGGTTATCTAATACGCCAAAGCCAAGTTCGGCCCAACCATAATAGCCAGCGCGTTGCTGACGATGTAGAGTTGGATCTTCGAATACTTGAAGCTGTTGCTTCATTGGCATTACAAAACTATCATTACTTGACTGATCAAGGCCAACTACAAGCTCAAGATCGCTTGCTTGTACAGCGCCACCAAGTGAAGCTGTGAAGAAGTTTTGATATTCTTGACCTTCACCTAGCTCATCAAGATCATGAAGATTAACACCAAAGATGCGTGTAATTGGTGCGCCACCTTCTGTAGCTGTATAGATTTCGCGACGAGTTGTTTCGTCAACTTGATCTAAACCCCAATTACGAATGTCTTCTAAGGCTTCTGGGGAAACGTACATATCGGTTAGGCGACCGCGACCAACCGAAGCACTATTGCCACCAGAATTACGACGCATAACTGTTTGCATAAGAGAAACGAGTCTCTTTGTAAATAAACCAGCTGTTGCGTCACCGTCGAAAACTAGAATGTTACGATCCACACCAGCGGCAAGAAGGGTGTGCCAACCGTCATCATTCATTTTCTTTGTAAAGCCAGCTTCCATGACCTGCATGGCACGACCAACGATGTCCCAACGAGCTTCACGGGCATATCTAAGTAGATAATCTACTGAGGATGCGATGCTATATGTTGGAATCATAACATAATCGCCTTCAACAGTTCTTTCTGGAATTCTACCGTGGCCAGGATTTGTGTAAGCAACATGCTCACCTTCAAGGCCAGGAGAAATAAGATCAAGAGGATACTCTGTTGAGGAACCGGGTTCTACATTAACAGTTTCGAAAATGTTGCCAAGGATATTGCCAACAAGAACGCCCTTACGAAGAGGGAGTTCAAGAGCTTTGGCAAACTCTCTTTGTGCAGCACTTGCTACGTTGATATCGGCATCCCCTGACTTGCGTAGGAGAGCGATGAATTCATCACTAGGTCTAGTATTTATTGGCATGGTTAAATTCTCCTTTTATTTTATTTCAGTGTCAGGGAAGGTTGACTTCTACTTTGGCATAGCCGTCTTCGTCTTTGGTGCTAACGAAAGCGCCAATCACGTTGCCGCTGGCTACTGTGCTAATATTACCAGCTGTAACTGTGCATCTGTAAGCAGTAGCACCAGCTGTTGGAGTGCCTGTTACATTATTTGTAACAACATACCCCTTACGAAGAACAGTAACTTTGCCACCTTTTTGAACTTCATTTTTGTGTTGATTTAAATGAGTTCTAGTAAGGTCTTTATTAACAACATCATTAAGTAGAACGCCAACTGGAACGCCAGTTGTGGCATACTTAACTAGATTCACACCCTGATCCATAGCTGCGCCAGAACCGGCTGTGTCGTACACAACAACGCCACCGCGAGTAGCGGTGCCAGCATTGTAAAAGAAACTGATATCAGTTTGAAGCTCATATCTATCTGATTTTAGGGCCATAGTATTTTCTCCTTTAAAAATTACTTACGAAGTACGTTTTCTTCAATCCACGCAGCTACGCTGGCTCTTGTGGATTCTAATTCATCGTTATCGTTAGACGCATCGACTAAGGTAGCCTCTGATGTTTCAAGACCTTCTAAAAGCTCTGGAGTAACTTCTGCTTCTGTTTTTTCAGCAGAATCTACTTCAGCTGTCTTTTTTTCCATCGTTGGCTTTTCTTCTTTATCTTCTTTCTTCGTCACGTACTTTGATTTTTGCTTATTGTACATGGCGACGATAGATTCAAAAGTCGAATCATCTAAATTGTCATATAAGTTTAATGACTCTTCAGCTTCGGCTTCTTCAAAGCCAGCCTTAACGAGCATATCTTTACGACCACGATTACGTTCTGTTTTCTTCATGTCTTCAACAGCTGCTGTGAGACTTGTTAGCTGTTCGTCTCTAGCAGCGATTGTGGCATTAAGATCAGAAATAGTGTTATTTAAAGCCTGTACTTGCTCTTCCAGAGTCTTAATTGTCTCTGCTTGAGTCTTTACAGTATCTTCAAAACCAGAAATAGTTTCAGCATATTCTTTATCTTTAGCAGCTTCTATCTGCGCACGAATAGCTTTATTCTCTTCCTTTGCAGAAGCAAGCTCGCTACGAACATCTGCTAGCTGCTTCTCTAAAATATTTTCAGACATGTTTTTTTCTCCTAAACTAGTATTACCAATTAAACTTGTCTCACGAACAGAGAAAGCTTTGCTAGCATCAAGAATAATACTTCTTGGATTTGCTGGTTTAGAAACTAGCCCTTTACCAGAAAAAGAAATATCTCTTAATGACCTACCAATTTTATAGCCTTCATACTCTCCTGTTCCACCATACGCTCTTAAATGCTTTGTTAAAAATGCAGAATCTTCGCTTCTAGCAATTACTTTTGCATTTCCGCGATTATCGACAACTGCATAATCAAATCCAGCAAATAAACATTCCATTGATACGAACCACTTTCCTTCTTCTATCTCTTGTATTATTTTATTCATTCTTTCGCGATTATCTGGATTAGTCCAACTATTATAAATAACTGCTTCAGTTATAATATCAAAATCGCTAGGAAATGAGTTATCATCTTCTGCTACTGTTGAGCCATCTTTGTTTATAACATAGCTACCAGTAATATGTCCAATAATATCATTTTCATTATGCATGAAATTAAATTGTTTATCTTCTGGCGAGTGACGAGCAGCCCATGTTTGTTCTGGCGCAAAAACGTCATCATTCTTATTCCAACCAGTTGATACTAATACCGATTTAATATAATATAAATCTATTTGTTTTGGATTAGCACTTGATGCTTTTATTTTTTCAATATATGATGGTGGCGTATGTTGTGAATCTGATATTATTGCTGGCGAACAATATGCAATAGAGTTTTGTGACTTTATTGCTTCGGCTACGCCGTCTAATATTTCTTGTGCATATATTTTCATTATATAAAATTCCCTTTTAATGAAGTATACACAAAATTTTAAATTTTACGTATTTTAAAGCATTTTAGATTGCACATATAATCCAACAATATATTTTCTATATGTTTCAATATTCATGTCTTGAGATGACGGTAGATGTTGTTCAAATTCTTTTGGTGCTTTTAGATTAGACTTTAACATAGCATTAATACGCTCATTTGTAACTTCTTCCATTGGATTTAAATTAGTAAATATATCTAATTTTAATTTTTCTAAATTGTCGAATTGTGCCTTTGTTAACTGTCTTAAATTAGCTTTATTATTAACAGATAAATAAGCATTTGTGATTGTATTAGAAACAAAAGACCAAGCTTTATCTGACCATACAAATAATTCAGCAACGCCAGGAGTAGATCTTGGTTTAGTAGACCTTTCTTGGCGTGGCGATGAGTCTTTAGAAAATGGTGGGCGACCATTATTGCTAGATGGCTTGGGCTGATTAGATAATCCTGATGGTGATTTTGTGGGAGCAATGGGCAATTCTACACTTGTTTCTAGGCCAACATCTTCTGGAGTAACCTGATTTGTTTGTAAGGCAATCTTTTCAAGATTTTCTTTATGCTGTGGCGTATGGAATGGCCCAGCCTTTGGAACGTCTTCTCTAGATTCGACTTCTCTTTTTATTCTAATAGTTTCTATTTGGGGAATTTCTTTGAATCTTTCTAAGAGCGTTTCATGGCTAATAATATCTCTATCTGCTAACTGTATTAGTAAATTCTTTTCTGCTGCTTCGTCGGATAATGTCATTTGATCAAAATGTATATGAGCCTTATATCTAAAGCCCATAGACTTTCTTACAATCTCAAGTTCTTTTTCCCAAAATTGTATTAGTAAGTCTCGACCATATTGTAATCTTTCTACTAATGTTTTTAGAGATATAAAGTTATTTGTAAAACCGCCACCATTTGTTGCCATTCCAGTTAGAGTTGGAGGAACACCAAGCCCAGCATATATACTATTTAATACAGAAGTATATTTTTCTGATCCAAGAAATTTATATACTTCACTGCTTGACTCTTTAAATGATAACTCTGGACCCCAAACAAGTTCCATTGTGCCGCCACCAACATTACTTGCTAGTATATCTCTTAGTTTATTTATAGCTGACTTATTAGGAAGTATTTTGTGTTCTAGATTGCCAAGTGTCCATAATCTAATATTTGAAATAGCGCCATCTAAAGCTGACATATCTGCTAATCTCATTTTTTCTAACATGATAATATCATCTAAAATGGCATAAATCATAGGATTAGCCCATTGCTTCCAATCATCTTTCTTGTAGTAAAAGACGGATAATCTTTCTGCATCAAGAGGAATTTCTTTTTCGCCCCTTTTAAGTGCTTGTTTAATATTTGGTGGTAATGTATCTAAAACGTGATTTGGTATATCGTTGCTAGTAAATTTATCTAGAAACGAATTTGTTGTGATGGTATAGTTTTTTAGTCCCATAAAAAGTGACATATTGCCATCTTTTAACTTAACAGTCAAAGGATTAAAGAAATTGTATCTCCAAGGTATTTCATTCTTTGTAAGATTTGGGATTTCAACGCGAATATCACTTGATAAAGATTTCATATATGTATTAAGCTGTGGAGTTACCTTCGCGTAGCTTCTGTACATAATTACATTGCCACACTTGTACAAATTATTTAAAAAGCGTTCTGATCTTTCCTTACCGTGAACGCTTCTAAACCATTGCTGATAGAACTTTTCAACGCTTTTATTTTGATGAACAATATTTATGCCTTGGCTTCCAAAATCACCCATTAAATCAATAATATTTCTAATAATACCAACTTTATCGTATGCATCCATGCACATCTTAATAACGCTACGCTGCTCATTTGGCACAGCCTCATTGGGTCTAAATGCATAATAATCATTATGACCAAAATATGGTTTAACAGACCTGTTTGGTTCTATATCAATAAAATGACGATAATGATTTCCTTGTGTTTTTGAATGTCCACTGTATGCTTCTACATTATCAGAAAATCGATCTAACGCTTCGGCTTTACTTAAACTATTAGAATCATCCCACGTTATCAGTTTATCATCATTCATATTGTTTTCCGTGTAATTAGATTATCAATTGGATTAAACAGTTATTAATACACATTTTTCATATTATCTGAAAACCAACTAGGTCCAGAATATAATTTTGTATCATTTTCATTATTTTTTTCTACAACGCCATGTGCGAATCCGCCATAAAAATTATATACTTCTGGCTCTGGAGTTCTTTGTAATATTCTAGCCGCCATGTTGGCCATTAGTAAGGCTGAATATCTATCTTTGCGCATTTTTTTCTTTTTGCCAGTACCAACTATTACTTCTGGAGTATCCCACCTATCTCGACCATTATTAGTCTGAGTCATTTGTATCATAGATAGCTCATCTTTTAATTCTTCTATTTCAATTACGCATTCTTCTAATGTGTCGTACATTCTGTTTTTCATAAAGTCCTCAGAAGAAGACAAGCCAAGACTTATTGCGTCAAAAAATGGAAATATTAAAACTTTATCTTCAAAGTCTTTTCTCATTCCGTGATTAGCTTCTGCTAGCCAATCATGTTTGGCAAATTGACACATTTCTAAAATATGTAAACCTCGCTCATTGTCTGTGTCTTTTGGCTTATCTGGATCAATAGTTGGCCATATTGCAAGTTCTCCGGTTTTTAGTTTATCTATATCATGAAGAGATTCCATAATCGCAATGCCGCCACCCTGTGCGTCTATAGAAATGTGTATGCATGGAAATAAAATCATCAAATCTCTAATTTTTCTAGCACAATATGAATAAAAATCTGTTTCTGAAGAATATCCCTTTTTAACTCTTTCTTTATGCTCTGATCTAGTTGTTGTCCAACAGTGAACTATTCTTCTATGATCTGGATTTACTTCTAAAACGACTATGCTAAAATTATCAACTTCTGATGCTGGATCTACTCCAAATACATATTTTTTATTTGGATCTCCAATTAAAGCTGCTTCAAAGTGAATATTTTCACCTTTATTGTTTGTTATTAAATTATTTTGAGATAGTACACAGGACTCAATAAGAGATCTCTTAAAGAAACCTTGGCTATCTCTAGTAAAACAACAGCCAAATTCCATTTGATAAATACCAGCATGTACAGTAGCCTTTGATCTAGCAACTTGGTCAGCATCCATGAAGCCCTTTGGGTACAGTTCGTATGGCAATCGCATTATTGAATATTGCGTCCAATCAAAACTTTCTGGAGGATCTTCGCCATTGAATACTTCTCTAAGCTTATTTATTTGTCCTTGACTTTTTACTATAGCTTTCCATTTCTTCCAGTATGCAGCAAAATGATTAAAATCATAAAAAGCTGTACCAGATATGATAATTTGATTATCTTTTTTACTTTCTTGTTTATCGTCTTGAAGTATAATTCCTTCTGTCTGAGCCCTTTTTTGAGCTGCATATTTTTTAACATTTTCTACTGGGTCAGAACTAACAGCAGCAAAGCCAGCAACAACATTTTCAAAAATTTCTCTTGGAACGCTAGCAAACTCGTCACAAATAATATCATTAGCTCTCTGTC
>Ga0208722_1000418_pt1 | contig 12033 bp, 10 predicted proteins | sample LakMenEpi21Sep11_FD_150722 | JGI IMG/M metagenome (GOLD analysis project Ga0208722, IMG submission 150722) | Freshwater microbial communities from Lake Mendota, WI - 21SEP2011 deep hole epilimnion (SPAdes) | ecosystem: Environmental > Aquatic > Freshwater > Lake > Epilimnion/Euphotic zone ... | reverse complement strand
AAGAGGTAAGAACTATTTTTATTCTTTGTTTATGAAGGGTGGAGAAACGGACTGGAGCTGCTTTAAATTTACAACGTATGACAATCCCTATATTAATATCAGAGAGATTGAGGATGCAAAACTGCAGCTTCCTGCCGTTGTATTTGAGCAGGAGTATTTGGCGAATCCTTCCGAAAATAGTGCGAACCCTTTTGGTAGTGCATTTATTAGGAATTGCATCAAGCCAATATCAGGGCAGCCGATAGTAAGTTATGGGATTGACTTAGCAAAGTCTGTTGATTTTACTGTCATCATTGGACTGGATGCAAATGGGAATGTGGCTTATTTTGATCGCTTTCAAATGGACTGGCATAACACTAAAGAGAATATTAAGCGTTTGCCTCCAGCACCGATATTGGTAGATAGCACCGGAGTTGGGGATCCGATCCTTGAAGACTTAATGAGAGAGGGAATAAATATTGAAGGCTTGAAATTTACCAGTCAATCAAAGCAGCAATTAATGGAAGGATTAGCACAAGCAATCCAGCAGCGCAAGATTGGTTTTCCGGAAGGCGTGATTGTGGATGAGTTAGATATTTTTGAATATCAATTTACTGCAAACGGAGTAAGGTATTCAGCGCCTTCAGGTTTTCACGATGATTGCGTGGTTGCTTTAGCTTTAGCCTGGCAGAATTTTAATTTTAAACGAGGATCAGGGCGTTATGCCTTTGCTTAATTATGAAATGGAATCAATTAACATTATGGCAGTATCAGCAGATCATGCCTATTTTACAAAATCCTGATAAGGACTGGACAGAACTTGATAAGGAAGTCAAGCTATTGACTATTATAACTGGATTGACTGAGCATCAGATTGATAGCTTAGGGATTCAGGATTTAAAGGAGTTGCGTAAAGATTTGCAATTTCTGGATGATCCGATTGAGGGCAGCGCAGTTAATTACATTAAGGTTAACGGAAAACAGTACCGAATTAATTACGACATCAAAAACATGCCTTTTGCCCGGTACATTGAAAGCAAAGTTTTCAGTCAGGATACAGTTGCAAATCTTCACAAGATTGCGGCCTCAATGATTATTCCGCAAAAAAAGAATTGGCTGGGTAAATGGAAAGATGAAAAGTATGATGCAAGTAAGCATGAGGAATATTCCCAGGACATGCAGGAAGCGAATTTCATTGACGTATATCATTCGTTGGTTTTTTTTTATCAAGTCTACAGAAATTGGATAGAGGTTTCGCAGGATTATATGAAGCAGGAAGTGATGAAGGCGGGGATGACCGAGCAACAAGCGGATTCGGTGCAGCAGCTTTTATGCGAGTCTATGGATGGCATTATACCGTTAAACTTATTGCCGACCACGAAAATATTACAAATACGGAAGCATTTGAATTAAAGACTATTGAAGCCTTAAATGTAATGGCTTATTTAAAATCCAAAAATGCTTATGATCTGGAACAAACGAAGCGGCTGAGATAGTCGCTTTTTTTGTTAGATATTAAAAAGGTATTTGGCTATTTATATTTATGAGTGAAGCAAAAGCACAAGCGCAAGCCTTGCGAGATAGATTTTTAACAACTATAGGGGATAAGTTTGATCTAATTGATCCGACAGAATACCCAGTTGCTGAACAGATACTCATGTTCTACGGAAAAGAGTTTAATGATGAAGTTCAAAGGAATCTAAGCAAAAGCGGTTCGATTGCTTCAGGTAAGATTGGAGATTTAACAGTTCCGAAAGTCCGAAAGTTTGGAAACGATTATGAGATGTATCTGGGTTATGACAAGGATAATCCTGCATCGGTTTATTACAAATTTGTAAACAAGGGAGTGCGAGGGGTTGGAGGTGTAAACGCAAGACCAAAAAGGGTTGCATCTGATTCACCTTATGCTTACAAAACTCCGTTCCCAAATGCAAAAATGGCTAATTCTATTTTGCAATGGTACAAATTAGGAAAAGCGAAAACAACATCAGAAACGCAAAAAAAGAATTTAAGCAAGACGCAAAGAAAAAATAAAAAGCTAAAACAGATAGTTAACAAAGCAGATTCATTAAAGGCTTTAGCCTATGCGACTGCTTCGGCTATTAAAAGGGATGGATTAAAAACAACATCATATTTTGATAATGCAGTAAAAATAGTATTTAATAAGGATTTTTTCGCAGCGATGGCTACTGCTTTTGGTGGGGATGTTCAGCTTCAAATTAGGCAAATTGGAAATAAAATAGAAAATGGCAATAACATTAAATAGTCAACCAGCATCTTTCCCGAGTATGCATGAGGATCTTTGGTTTGTAGCTTCTTCAACAAATGTAGGAACTACGAATTTTAAATTTGTGTATGATCTTTACATCAATGGCGCACAAGTAAGCAGGAATAAAATATATCCTTCACCTTCGGCAGATGGCAGCTATGGAGTTTTTAATGCTTCGCAAGTTGTAAGGTCATACGTGACTAATTACTTCGAGCCTTCGGGTACAACTGTTTTAATGGCTTCAAATGATAAGATAAAAGTTGATTATCAGGTCAGGATAGGTGAGGAAGTGAGCGGTGCAGTTATTGCAAATCTGGCTTCGGGTAATTTTTCAGCCTACAATTATTATGCTCCTTTATTCGGGGATATATTTACAGAGAATGGGGATATTCCTTTAGTCTTATCGAATTACTATGATAATTTACTAATTGAAAATTATACAGATGACTGGCTTTCTGATCGGGATAATTCAGAAATACCTATTGAATACGGCGATCAGTTTTTTATCACGTTTTTAAAGATTACATCTGGGGCTTATAAGCTATGGGTTCAACCGACAAATGAAAACGGAACTTTAGGAACTGCGGTAAGCGGAGATATTACCATGACCGGGCAGTTCAACTTGTTTAATTTTCAAGCTGCGGCAATCAATGCTTTTGTAGGTTCGACAATAATTACAGAGAATACCTATGGGTACAATGTTTACATCACATTAGGTGCGGCAGTTACCAGAACTCTAAAGTTTAAGCAGGTTTGCAATCCGAAATACCGGCAATACAATCTGCATTTCTTAAACCGATTGGGGGGCTATGATACGATGGCTTTCCGTTTGGTAAATAAACGTAGGTCAGAATTTCAGCGGAGTTCATACCGGAGAAATCCATACAAATTATCGGGCGGTCAGATGACAAACATTGATGCTTATAATAAGTACAATGAAACTACTTCAAACTTTGCAATTCAACATACCGATTATTACATGCTTACAAGCGACTGGGTGAATGATCAGGACTATGCTTGGTTGGCGCAGTTGGTAGCTTCTCCGATTGTTTACATGGAAGTGCAAGGTGCATTCTTCCCGGTCACGATTAGAAATACCAATTACCAGTACAAATACAAGGTTGCTGATAAGCTATTCAATTTTGATTTAGAGGTTGAAATAGGCAAATACTTAAATAGTCAATTCAGATGATAAGGACTGAAATCTATATTGAGGATAATTTGATTGATTTGTTGAAGGACATTTCAACGGACTTCACGTATTCAATTGATGATGTCAAGGATTTTGGAAGCAAGAATACTTCCTTTAGCAGGACTATTTCAATACCAGCGACTGCCAGAAACAATCAGATTTTCGGATTTGCTTTTGAGATTAATATGGCTCATGAGCATAATATGGACTTACCGAATGTAAACACAAATTTTACTGCATCTCAGGCCGCAAAGTGTGAGGTTTACATTGATAGGATTCAGATTTTTAAGGGCGTGATCAGGATTCTTGAGATAATAAGTGATAAGGGAATCACAGAATATCAATGTGCAGTATTCGGGGAGTTAGGCGGATTTATTACAGAGTTAGGGAATAGGAGATTAGAGGATTTAGATTTTAGTCAGTATAATCATACTTGGAACGTGACAGAAATCGAAGATAGCTGGGATACAGTTAACGGATCTGGTTATTATTATCCGCTAATTGATTATGGGAATGTTTCAAGCAACAAAGATGATTTCAGCGTATCAGCTTTTCGCCCTGCCTTGTATGTTAAGGAGTATATTGAAAAGATATTTGCTGGAACAAGCTATACTTTGAATTGTGATTTCTTTAATACTGCATTTTTTAAGACTTTAATTATCCCGAATAATAGTCAGGGAATCAGAGGTACGAATGATCGGTTTATTTTAGGCACAAAAACAATCTCGCAAGTCTTGCTCAATAGCAATACACCAACTGCAAGGAGTGCAAATCTTCCATTTGATACTACAACTTTATTAAATGTTACTGAAAATGCTGGAAAGAGTATTTTTACATACACAGATGGAACAAAGACAGTCAGAACAACTGCTTCGATTACTGGGGTGTATCAAACGGATGCGGCTTCCTCAATTACTGCAACTTTGTATATTGGTGGAGTTGCAGTTCAGGCTTTCACTCAAAATACGTTTTCTGCAAATAATCCTTTTACGTTTACTTTTGATTTTACCGGTGACATTTTAAATACAAACACAGTACGCATTGAAATAAGCGTCCCAGTCGCTGCCAATACTTACATAGTAACAATCTCAAGCGCAAACATTAACCTTGCTCAGATCACTTCCCAGATCGTTGATGTGGCGTATAATGGAGTAATATCAATCAATGAGAATTTGCCTAAAGGAATATTTCAGAAAGACTTCTTTTTGTCAATCTGCAAGATGTTTAATTTGTATGTTTTTCAAGACAATATAAACGAAAAGCAAATCAATATTTCGCCATACATAGATTTTTATTCATCATCGGTCACTAATACTTTAGACTGGTCGCAAAAGATTGATACTGGTTCGGTGATGTCTATTAAACCGATGTCGCAGTTGAATGCCCGGTACTATGCTTACCGATATACGGATGATATTGATTATTACAACGAAAATTATAAGAAGAAGTACGTTCAGAGTTATGGAGATTTTTTATATGATTCTGAATTTGATTTTGTAAAAGATACTTTAGGGACTAACATAATTTTTGCACCAACAGTATTGCTACAACCAACTTCGCACGGACACGCAGATAAATATTTTTCAGCGATTTATAAATTGTCAAATTATAATACGCAAGAGGATCCGATGGATTCTGTTATTCGGATATTAATGGCTAAAAAATTAAGTATAGCACACACTTGGCATATTAAAAGCGGAGTAAATGGGGCGGGGAGTAATTTAGCTAATTTAACTACTTACGGATATGCAGGACATTTGAATGATCCGGTAACGCCGACCATTGATATTAATTTCGGAGTACCAAAGGAACTTGAATTTCCTGCAACAACTTACCCAACAAATAATCTATTTAATACCTATCATAAACCTTATATCTTAGAGATTACGGATATGGAATCTAAATTACTTACATGCCGTGTTTATTTAACGGCAGTTGATATTTACAATTTAGATTTCAGCAAATACATTTGGATTAATGGCGTATTATTTAGGCTTAATAAAATAAGTTCCTACGATCCGACATCGTACCGGACAACACAAGTTGAATTACTAAAAGTGATAAATACAGACTAATGGCAGAGGAAATAATAGGAATAAAAATCACAACCGATGCCAATCAAGCAACGGAACAAGTCAAGAAATTAGACGATGCCTTTGATCAAACCGACAAATCGGTAAAGTCATTAAGAACCCAATTAAAAGAGGCTCAGGCAGATGTTGGATTGCTTTCTGATAAGTTTGGTGCAACATCTAAAGAGGCAATTAATGCGGCCAAGCGTGCAGCGGATCTAAAAGATAGAATCGGCGATGCTAAAGCCTTGACCGATGCTTTTAATCCGGATGCTAAATTCAAGGCGGTTGCTTCCTCATTGGCTGGTGTTGCTGGTGGGTTCGCTGCGCTGCAGGGCGGGATGGCTTTATTTGGTAAAGAAAATAAGAATGTTGAAGCTGCTTTATTAAAAGTAAATGCGGCAATGGCATTATCTCAAGGATTGCAGTCAGTTGGTGAAAGCATTGATTCATTCAAACAGTTGGGTGCAGTAATTAAAAGCACAACAACCTTCCAGACTTTAAATAATGCAGCAACCCAAACGGCGGTAACAATTCAGAAAGCGTTTGGGATTGCAACTGTTCAGACCAGCGTTGGATTCAATATTTTAAAGGGTGCGATTATAGCGACTGGTATCGGTGCATTAGTTGTTGCTTTGGGATTAGTGATTAATAACTTTGACAAAATTAGCAGCTGGATAAAGAACAGCCCGCTTGGCGACTTAGCAAAAGGCGTCGGTAATTTGGTTACGCAATTTACTGACTTTATTGGAGTCACAAGCGAGGCGGAAAGGAATCTGGACAAGTTATCAGCTGCAAATAAACGTGCAAATGAGGACATTGAAAACAGAATCAAAGTTTTAAAAGCGCAGGGCGGTTCTGAAAAAGAGATTTATGAGTTAAGTAAACAAAGAAATGAAAATGAACTGAATGATCTGAGAAATGCGAGTAAGGTAAAAGGGACATTATCGGAAGAAGAACAGAAAAAGTTTAGGGATTTAAAAGTTCAGCAATTAGTTTTAACTGCGGAATACAATAAGAAAAGTGCGGAGGAAGATAAAAAAGCAGCAGAGGAAGCAAAGAAGAAAAGGGATGAAGCTAATAAACAAGCTATTGAAGATAAAAAGAGTGCTGATAAAATGTTGATTGATTTGCAGAATCAAAAGGCATTAGCTGAAATCACTTCTGAGGATGATAAGGCAAAAAAACAAGCGGAGATAAATAACAATGCGAGGATCTCTGAAATTGATGCTTTAAAGATTGACATAAAAACTAAGAATGAGTTAAAAAAAGCAAGTGAAGCGACTTATCAGTTAGAGGTTAATGCAATTGACAACAAAATAAAAGAAGATCAAGCAAAGAAGGATAAAAAGTTCGAAGAGGATTTACAAGCTACTTTATCAGATGCTCGTATTGCTGCATTTAAGGAAGGCAAAGAAAAAGAAATTGCAGCCTTAGATGAAAAAATGCTTGAGGAAACTAAAAAAATCCTTAGCAATGCAGATTATACCGAGCAGCAAAAAGGGTTATTAATTGCGGCGTTAAGGAGTAAATATGGTGCAGAAGTTGCGGCTATTGATAGCAAATTTTTAAAGGAGGCTAACGATAAGGAGTTTGAAAGGTTTAAAGATATTACTAATAATGAAAGCCTAACTTTTGCAGCCAGAAAAAAAGGCGTAGATGATGCTTTAGCATTAAACAGAAAATTATTTAAAGAAGGTAAAATTGATAGTATTGCATATAGCAAAACTGAAAAGGAATTAAGCGATGGCAGAATTGAACTCAGTAAAAAAGAAGCTGCATCCAGAGCCGAAAATGCTGGGAAAATTAGCAGCACTTTAAAGAACGTAGCTAAAGCAGTTGGTGAGCATACGATTGCAGGAAAGGCGGCAGCGGTTGTTTCAACCACAATAGATACATATATGTCAGCAACTGCAGCATTTGCATCATTAGCAAAAATTCCAGTTGTCGGTGTTCCTTTAGGTATTGCGGCGGCGGCAGCAGCAGTTGTTGCTGGATTCAAAAATGTAAAATCTATTTTAGCGGTAAAAACTCCTCCCGTTCCTGGCGGATCATCAGAGCCGGGATTCATTGATATACCTTCTCCTGGTGGGGGTGTTGGTTCGATGGGTTCAATACCTACGATTAACCAAATGGATACTCCAGATTTAGGTGGCGGAGGTGGCGGTGGTGTTGATCGTGCATCAGGGGATACGATAGTTAGGGCGTATGTTGTTGAAACAGATATTAGCAATAGTCAGAGCAGGATGCAGGAGATTGAAAACAGAGCAAGATTTGATTAAATGATAAATTTTTAAATAAAAGCTATTTATAAACATGAATACTGAAATCCCAATTTATATGCTTGACATTACGGATAGCATTGAAGATGATTCACAAGTCGATTTTATAGCATTGGTAGATCGCCCGGCAATACAAAGGAATTGGAATGCATTTAACAAAACTCAAAAATTTGAAGTCACTAATGAAGATCGCCGCATTATTTCTGGGGCTATTATGTTGGCTGATACGCCTATTTTTAGATCTGATAATACTTATGGTGATTATTATGTGGCTTTTAGTGCGAACACTATTATCAAGATTGTGCAGAAATTTTTCAAAAAAGGATTCCAAAGCAACGTGAATTTAATGCACAATTCTAATCAGCAATTTGAGGGCGTTACTTTATTTGAAAGTTTTATATCAGATTCTTCCAGAGGTATTATGCCGATGAAAGGTTTTGAAGATGCACCAGAAGGGAGTTGGTTCGGTTCGATGATCGTAGAAAATGATGAAGCATGGGCAAAAGTAAAAAGCGGAGAGATAATGGGTTTCAGCGTTGAAGGGTTATTCAGTTATAAACCAAAGGAGGTAAATCAAGCCGCATCATTAATGGATGCAATTAAGAAAATATTATCAGAAGTTAAGTGATAAAGAATCAATTTTTAACTATTTAAATAAAAAGTATGAACGCACAAGAAGCAATTTTAAAAATAAAGGCGTTGTTTGATGACAACATTTTGCCAGTTGAAGCCGAAGATACTAAGGTTGAAGAAACTAAAGTTGAGATGGCTGAATATTCTTTAATGGATGGCACTAAGGTTGAGATTTCAGCTTTAGAGATTGGCGGATTGGTTACTCTTGAAGGCAACCCAGCACCAGTTGGAGATCATGAGTTAATGGATGGAACGGAAATCACTTTAGATGAAAATGGGATGATTACTGCAATCGAAACGAAAGTTGTTGAAGCAAGTCCAGAGGTTGATGTTGAAGCTGGTTATGACAAGAAGAAAGTTGAAGAAATGGCAGAAGCGTTTGAAGCAAAGATTGCTGAATTAATTGAGGCTAATAATGCAAAGATTGCTGAACTTGAAAACAAGGTAAAGCATGGATTTCAACAAGTAGCTGATTTGATTGAATCAATTTCAAAAACTCCGACCGAGGATCCAATTAAAAAACCAAATAGCTTTACTGAATTTGTAAAAACAAACAGTATAAAAGAGGACAGAATTAACAAGTACAGAAACGCAATTTTAAACAAATAAAAATAAAAAACGATGGCATTTGACGTATCAGCTTTAGCAGCATACACAGAACAGAACGAAGCCTTATTGGTAACGGATTCAGTTTTAGGCGCAAAAACTGCCGCTTTAATTAAGAGCGCAGGAAACGTAATGATTGGCGTGAAAAGCGCAGAAACAATCAACATAATGGACACAGACGCAATATTCCAAGCTGGTGGTAGCTGCGGATTTACTGCATCAGGTTCAACAACTTTCACGCAAAGAACTGTGACTGTTGGTAAAATCAAAGTAAATGAGGCACTTTGTCCAAAAGACTTAGAGGCTAAGTATTTGCAGAAGGCTTTACCTACTGGTTCAATGTACGATAGCATTCCTTTCGAGCAGGAATTTGCTGATAAGAAAGCAAAGACAATCGCTTCTCAGTTGGAAACTGCATTATGGCAGGGAGATACTGATTCAGTTAACGTAAACCTTAACAAGTTTGATGGGTTAGTTAAATTGATCGGTGCAGCAACTGGTCCGGTAGCTGCTAATGCTTCAGGCTTTATCTCTGGTGCGCCAATTAGTGCTGCAACTGGAATCATTGCTACAAACGTAGTTTCAATCTTTGATGGTGTTTATAAGGCAATACCTGCTCAGGTAGTAGCTGCTGATGATATGACTATCTTCTGCGGTCAAGATGTATTCAGAACTTATACTATTGCATTGAAAAATGCTAATATGTTTAACTATTCTTTTGATGGAAAGGCTGATTCTGAATTTGTATTGCCGGGAACTCCAATCAAAGTTATTGCTTTGGCAGGATTGAATAGCACAAACAAGATTTATGCTTTGAGACTTAGCAACTTATTCTTAGGAACTGACTTGCTAAATGAAGAAGATAAATTCGAAATCTTCTACGCAAAGGAAGCAGATCAGGTTCGTTTTGTATCTGAGTTCAAAATGGGTGTGAACGTAGCGTTCCCAGACGAAATCGTTAAGTTCATTTTATCATAATAATGGGAGGTAAAACTCCCAATTTTTTAAATAATTAAATAAGAAAGATATGGCATGTGCATTAACACAAGGGTATAGCTTAGATTGCAGAGATAGTCTTGGAGGCATTGTCGAAGTATATTTTACAGAAGCAGCAAACGTAACTGCAACAACCGAAGCGAGTGGTGTAATAACTGCTTTGACTAAGGCTGCTGGTAAGCGTTTTTGGAAGTATGCTTTAGTAAAAGACACTTCAATGTTTAACCAAACGATGACTGCTTCAGTAGCAAACGGAACTGTTTTCTATGGTCAGGAATTGCAGATCATCTTAAATAAGCTACAAACCAATACAAGAAACGAGTTGCTTTTATTAGCGCAAAACTCTTTAGTTGCAGTTGCAAAAGATAGCAACGGAATATATTGGTACTTAGGTAAAACCAGAGGTATTGATATGACTGCAAACGCAGCTTCAACCGGAACTGCTCAGGGCGACAGAAGTGGATTTACATTGACTTTTACTGGTTCTGAACCAGCATTAGCACCAAGCGTACTTGGAACTGTTGCATCTGCTTTAGAAACTCCGGGAGTATAAATTTTCATTAGTGTTTGGGGAAGCCGTTGATCAGTTGGTCAGCGGTTTTTTTATTTTGTAAAATTTACATCACTTTGCTATTTAGTGATATATGATCAGGTTAACCAAAGGACAAACACATTTAGTAATATTGACATTAACTGAAAAACAGTTATTGACTAACCCGAATTATTTATTTGTATTCACGAATCGAAGCGCAAATACAGAGATAAAATTTGTTAGCTTAAACAATACCGATTTAAGCGTTTATAAGGATCGGTACAATGAGTTTAGCTTTGTTACAAATACTAATTTTGCAAATGCTTTAAATGGTCAATATGATTATGTTGTTTATGAACAAGCAAGTTCAAGCAACACTAATCCTGCTGGATTAAATGAGTTGGAATCGGGTATTATGGAATTAGTCGGAACTGCTTTTGAGTTCACAGAATATACAACAACAGATACTTACAAAATCAGACAATAAATGGATCTACGAGTAGTCACATTTGCGGAGGCAAGGCAACCAGAATTTAAAGAAAAGAAAGGTGAGGGATACATTCAGTACGGAGATCGTAACGATTACCCAAATTATTTAGTCGATCTATTCAATAAGTCTGCCAAGCATAATGCTATCATAAAAAGCAAGGTTCATTATATTTCAGCTAATGGATGGAAAGGTAGCGAGGCAGCAGAGCCATTTATTGAGAAAGTCAATCGAATGGAAAGCCTTAACGATCTGACAAGAAAGGTTTCTTTAGATGCGGAATTATTCGGCGGTTATTATTTAGAAATTATCTTTTCAGCTACCGGGCAGTTATCAGAAATATGGCATTGTGATTATACCAAAATCAGAACCAACAAGGACAATACACAATTCTGGTACAAAGAGGAATGGAATGATCGTCTGGAAAAGCCGCAAGTTTATCCAGCATTTAATCCTGCTATCCCAAAAGGAAAACAGATTCTTTATGTCAAGGAATATCGCCCAAACATGGGTTTTTATTCTTTGCCTGGTTACTTCGGTGCGCTTAATTACATAGAATCAGATATTGAAATTTCTAAGCACGTTTTGGGAAATGCTCAGACTGGATTTTCTGCAAGTAAATTAATCACGTTACCAAACGGAGAGCCTTCAGATGAGGAGAAAAGAAACATTGAAAAAAGGTTCACAAACAGATTCTCAGGATCCGATGGAAAGAAATTCATTTTAGCGTTCGTAAATGATAGCGCGAGAAAGCCGATAGTTGATGATCTTGGTACTTCCGATATTACTAAAGAGGATTTCGGGCGTGTAGATTCATTGATTCAGACTAATATTTTCAGCGGTCATCAGATTACTACTCCTTCCATTTTCGGTATTGCTGAGGCTGGAAAGCTGGGTTCACGTTCAGAGATGCGCGACGGTTACGAGATTTTTAAAAATACGTATGTAAATAGTAAACAGATGCATTTGGAAAGTGTGTTCAATA
>Ga0208722_1000416_pt1 | contig 12110 bp, 13 predicted proteins | sample LakMenEpi21Sep11_FD_150722 | JGI IMG/M metagenome (GOLD analysis project Ga0208722, IMG submission 150722) | Freshwater microbial communities from Lake Mendota, WI - 21SEP2011 deep hole epilimnion (SPAdes) | ecosystem: Environmental > Aquatic > Freshwater > Lake > Epilimnion/Euphotic zone ... | reverse complement strand
AAGCCGCAATTGGAGCTAAAATCATTGCTCGTGAAACCATAAAAGCATTGCGAAAAGACGTTACCGCCAAATGTTATGGTGGTGATATTTCTCGAAAGCGTAAACTGTTAGAAAAACAGAAAAAAGGTAAAAAGAGAATGCGTTTGGTGGGTAATGTAGAAATCCCTCAAGAAGCGTTTATGGCGGTTTTGAAGTTGAATGATTAGTTTAAGAAAATAGAACAAAGAGAAATAAAAAAACCCAATCAATTTTTGAATTGAAAGGGTTTCTTTTTCATATTAATCTTCCTTTTAACTTATAATCACACAAGTACCATTAACACATTCAACAGTATTTGGTGGTAAAACCATAGCACAGTCCGAAACAGCATTTGTTTGGACATTAAATTGATGTTCCATTTCGTTATATTGTGTAACTAACAGTTGTAATTGCTCGAGATTTATAGTATTAGAAAATAATAAATATTCTCTTGGACCACCACAAGGCTTACTGCCAAAAGCAATATAATTACAACTCCCAGAACATAATGAATTATTAATAAGTGTCATTACTTCTGCTTTTTTTGCATCAAGCATTTCTTGCGTTATTAAATCACTTGATTGAGAATTGTCACTACTAGTGCATTGAAATGATAAAGCAACAGCAAAAAGGACTAAAAGGGTAATTAGTTTTTTCATCTACATATTTTTTTAATAGATAATAAAAATGTGCAAAGGCTGCGTCTTATAGTAAAAAATTCTTTCAATAGGAAAGGATTTTATTTTTAACAAAATTCTGCGTAAGCGTCTTTCAAATTTTCTGCAATCATTTCTGCAGGGCGACCTTCAATGTGATGACGCTCTAACATGTGAACCAATTCGCCATTTTTAAACAAAGCCATACTTGGCGATGATGGAGGAAAAGGGAACATGTGTTGGCGTGCAGCATCAACGGCTTCTTTATCAACTCCTGCAAAAACGGTTACTAAATGATCTGGTTTTTTTGCTCCGTCCAAACTCATTTTTGCTCCTGGGCGAGCGTTTCTTGCTGCACAGCCACAAACAGAGTTTACAACCACAAGTGTTGTTCCTTCTGCTTTTATTGCATTTTCTACATCTGCTGCAGTATATAATTCTTGAAAACCAACTTCGGCTAACTCAGCGCGCATTGGCAATACCATTTCTTCTGGATACATAATTTTAGATATTAGATTAACGATTTTTGATTGCAGATTTTTTGCAAAAAAAACCTTTGCAAAGATAGTGAGAAATGTAAATGTAACTTTTAAAGAAATCATAAAGATTTGTTATGTTTACATTTCAAAAAAATATGTTATGGAATTTTTAGAAAATTTAGATAGTACTTACTACTTTATAATTTTTGGGGTAGTTTTTATAGTTGGTTATTTTATCATAAAACGCCAAAACAATTTCAAATTAATGCTTCAATTTAGATTAATTTTTTATGGATTTGTAATGGCATTTATGTTGTTTTGGCTTCCTAGCACTCCTTCACTTGCTTCATTTGGTTATCCAGCAGATATTGATGATATTGAAAATAAACAAAAGTTGTTGAAATATTTACAAGACTATAATGAAGCTATAGTAAAAACGACAGAAGTTGTATACTGGATGATTTTCATAACTGTTTTTTGGTTTGTATCTATAATTTTCTCAATTATCAAACATTTTAAAATTGATAAATCGGCGGAATAATGCTTTTAAAAATGGCAAAGATGGACATTTTGACATTATAACAACATCTTCCCACAAAGTTGTTTCTTCATCTAAAAATTTAAAGATCATGGTAGGATTTCCTTTTTTGAAAAGAGAAGAAAATATCTTTGACCCTAATTCATTATTTTTATGTAAAACGTCAATAAAAAGTAAATCATAAAGCCAAAATTTACTCATTTTGTGGAATTTTGTAAAACTTGTATTGACCGAAGTCGAAGCGTCATTCTCGTTTTGAAGAAAGTTGACTAACGCTTTCGATTTTTTGGTGACATTTTTAAACGTAAAACCAGTGCTCGCTTTTGTCCAACCACCAGCAGAACCGATATTAATGATGTTTTTGGTGTTGTGCTTCCAAAATTTGTAACAAGTCATAGGGATATTTCCCTGTTCTTTTTCGACGATTTCGTAATCAGTAATTCCTAATTTTTGAATGTATTTTTGAATTTCTGTCTCATATTCTTCGGTTGCAAGCAAGTCGGCTGAAAAAAGTGTATACTCTAATAATGCCTCGGTGGAAGATGTCGGCAAAATATACATAAAACGAGTATTTCCACTTTGTTCCACGGAAAAATCCATAAAAGTTGCTGCGTTTGGATTAAACACAGCTTCTTTACTTTTGATAAACCAGCCAATAAAATGTTGTTGTAATAATGGATATTCCGACTGTTTCTTTACTAGTTTTAGGTTGAAAATGGAATTAAAAATTTTATCACACCTGTAACTTTCTTCCAAACCGTTTGCACTTGTATTTACTTCGCAGTAGTCGTCAAATTCTTGAAAATGAATTACTTTTTTGTGGGCAAAATGGATATTTTTATTGTTGGCGATTAATTCAAAAATTAGGTTGTAAAAATCCAAGCCACGCAACATTTTATATTGATAATGTTTCAGGTCAAGATTTCGTTGAAAATTTTCATTGGCAAAAAGGGCGTAATCCCATTTTTTTGATAAAATAGAATCAAACATAGAGGTATCGTCCCAAAAACACCACGTTCTGTCATTGCTCTTTTTTGGGTCTTGATCAATTAATAAAATAGTTTTATCATGAAATTTATCAGATACTATCATTTCATAAACCGTCATCAATGCTGCTAAACCAGAGCCAGTAAAAATGTAATGGTAGTGTTTCATTTAGATTCGGAATGAGAAGCCAACGGCAACATAATAATCGGGAGCATTTTTTGTAATGCCAAAGCCCGAAGACAAATCTAACATAAAATTATTGTTTATCAAATAGGTAATACCGCCATCAAAACTGTGATTGGCTTTGTTATTTTGTGGTGCAAAACCAAACAATTCAATATAAGAACCTAATTTTTCTGTAATAGAATATCCCGTTGTTAAAGTATATAAAAAGGTAGGTTCTGCCGAAAATCCATCCCATTCTGCACCCAAATTATAACTTAAACTCATTTTTTCCGACAAGGTATGTTGCATTACAAAGCGAAATTCAGGGGCATAAAATTCATTTTTATAATTGGCAGAAGCCGCGCTTGGCAAACCAATATGCGCAATTATAGAAGTTTTTGGAACAATACCTTTTTCTTCGGCAAGTTTTGCTTTAAAACCAACATAAACTGGAAGCAATCCATCTTGTTTTTCATCGAATACTTTTTCATAAACATACTCGGTAATCAATCGCAATTCAAAGTTTTCATTCACGCCATATTTCCATAAAACGGTTGGTAAAGTATTGGTATTACTTAATTCATCATTTTTCTGAAAAGTAAAACCTGCTTCTACTTGGAACATTCCTTTTGGTACCAATGCTGGTGTTTCGGTTTGGTCTGGTCTATCGGCTTGAATGGGTTCGGTATTTTGAGCAGTTATTAATTGGACAATCAATAAGGCAAGTATTATAAAATATATTTTCATTGAAATTAATTTTTTAGACAAAACTAAAAATATTTTTATAAAAAATTAAATATTTAATTAAATTTGTCAATATGAATTTCATTTTATGACTACATCTGAGGAAAATTATATAAAAGTTATTTATCATTTGTCATTGGTTTCACCAAAAGGAGTGAATACTAATGCTATTGCTGGAATGTTAGTAACCAAAGCGTCATCAGTAACGGATATGCTAAAAAAACTTTCCGAGAAAGAATTAGTTGCCTATCAAAAGTACCAAGGGGTAACATTGACAGAAAGTGGTTTGCTTTCTGCCAAAATGATTGTGAGAAAGCACCGCTTGTGGGAAGTTTTTTTAGTTGAAAAACTAAATTTTTCATGGGATGAAGTACACGAAATAGCTGAAGAATTAGAGCATATACAATCGGAAAAACTCATTAATAAATTGGATGAATTTTTAGATTTTCCAACTTTTGATCCGCATGGTGACCCAATTCCTGATAAAAACGGAAGTGTCAAAAAAATGGATAAATTATTGTTGTCTGAAGCAAAAATTGGGCAAGATTATCAATGTGTTGGTGTAAAAGATACTTCGGTTTCTTTTTTGCAATTCCTTGACAAACAAAAAATTTCGTTAGGTTCCAAAATAAAAATTATTTCTAAAGAAGATTTTGATGCTTCACAAACCATTCAACTAAACACAAGAACTTTAGTTATTTCTAACAAAATTGCTGAAAATATATTTATAAAAATTCAAGTTAAATAGCAACAAAAGTTTAAATCCAACTATATATGTATCAATCTATTATCGATTATTTTACGAGTATCAATCCAATACTAGCAGCATTTTATGCTACCATGTTTACTTGGTTTTTAACAGCATTTGGCGCATCGTTTGTTTTCTTTTTTAAGAATATGAATAGAGTTGTTCTTGATGGAATGTTAGGTTTTACTGGTGGCGTAATGATTGCGGCTAGTTTTTGGAGTTTATTATCGCCAGCCATTGAAATGAGTGAAGGCGAAGGTTTTGTAAAAGTAATTCCAGCCGCAGTTGGATTTGCTTTGGGCGCTTTATTTATTTTTGGATTGGATAAATTGCTTCCTCATTTACACATTAATTTTAAAGAAACGGAAGGAGTAAAGTCTCCATGGCAACGCACTACGCTTTTAGTTTTAGCCATTACATTGCATAATATTCCAGAAGGTTTAGCGGTTGGAGTGCTTTTTGGCGGAGTTGCCGCAGGCATTCCCGAAGCATCGATTGCAGGTGCAGTAACCTTGGCTATTGGAATTGGAATTCAAAATTTTCCTGAAGGTATTGCCGTTTCTATGCCATTGCGCAGAATGGGAATGAGTCGTTGGAAAAGTTTTATGTATGGACAATCATCTGCTATTGTCGAACCTATTGCGGGTGTTTTGGGTGCGGTTGCTGTAACTTTTTTTACACCACTTTTACCTTATGCTTTAGCCTTTGCTGCTGGCGCCATGATATTTGTGGTAGTAGAAGAAGTAATTCCAGAAACCCAACAAGATAAAAACACGGACATTGCGACCTTGGGATTAATTGCCGGATTTATAGTCATGATGACCTTGGATGTGGCTTTGGGTTAATGACAAAAGGAGTGTTAAATTAGTATTCTTTATAGATTTTTTGCTTCTTCAACATGGTTATTTGTGATGTAAGTTACCAAATAGCGATTATCTTTTTTGTCAAAAAAAACATACCATGAAGTTCGTTTACTCACAGAAACTACAATATAGTTTTTAGCTAAATTAGAAAATTGAGTTGGGGATGAATAATGAATATTAGTAGAAATACGATTTTCAATTTCTTCCTTTAAATCAAAAACGTAATTTTCAGCGTTTTCGCTATAACTAAAATATTCTTTATGGTAGAGAATGTCTATTAAATCATTAAGATAAAATTCAATTTCTTTTGAGTATAAAACTACCTTTTCCAAGGTAAAGTTTTAATATGAGTTTGAACACGATTTACCAATTCGTCTCCAGAAATTGCATCAGACCATCTTTTTTCAAAAGTATCAGCAGTTTCAATAGCCCCAATTTTCATTAAGAAAGATTGAATTTCATTTCCGTATTTTTTTAAATCGATAGTTACCGACTGTTCTTTTCCAGAAGCATCTTTATTAAATTGAATTCCAGCAATTTCTTTCATCGTAAATTGATTTAGCATAACAAATATAAAAAATTAATGACAGCCACAATCGTCTTTGCCGCAACCTTTTTTTGATTTTGGTTTCCAAATAAATTTACGAACCAAAAAACCAATGGCAGCTAATACTATTAAATAAACTAATATTTCTTGAAAATCCATAGTACAAAAGTAAAAGGTTCTCCAAAATTAGAGAACCTTTTTACGTTAAAGTTTAGCGCCTATAGAAATATAGAAAGTTCTTCCTTCACCAGGCAAAATTCCTGGTCCAGGATATCCGCCAGCTCTTCTTGTAGCATACTCTTCGTTTAGTACGTTATTTACTCCTGCTCGAATGTTATAGTTTTTCAGGAATTTATATTCAGCTGATAAATCAAAAACGCGGTAACCATCTAATTCTCCAGTTAAGCCATTGGCGGATGGAGTGGTAGTATTATTTGCATCTGTAAAGATTCGACCAGACATTCTGTATTGCGCCGTTGCTGAAATATTATTATTACTCCAAGATAGTCCAAAATTATGAATATATCTCGGTGCGTTTTCCACTCTATTTCCTGAAAGATTGGTTACTGTTATATTAGTTCCTGATGTGTTATATCTTTTAAAGTCGGTATAACGACTGTCAATAAAACTGATGGTTGAAAACAAATCGAGATTGCCATACGGTTTTTCAATTTCAAAAAGTTTGGTGATATTCAAATTGGCAAATCCTTCAATTCCTTTATTTACTGTTTCACCAAGATTGGTTACAAAAAGGAAAGTGCTTGGCGTTGGGTTATTGTTAAGCTGAGTGATTCTGCCTATTCTATTATTGTAACTCAAATAGAACAAACTAAAATCAAAGTTTAAGTAGTTTTTAAACGTTCCTCTAAATCCTACATCAGCATTAAAACCGCTCGCATCTTTTAAATTTGGATCAATCACATCAGAAACGGCTGGTGGCGTAAGATCTGAAAACAATACGGGTCTAAAAGCTTGTGTAATATTGGCATAAATATTAGTTGTTCTGAATTTATACTCCAAACCTAGTCCAAACAAAGGTTGACTTCTCGAAACTGTTTTATCAGGAAAAGCCAAATCAGTTCCAATACTACTAATTCCAAATCGTCCATCGCCCGAATTTTGAATGTATTCGTAACGGACACCTGGAGTTACACTAAATTTTTCGGTAACTTTAAACTGATTTTCTGCAAAAACAGCCACATTTTCTGTAGTAAAGTTTAAATCACGAACGTATCGTCCATCAATCGATATATCAAAATCGGAACCTGTTGTACCACGACCATCTTGAAGTCGTTGCGTATTGGCTTTATACAATCGTACACCAAAGGCGAGATTATTATTGATTTTTCCTAATTTGTATTTGTAAATATTTCTATTTTCTATTCCATAATTTTCATATAAATCGCGATCTACTCTACGGTTTGCTAAATTATCTACATCATTTGGCGTAGCCGTAAAACCTACACTATTTCGTTCACCAATAAGTCCAAATAATTTCGTGTTTGACGTGAAATTGTCACTTATTTTGGTATCAAAATTTATCGAAAACACATTCCAAGGTGTACCAAACCAATTTCTTTCTCTTAATGATTGTCTGGGATTGGCGTTAAACTGTTCATCGGTTAAACCACCAGCTTGCTGCATTTGATAATCCATATTGGTGTATTCTGCTGATAGTTTGGTGTTTTCTGTAAAACGATATTCCACAAATGCATGTGTGTTTCGAACCGTGTATTCACTATTTTCTCTCCAACCATCGGCGCTTCGGGAATGATTGTATACATAATAGGAGAACTTTTTAAAATTCCCACCAATGGCGTTGTAGCTACTCATCAAACCATAACTTCCAACAGTGTTTTGTGTTTCAAATGAAAACTTCTTTTTAGTCTCTCTTTTCAACACATAATTTAGCATTCCGCCAAATTGTGGTCCAAATTGTAATGAAGAACCACCACGAACCAATTCTATAGTCTCAACCGCTTCTAACGGAGGATTGTAATAGGCTTCAGGGTAACCAAAAACATCCGATGATATATCATAGCCATTTTGTCTTGTGTTTAACTCCCAACTTCTATTAGGACTTAAACCTCTTACTCCAACATTGATTTGAATTCCCGAACCTTCGTTTTCCCAAACGGTTACACCTGGAATTCTGGCAAAAATTTCTCTGGCATTATTAGTGGTGAAATTCCCATTTATATTGGAAAGTTTCAAAACCTCATTTTTTTTACCTGAAAAAAGAACATTTTCTTTTATTTCAGGCATTCTTTCTGGGCTTTGTTGTTTTGGTGTAAGAATTACTGGAGCAAGTCTTTTTATTGTGTCATTGTAAGCTAAGTCGTTTTCTTGAGCTTGAGATAGGAAACAAAAAGTGAGTAACAGCAATGAAAATATGTTCTTCATTTTTATTTAGATTAATTCTACATTGCAAAAATACTCTTTATTTTTATTTAGACAAATTATAAATAAAGAATTTTCAGAAAAAATTAAAATAAATTAAAAAGTGATTATTTGAAGATTTGATATGCAATAAAGGCAACAAAATAAGCCAAACCACTCATGAAAACCAATTGAGCAATTGGCCATTTCCAGGTGTTGGTTTCTTTCTTGGTCACTGCCAAAGTACTGGCGCATTGCATCGCAAAAGCATAAAATAATAACAACGAAATACCCGAAGCAAAATTGAATATTTTTTCTCCAGTTATCGGATTAACTTCTGCTTTCATTTTATTTTTTATGGTGTCCTCATTGTCACTTCCGCCAACGCTGTATATTGTGGCTAATGTTCCAACAAATACTTCACGTGCGGCAAAAGAACTTAGCACCGCTATTCCAATTTTCCAGTCATAGCCCAGAGGTTGTATAACCGGTTCAATAGTTTTTCCTAAAATGCCTATGTAGGATTGTTCCAATTTATAAGAATCGATTTCACTTTGCAAATGTGTTGGATGAAGTTTTTGATTTGCTTTTTGATGCTTTTCGGTTACTATTTTTTCAGCATTATCAAAAGCAGAACTGGGACCATTTGATGCTAAAAACCAAAGAATTATTGAGATTGCCAAAATAATTTTTCCTGCACCAAAAACAAAGGATTTTGTTTTTTCAATAACATTAATGGCCACGTTTTTAAATAGCGGTAATTTATAGTTGGGCATTTCCACTACAAAATAGGTTTTGCCTTTTATTTTTAAGATTTTATTCAATAAATAGGCAGAAAAAATTGCCGAACCAAAACCTAAAAGATACAAAAACATCAAGGTTAATCCCTGCATGTTTAATACGCCAAATAATCGTTCGTCAGGAATTACTAGTCCGATGATTATAGCGTAAACGGGAAGGCGAGCAGAACAAGTTGTAAAGGGAGTTACCAAAATGGTGATTAATCGTTCTTTCCAGTTTTCGATATTTCGTGTTGCCATAATGGCTGGAATAGCACAAGCAGTTCCCGAAATTAAAGGCACAACACTTTTTCCTGACAGCCCAAATTTTCGCATAATTTTATCCATCAAAAAAACGACACGGCTCATATAACCACTTTCTTCGAGTATGGAAATGAATAGAAATAGAAAGGCAATTTGTGGAATGAAAATAAGAATTCCACCAATGCCGGGGATTATACCTTGTGAAATTAAATTGGTTAATACGCCAGCCGGAAGCATTTCATTGGCAACTGAACTCAAAGCAGCAAAAGTGCTGTCAATGAAATCCATTGGAATTTTTGACCATTCGAAAATGGATTGAAAAATCACAAATAAAATCACAAAAAAGATAACATAACCCCAAATTTTATGAGTTAACACTCGGTCGAGTTTGGTTCTAAAATCTTTGGCTTTAGAGGTGTCTATTTTTTGCCCCACCTTCAAAACATCGTTAATAAATTGGTACCTTTTGATGGTTTCTTTTTGTTGCAATCGCTTCAAATCGGAATGTGATTTTGTAAACGAACTTCGAATTTCATTTCGCTCTAAATTCAAGAAATTTACATCTTGAGTAATAACCAACCATAATTTATACAATAATTGATTGGGGAAAGTAGTGCGAAGTTTATTGAAATACTCAACATCAATATTGGATGCATTCAAGCAAGGTTCTGTAGAAATCGATTTGTAATTGACAATGAGATTTTTTAATTCAGAAATCCCCAAACTTTTCCGAGAACTAATTAAGGCAATTTTGGTTTTTAGATGTTCTTCAAGATAAGGAATATCAAGCGAAATACCTTTGTAATCCATTCTGTCGGACATGTTTATAACGAGAATTGTTGGTATTTCTAAATCTTTTATTTGGGTGAAAAGAAGTAAATTTCGCTTTAAATTTTCAACATCGGTTATCAAAAGTACCACATCAGGAAATAACTTATCGTTTTTATTGAGCAACAATTCAATAACCACATTTTCGTCAATAGAACTGGCATTTAAACTATAAGTACCAGGTAAATCGAGAATATTGGCTTTAAAATTATTTGGTAATTTGCAAAAACCAATCTTTTTTTCAACGGTAATTCCGGGATAATTTCCAACCTGTTGGTTCAATCCAGTAAGTTGATTAAAAACAGATGTTTTCCCTGTATTTGGGTTTCCAATTAAAGCAACATTAATATTTTGGATGCTCATTTTAGACTATTTAACAATCAGTTCAACTTCGATTTCATGAGCAGTTTCCATTCTAATCGCCAAATGCGACCCATTGTTTACGTTCAAATAAATAGGATCGCCAAAAGGAGCAATTTGAATTACCTCTAGTTCGTTTCCAGGTAAACATCCCATTTCTAAGAGCTTCATGGGAATTTTATCCAAATCAACATGAGTTATTATTGCTTTTTCTCCTATTTTTAGTAAATCAACGGTGGTTCCCAATACTTATTTAGATTGAATTAAGATTACAAAAGTAAGCATAAAATAAGAAATGAAGATGATGAATATCAGTTTAACTACTTTTTATCATTTTGGCAAAGCCAATTGATATCATCAATAAGCTTATTAATGTCTTCTTTCTTGGTACCATCATAAAAACCACGAACTCTTTTTTGAGCATCTACTAAAACGAAATTCTCCGTGTGAACCATATCATATAATTCGGAAGGTTTTCCTAGTTTCACAGCTAAATAAGACTTTCTGGCCATGCTGTAAATTTCTTTTTTATCGCCCGTTACCAAATTCCATTTGGAATCTACAACACCTTTTTCAATAGCGTATTTCTTTAAAACGGAAACGCTATCAATTTCGGGAGTAACAGTATGTGAAAGTAACATCACTTTAGGATTGTTTAAAAATGCCTTTTGAATATCAATCATATTGGTGGTCATAATAGGGCAAATAGTGCCACAAGTGGTAAAGAAAAAATCGGCAACATATATTTTACCTTCATAGTCTTTTTGAGTTATTGTTTTCCCGTTTTGGTTGATTAATGAGAAGTCAGCAATTTTGTGTTCTCGCGCGATATATTGAATAGTACTATCAACCAATTCAGGATTAACATCAGCAGGATTGTATATAGGCAATGTTTTACTGGGTTTTAAAACATTGTAGAATAATGAAACGGTTATAATTGAAAAAATCAAAAATGTTCCGATTAAAATTCTGTATTTTTTTATAAAATCTAGCATTCTTTTTTTTGGCAAAAATACAAAAGCTATTCCTTTTTTGTAGCATTTATAGCGTAATCAAAACTTATATTATTGTTAAAAACACGTTTATTATATTTTAATAGATAAATTTGTGAAAACTAACAAAATACCAAACAATTATGAAGTTAACTTTTATTTCTAAAACACTGCTTGCGGCATTTGTATTCGTTGGAATTTCCAATGGTAATGCACAGCAAAAAACACCAGGAATTGACACTTCTTTAATGGACAAATCGGTAAGCCCAAAAGATGATTTCTTTAAATTCGTAAACGGAACATGGTTGAAAAACACCGAAATTCCGGCCGATAAAACCCGTTGGGGAAGCTTTGATGAATTGCGTCAAAGAACAGACAAAGATGCTCTGGCAATTCTAAATGAAGCTGCAAATAATCCAAGTTATAAATCAAATACTGATCAAGGGAAAGCCATCAATCTTTACAAAACCATCATGGATACGGTGTCTCGAAACAAGCAAGGCATCAATCCAATAAAACCTTATTTGGCCAAAATCAATTCGGTTAAAAACGTTCAAGATATTCAAAAATTATTGGTAGAAATGGAACCTGTAGGAGGAATTGGGTTTTTTGGAGCTGGTGTTGGAACCGATTCTAAAAACAGCAATAGAAATGTAATTAACGTTGGACTTGGTTCTTTGGGCTTACCCGATAGAGATTATTATGTTTCAGAAGATGCCGACTCGAAAGAGAAAAGAGCAAAATATGTAACTCATGTTGCCAG
>Ga0208722_1000395_pt1 | contig 12317 bp, 11 predicted proteins | sample LakMenEpi21Sep11_FD_150722 | JGI IMG/M metagenome (GOLD analysis project Ga0208722, IMG submission 150722) | Freshwater microbial communities from Lake Mendota, WI - 21SEP2011 deep hole epilimnion (SPAdes) | ecosystem: Environmental > Aquatic > Freshwater > Lake > Epilimnion/Euphotic zone ... | reverse complement strand
GTAGATGTTATCGTCCATGTGTTTTACAGAGAAATGCGTGAGTTTTATCAACTTGAAGAACTCTGGTCAGACTCCTATATCCCTTTAGAAGAAAAGATAAAGAATAAATAATAATAATAACAAGCAAAAGTGGAAGAAAATAAAAATACAAATCCAACCCCAGCGCCAAAACCGCAGGCAAAATTAAATCCTGATAATAAGCCGAGCTATATATGGATTTATATAGTGATGGCATTACTCACCGGCATTTTGGTTTTTAACAATGTGTTTTCAGAGGCAGAAAGTCGCGAAGTATACCGAACGGAGTTTGATAAGATGTATATCAGAGGCGATATCAGTCAAATAAAAACTATCAATGGTAAAAAAGCCTTAATTTATATTTTACCAGACTCTTTTAAAAAGGGAATTTACGATACGTTCAGGAAAAAGAAGTCACTTTTAGATGAAAAAAATCCTGTATTTTTTCTTCAAATTGCCTCTCACAGCAGTTTTGAACAGCATATTAAAGAGTTGAGAAAAAAAAACAACTTGAATGAAGTAGAGTTAATACCACAGACGGAGACTGGTTCTTTATTTAGTAGTCTTTTAAGCATGTTTGGACCAATTTTACTTCTGATTGCCTTTTATATATTTATGATGCGTAAAATGGGCGGCGGCGGCGGAGGTGGCTTTCCCGGTGGGGGCATATTTAATATCGGAAAATCCAAGGCTACCATGGTCGACAAAGACGCGGAAAGTGATATTAATTTTTCCTCTGTAGCGGGTCTCGATGAAGAAAAACAAGAGGTTATGGAAATAGTTGATTTCTTAAAGTTTCCAGATAAATATACTGCCCTTGGTGGTAAAATACCGAAAGGTGCGCTTCTAATTGGTCCTCCAGGTACCGGAAAAACCCTCCTAGCTAAAGCTATGGCGGGAGAGGCAAAAGTTCCATTTTTTAGTATCTCAGGTTCGGATTTCGTGGAAATGTTTGTAGGTGTTGGCGCCTCGAGAGTTCGAGATTTATTTAAGCAAGCTCGGGAAAAAGCCCCTTGTATTATTTTTATAGATGAAATCGATGCGATAGGCAGAGCAAGAGGAAAAGGTCTTGTAGGGGGAAATGATGAGCGTGAAAATACATTGAATCAACTTTTAGTAGAAATGGATGGTTTTAGTGGCGATACGGGCATCATTGTTATAGCTGCTACCAATAGACCAGATGTTTTGGATGATGCGTTATTGAGAGCAGGAAGATTTGATAGACAAATTCATATTAATCGACCAGATTTAAATGGTAGAGAGCAAATATTTAATGTCCATTTATCTAAAATAAAAAAAGGAGCAGATATCAGTGCAAATGAGCTATCTAAGCAAACTCCTGGTTTTGTAGGAGCGGATATTGCCAATGTTTGCAATGAGGCAGCCTTAATAGCTGCTCGAAAAAATAAGACGGAAGTCAATATGATAGATATCAGTGAAGCGATTGATAGAGTGACTACAGGTCTAGAAAAAAAGAATACAATTATTACTCCAGAGGAGAAGAAAGTCATAGCTTACCATGAGGCCGGTCATGCCCTGACGAGTTGGTATTTAGAGTATGCTCACCCTTTTGTTCGTGTCACAATTGTACCTAGAAGTGAGTCTTTAGGTCACGCACTTTATTTGCCTAAAGAAAAGTATCTGACAATTAAAGAGGAAATACTCGATGATATCTGCGTATCGATGGGCGGCAGAGCTGCGGAACTTATCGTATTTAATAAAATATCTACAGGTGCATTAGGCGATCTAGATGGCGTCACTCGAAAAGCTTATGCTATGGTGGTCTATTATGGTATGAGTGAGAAAGTAGGTAATCTTTCGTTTTACAAAATGTCACAGAATTCTTATGATAAGCCATATTCAGATGAGACCGCAAAATTGATAGATGATGAAGTGAGACTCATATCAGATGAGCAGTTTAAACGTGCTGTTGATTTGCTTTCTGAAAAGCGAGAGCAACTAGATAATTTGGCAAACCTCTTATTAGAAAGAGAGGTACTCCTCAAGTCGGATTTAGAAATACTGCTTGGTAAGTGCCCTTGGGATAAAGTGGAGGAAGCTATTGATGTACCAGTAAAAATAGAATCTATAAAAGATAGCGCAGAAGAAACAATTGATAATGAAAAATCTGAAGATATCGTCTAGCTTAATTATCCTCGGGCTATTTATTTTTTTTACTCAAAGTTGTAGAAAAGCAGCTAGTGAGGTTCCTTTTTATTTCAAATGTGACTCGGCTACGGTTACTCCAGGTGGCTTTGGTATAGCCAATACAGGTATTTACGGTTTATATGTTTCGGTAGAATCTGATGTTCGTGGGCGGTGGCAGTTGCCATTTAATATGCCAATTCTAAAAGATGGCTTGAAAACTATGGTAGTAACTCCAATGGTAAAGGTAAATAATCTATCAACTAGATTTATAGACTACCCTTTATTAAGTTCTAAATTATGGGGAGTCAATATGGTAAGAGGCAATTTCTTAGATACTATTTTATCCTTTGATTATGCTACGGGCGTTAGTCTGATTTTAAATGATGATATGGAGTCTACGCTAAATTTTTCAGCAAGTACTAAAAGTAGTGTGGCTAGAAATGGATCTTTCAGTATGCTGTTACAAGCTGATTTTACATCAGTAGATTCTAGCGCCACCTCTTTTTTTAATAAACCCTTGGCATTCAATTTTGAAAAAACTACATTTTTAGAGTTCGATTATTATATGCCTGAAGGAATATTAGCACCTGCACTAGCATACACAGATGCTAGCGGTAATACTAGGTTGATGTTTGGAGAGAGTTATCTCAACAAAAATTCCAATTGGACGCATGTGTACTTTAACTACACATACATTATTGATAGAATAGGAAAGACAGGCCTCTTTACCCCCGTATTTATTATTACTCCACCTAAGGGATCTAGTGCTTCTAAGGCGTATATAGATAATGTGAGAATCCTCGAGAAATAGACATTATGGCCTTCGCTCCTATGATTTAAACTAAAGATTAAAAAAAACAATTAAATTTGCTCCTAGAAGTTTAGTCAATAACCCCAATAATTTAATTGAAAAGATGAGTTTTAGTGAAATTTTAGCCATTTCAAAATTGCCAGGTTTATATCAAATGCACAAGCATCGTGCAGATGGCCTAATCGTAAAATCACTGCAGGATGATAAAGTGTTTTTCGCTGCATCTAGAGCGCATTCATTTACACCATTAGATAATATAACTATTTACACTTCCGAAGAGCCTATGGAATTGTTAGAAGTTATGCTTAAAATAAAGGAAAAAAAATCAGTTTTACCTAATCCTAAAGCTGATTCAGCAGATTTGAAGAAGTTTTTTAGTTCTGTGATTCCAAATTATGATGAAGAGAGAGTATATATTAGCGATATTCAAAAAATAGTCAAATGGTATAATTTACTTGCTGATAAAGATCTCATCAAGCCAGCTGAATCTGCAATAGGTGCATCGTTCAATCCTGAAAATGTTGTAGATTCATCGTCAGCAGAAGAAAAGGCAGCAGAAGAAACTCCAGTAGTGAAGCCAAAGGCAAAAACGACAAAGAAGAAAAAAACGGAGGAATAATTTCAGTGAAATAGTCTAGTCGTTTTTCGGCTAAGCCTAGAGTTTTTTCTTAACTTTTGATCCAAACCAAATATGTCAGCAATTGCTCTACTCATTTGTATATTAGTCTATTTCGGTATATTATTATTTATTTCATATTGCACGACTCGTCGTCTCCAATCTAATTCATATTTTAATGCAGACAAAGGTTCTAAATGGTATGTTGTAGCTTTTGGTATGCTCGGAGACTCCCTTTCAGGAGTTACTTTTATATCTGTGCCTGGGGCTGTATTACTTTCTAAATTTGGCTACTTTCAGATCGTTCTTGGTTATTTCGTGGGCTATCTTGCTATTATTTTCATTTTATTACCACTATATTATAGGCTAAATTTAGTATCAATCTATGGCTATCTTAGAGAGCGATATGGTTTGTTTTCGCAATATACTGGGTCCTTTTTTTTCATCCTCTCTAGGGTATTAGGTTCTGCAGCTCGGCTTTTTTTGGCTGCCTCTGTATTGCAGCTATTTATTTTTGATCAGTGGGGAATACCATTCACACTTTCGGTATCTATAATCATCTTTCTGATATGGCTCTATACGACTAAGGGCGGCATAAAAACTTTAGTATGGACGGATGCCTTTCAGTCTGGATTGCTAATTTTTGGGGTTTTAGTCTCTATTATCGTTATATTAAGTCAGTTGAACATTAGCTGGATAGAATCGCCCAGTATAGTCAAAGCGCATGAACTCAGCGAATTGTTCTGCTGGGATGTATATAGCAAAAATTATTTTTGGAAACAATTTATTGGTGGAGCCTTCATAGCTGCCTGTATGACTGGTTTAGATCAGAATATGATGCAGAAAAATCTTACATGTAAAACCTTAGGAGAATCTCAAAAGAATATATTTTGGTTTAGTATCGTTCTTTTAATTACCAATCTATTTTTTATTTCACTCGGTGTATTGCTTTATATCTATGCAGATAGCATGGGTATATCTTTGCCAGTTAAAGGAGATGGGTCTATCGATACCGATAAGGTGTTTCCTTATTTAGCTCTCACTCAGCTGGGGTTATGGGCTAGTGTATCTTTCATAGTAGGTCTTACTGCTGCCACCTTTTCCAGTGCAGATAGTGTTTTGACGACCTTGACTACATCTTTTTATATAGACATTTTAGGAAAAGATGCAGATAAAAATCCTGATATTAAGCTCCGCAACTTGATTCATCTAAGTTTTGCTGTTCTATTGCTTTTTGCCATATTGATTATTAAAGCACTAAATACCTCTGCTGTCATAGATATAGTTTTAAAAATTGCTAATTATACCTATGGTCCTTTATTAGGCTTATTTGTCTTCGGCTTAGCAACTAAGAGAAAGGTGCAGGATAGCGTGGTGCCTATTATATGTATAACTTCGCCATTGATAGCCTATTATATCGATACGCATCCCTTTGTTTATGGAGGCTCATCTTTTTATTATGGCAATACTATATTAATCTTAAATGGACTCGTAACCGTAATAGGATTATGGAGTTTTTCATATTTTGGAAAGTCGAAAGTATCAACTACATCTGCTTAATTATACCATTTGTTTAGAAAAAAGAACCAACCTATTTAGGTATAATACCTTGCTAAAAGTAGTTTTGGGCTTTTTTTTATACTAATACTAACTCTTATAAGGTAATATAACACATTTTAAGTGTGAAATAATTAAACTTTATTCGTATCTTTAACGTCATAATGTTGTAAACTATAATTACACTAGTTATGAGACGATTGTTACTTATAAAATGCATACTTTTTGGAGGTTTAATTCTACAAGCACAGGATGACATTTATGATCAGCCAGAGCCAGTAAAACCTAGAATAGTCTATCAAAACCCACCTGATAATAGAGGGGATGGTAGTTATGAAAACCTAGACGACAGCTATAATCCTGAATTTGATTACCGATACAGACGCAGTCTGAGAAGAATGTATGACCCTTATTACGTCATGCCTAGTTCTGCATTTATAAATATGTATTCTTATCCTCAATTTGCCAATTTCTATAACCCTTATTGGGGAAGTGGTTTGGTGATTTCAATAGGAAGCGGTTGGAACGATCCATGGGGATGGAATAACGGCTGGAACACATGGGGTGGCGGATGGAATTCATGGGGTAATCCATATGGCTGGAACTCATGGAATTCATGGAATGCTTGGAACAATCCATGGGGATGTCATACAGGCTGGAATTCGTGGGGCGGTGGTTGGAATAACGGTTGGAACTCATGGGGTGGCGGCTGGAATAATGGCTGGCGAAGTGGCTGGAATAACGGCTGGGGCGGTGGTTGGAATAATGGAAACAGGAATAGTGTCAATCCACCGGAAAGACGTATTTCCAGAGCAGTAAGGGTTATGGACCCTGATAGAGATTATGGAAATACTCGATATAGACCTTCACAGAATCAAAGTAATACTAACAGAAATCCTAGTCCAAATACGAATACTAATACACCTGTATTTAGAGGAAGTCAAGGTACTAGTTCCCCTAGTCCAACGTTAAATCCCTCACCTACACGAATGGGTAATATGAATTCAGGTTCAAATAGTTCTGGTGGTTCTGGCAGTTCAAAAAGTTCAGGAGGTTCAAGTGGCGGTGGTTCCGGTAGATCGGGAAGAAGTGGTGGTGCATCCAGATTTTAATCATTATTTTTTCAAATTATACAAATAAAGGTTATGTTAAAAAAGATAACTATTACCATAGGTATGTCTGCGGGTATACTATTTCTCGCAGCACAGCGATATTCTGAAGCAGTACTCAGAATGGGAACAGATATTAGTCAAAGCACTTTGCAAGGTACCGCGAGGTTTGTAGGGTCAGGGGGAGTGCTAGGCAGCGTAGGTGGAGATGTATCCAATCTAAGCACCAATCCGGCAGGACTAGGTATGTTCTCTCGCTCAGAATTTGAGTTCACTCCGACTTTTTCACTGAATAGTGTCAATAGTACTTATATCCTCAATGATGGTAGAGGACAATTTGAAACAGATTTCGATCAGCGGAGATATAAATTTACTATCAATAGCCTGGGTGTAGTGATAGCCAATAGAAAAAGTGATAAGGATGCTATGCGCTCATCCAATATAACTATAGGCCTCAATAGAACGGCAGATTTTAACCGATCGACTAACTTTGGTATGGGTAGAAACCGGACCTATTCCTATAGCAGCTACCTGGCGCTTCAAGCCACTGAGGCAGAGTATTTGAGAAGAGATTTCAATACAGACTTTCCTGCTCCTGGCACATTCCCGATTGAAGATAACTATTCATCCATAGCTAACTCATATAATAGAATTTTAGCAGCCCGCAATGCGGAAGCTATTTATTCTTTTTCACCTTATGATTTTTATGAGGACGCACTAAACTTGGACTCTGTCAATGTATCTCAATTTGGTCAAATGAAGAATAGCGGCGGTATTACAGAGCTTTCTTTTGCATGGTCTACGAGTATTAAGGATAAATACTATTTTGGGGTCTCAATGGGTATTCCAATCGTCAACTATCAGACAGAATTTATACTCGATGAGACCAATAATGGGCCAGTTACTTCCAGTCCTAATTCAATTTATGGTCGTTATGGGGGATTTAGTATTTCTGAAATAGATAAGTATAGCGGATTTGGAATTAATCTTAAATTGGGAGGGTTAGTTAGATTGACTGATAATTTGAGAGCTTCAGCCTATATACATACCCCTACATTTACTCAGCTAACTCAGGAATATGCCATTACCGCTCGCTCTTACTATGCTAATAGTACTGCAGGTTCTAGTGCCCCATGGACAACAGAAGAGTTTCAATTCAATTATATCACACCTTTTAAATTCGGGGGAGGATTGAGTTATTTGTTAGGTAAGCGAGGGTTCATAGGTGCGGAATATGAATTTAATAATCTTAAAAACCTGATGATCGCCCTAGATAATGAGCCTCAATTCACCTCGGCCTTAAATGATGCTCTGTGGAGACAAAATAATAATACTCATACCCTCAAAGTAGGTGGGGAGTTTGTATTGGAAAGTCTCAGATTCAGAGCTGGTATGAACTATCGTACGACCCCTTACAGTAAAGATTTTATTTTTGGTGCTAATAATGCTTCTGCCCTCACCTATACTTTTGGACTAGGGTATCGTGGAAAACAGGTGTCATTAGACCTCGCTTATATGAATACAAGTTTCAAAGACTATAGACCATTTTACAGCTATGAAGATAATGCGAATAATTATGAGGTAGGATATTCTACCAATAATTCTATTAGTCAAATCATGGCAACAGTCAATATACGGTTTAAATAGGTCTAAAGTTTCTTTTAAGTATTTTTCAATCTTCATGGAAATTTAATGCCCTAGATTTGTTCATATATATGAGTAAAATATCTGGTCTTATTGTATTCGCTGTAGTTTCCTTAGCTTCGTGTCAGGATATTTCAAATGAAATTAAAAATAAATTTAATAATTCCAGCAATATATCGTCGATAGATACTGTATTGTATAGCAAAGTTACAGAAATTTATTTTCAGGATACCATGCTGGATATAGGCACAGTAAAGGAAGGGAAGGAATACGAACTAGTTTATCACTATGAAAATAAAGGAACAGCTCCACTCATGCTATTTTCCGTCAGTCCGAGTTGTGGCTGCACGATAGCTGAGTTTTCTCGCCATCCCTTGGCCGCTGGAGGTAAAGATTCGATTATTGCTAAATTTGATAGCAAGGAGAAAGCTGGGAGTTATCAAAAAAGTGTCAAGGTGAATTGTAATTCAAAAGAAAAAGTTCACACGCTTTTTTTTCGAGTCGATGTTAGAGCATAGTCGATATTCTTCAGATGCAAGATTAATACTACCATATCGCTTTAGATATATATATTTGCCCAATAAATTTTAATAGAAATGATGTATTTACAAGCACAAGGTGGTATGGATATGATGCCATTATTATTATTAATGATGGGTATCTTTTTGGTAGTTCAGTTCGTTATTATTGGCCCTAAGCAGAAGAAACGAGAAAAAGAAATGGCTGGATTTATAGATGGTCTCGCAAATGGAGCAAAAGTCATCACTACATCTGGTATTCACGGTAAGTATATCAGAACAGAGGAGAATATGATGGTAATAGAAATAGATACAAACGTGAAAGTGCGCATGGAGAAAACGGCTCTTAATTATGAGGCGACTAAAGCATTGCATGGAGTTAAGTAACTTTTAAGTCTAAAATGTTCTTAGATTTTGAACATTTAAATTTAAGTGCACTGCGAGAAATTTATGGACAAGATGCCTATTTCTCGTCTGTTTTGGATTTTGTAGCATCTTTTCTAGTTTCTGATAGTTTTATTTCTTATACATCTGGCTCCACTTGTGATCCGAAGGCTTTGGAGATAGACATGGGAAAGGCTAAAGCTAGCGCTCATTTATCGAATAGTTATTTTAGTATAACACATTCTACACATTTTGTCCTTTGCCTAGATATTAAATATATAGGTTCTAAAATGCTTCTCATTCGGGCTCATTTAGCTGGCGCTAAGGTAGAGGTCACACGCCCTTCATTAAATTTTTATAGCGAGGTGCTCATTCCCGTTATTGATTTTATATCACTAACCCCAATACATGTAAATCATATATTGGAGAATAACCCTCAATTTTTCTCTAAGGTGAAAACTTGCCTTATTGGAGCTAGTGGAGTTTCTAGAGAATTAGAGGATAAAATACTAGGACTGAATCTAACGACTGTTTTTTATGAGAGTTTTGCTATGACTGAAACTATTAGCCATTTTGCAGTGAGAAGCATCAGTAGAAATGAGACTTATTTTGAGTGTTTGGAAGGTTTCGAGGTCAATGTCAATACAATGGATTGTCTTGAAGTTTTTCACCCTTTTATTCTGCCAGAAAAGTTAGTAACAAACGACATTATAGACTGTATAGATTCGTCAAATTTTATTTTTTTAGGAAGAAAGGATCTTTTAATTAATACAGGTGGATTGAAATTAAACCCTGAAAAATTAGAAAAGGAATGGAGTTTGTTTCTGCCCTTTAAATTTATATTAGCAGGAGAAGATGATGCGGTTTTAGGTCAACGAATAGTTATGGTATTGGAACCTGAATGCGCTATAACCAAGGCTCAAATTATACAATTGTTTCATGGGAATTCTATAGCGGTTAAATTTATACCTAAAGTATTTTACTTAGCCAAAACCTGGAATGAGACCGATAGTTTAAAGCCATTAAGAAGGGAAATAATCAGGAATAAAATGCTTTTATCTTAACTTAGTTGAAGTTTTCAAGCATATTTTTTGGAGCATTTTTTTTCACTAGTTTTCTAGTTAGGACTTGGGTTGGGTGATTTTGGAGTCTTAGAGTTAGATACATTAGATGAAGAAACTTATCCATTCACTCTTTGCAATTTCGTCTTTTCTATGAAAGCGGTTAGAGGTCTAAGCTTTTATGAAAATAGATTATCCTTCTAGGTAATGTATCACAATTTTTTTCAATTCAGCATAAGCTACTTCCAGCTCATCATTGATTATTTTTTTATCAAAGAAGTTTGCAAATTTCATTTCGCTGATGGCTTTATTTAGTCTTGTTTGTATTTTCTCTTCCGTTTCTGTATGTCTATTGCGCAGCCTTTCCTCCAATACCTGTAAGCTAGGAGCGGCTATAAATATAGAAAGTACATCTGTGCACAATAACTTTTTTACACTCATGGCTCCCATAATATCAATATCGAAGATTGGAATTTTACCTAATTCATAGATTCTATCCAATTCTGAATTAGGAGTGCCATAAAGAGAGCCTTCATAGACTTCTTCCCATTCGAGAAAGTTATTCTCCTCAATCTTCCTACGAAATTCCTTTTCTGTAATGAAATGATAATCTTCACCATTTTTCTCATGATCTCTAGGTTCACGCGTAGCGGCCGAGATAGAAAATTCTAAATGTGGAAAATCGATTAATAGTTTTTTTACTAAAGTAGTCTTTCCTGCACCCGATGGGGCTGTGATGAGTATGGATTTCTTCTTCATAAAAATGACTTAGGTTTTAGGTTAAACCACATTATTTAATTGTTCTTTAATTCGCTCTAGTAAATCTTTCATATCTACAACCAAATGCTGTATCTCGCTATCGTTTGCTTTGGAGCCGATAGTATTGATTTCACGTCCTAGTTCCTGTGCTATAAACCCTAATTTCTTACCAGCATATTCATCGCCTTCTATGGTCTGTTTGAAAAGGATAATATGCTGTTGCAGTCTACTCAATTCTTCACTGATATCTAATTTTTCAATATAGTAAATCATTTCTTGTCCTAGTCTATTATAGTCTATTTCTGTAGCGGTGGTTATTTCATGTATCCCAGTTAATAATTTTTCCTTCCTGGTCTCAATCCGTTTATCACCTAGTCCAGCTATGATCGTTTTCGTTTGGTCAATTTTGCCTAACCAATCTAGGAGGTCATTTTTAATCACGTTGCCCTCTATTATTCTATACTGATTTACTTTTTGACAGAGACTCTCTATGGTATTGGTAATGAGCACTGCTTCCTCTGGTGTCAGTTCCTCTACATCTACTAGTGTGCTATAATTCTGCACTACGAGGGGAAATACCTCGGCCCTTGAATCTACTTTGAGCGTTAGATTTTTTAAAAAATCGTATTGCTGTATAAAAAGATCTTCATTGATGCTAAAAAAACCTTTTTTGCCATCTTTACTTTGTATTGATAGCTCTAGCTTCCCACGCTCTAGATTTTTCTGAACTAAGGCTTTGAACTGAATTTCAAGATTTCGAAATAGGCTAGGTGATTTGAAAATGAAATCTAAACCCTTGCTATTGAGTGTTTTTAACTCTAGCACGTAATTGATATCTCTTAGAGTGAGATTTTCAGAACCAAAACCTGTCATTGAACTGACCATATCTGAAGAGATTATTTAGAATGATTAACGAGCCAAAGCCCAAATATAATCAAAATACCTCCAAAGACAGTATATAATGTCATTTTTTCTGCTGTAAATGAGATAGAAATAAGTATGGCAAAAAGGGGCTGTAGATAGATGAAACTGCTAACAGTAGTGGGAGATGCAGCGCGCATGGCCATATTATTGAATAAATAAACCAAAAAGGTAGCACATACGATGACGAAGCTAAAGTTCCAATAAAAAGAACTTGGTAGCTGACAAAAATCGATAGCCACAGCTTCCTGATAACCAAAAATAGCTACCCACACGCTGCCTGTTAGAAATACGTAAAACGTAATCGTGAGCGGATGATAGCGACTAATCAGTGGTTTGACGAGAATCAGGTAAATGGAAAATGATAAGGCATTAATAATAACAAGCAGGTCACCTATAGCACTAGCAGTCTGATCTTTCTCTATAGAGCTGACTATAAGTATAGATGCCCCTAGGATACCAAGGGCAATCCCTCCAATTTTTTTTAGTTTGACTTTCTTTCGGGCTAGAAGCTGCGATAGCAGATAGGTAAACATGGGTGAGGTAATCATTAGAAGTGCCCCATGCACAGAGCTGGTGAGGCTGATGCCTTTGAAGAAAAGCAATTGATTGAGTGCAATACCGAATAAACCACAACCCAAAAAACGCCACCAATCCTTTCTAGCTATTTTTTCTCTCAGGAAAAATAGGTAGATGAGGAAGAAAAGTATCAATGAAATGAATACACGGTAAAATATAAATCCATAGGGACCTATATAGCTCGGCATAATC
>Ga0208722_1000394_pt1 | contig 12321 bp, 9 predicted proteins | sample LakMenEpi21Sep11_FD_150722 | JGI IMG/M metagenome (GOLD analysis project Ga0208722, IMG submission 150722) | Freshwater microbial communities from Lake Mendota, WI - 21SEP2011 deep hole epilimnion (SPAdes) | ecosystem: Environmental > Aquatic > Freshwater > Lake > Epilimnion/Euphotic zone ... | reverse complement strand
AGTAGCCACATCAGGATTGATATATTGCATAGTATCATACATACCGAGTCCGGCATATACGGAACCTCCCGGAGAGTTAATATAAATCTGAATATCACTTTTGGCGTCTGTGGATTCTAAAAATAGTAGCTGAGCTTGAATAATATTAGCTACATCCTCGTAGATAGGCACTCCTAGGAATATAATTCTATCCATCATCAATCTAGAGAATACGTCCATAGCTACAGCATTCATTCTTCTCTCTTCTATAATATTTGGAGTCAAATATGATGAGGGCTGTCCATGCATCCACACAAAATCATTGACTAGTTTATCATTAATACGATGATGCTTAGTGGCATATTTTACAAATTCATTACCTAAGTGGTCCATTTGGTTTAATTAATAATTAAGGGTGATGAATCAATGATTTCGGGACACCGAGCTATTAATTCATGTATTTGATTATTTGTTTATTTTAAAATTCTGTCAAACAAATTTACAGGAAAAATAGCGTTTTGAGATTAAAATAATCTAAAACCTTACAAACAAACTAAATCCTAGTTTTGACGGACTAGTGATTATGTCCGCAATTTTCGTCGTGCACGTGACCATCTTCGCCGTGAGCAGGATTATTGGCATTGCGCTTTTCATTTCGCTTCTTACTTTCAGCTACAAATTCATCTTCTGTATACGACACTACTTTTGTTTTTATACTCTCTATCATTCCGTCTAGAACCTTTGTATCCAAAAGTTGTTCGTAGGTCTTGCGGACTGATTTCTGATCACGCATAGCCTCCTCTACAAATTTATCTAACTGATCCGCTGGAGGATTATACCCAGATTGCATAAAATATTGGATATACTTGGTTTTATACTCATTCTTTATATCCTCCATTTCCACTTTGACAGTATGTTCCAAAGCGAACTTAGCAGAAATCAAATCCCATTTAATAGACTTTTCAATATTTGCAAATTCCTTCTCTACAGCCTCTTTATCTAATTTATTCTCTTCTTCTGAAGCAATCCATTTCTTAAGAAATTCCACTGGCAAATCCATTTTTGTATTCTCTAATGCATGCTCATAGACATCATTTCTCAAGAAGTTTCTACCTAACTCATCGTACTGCTTTTTAATATCAGCTTCTAGGCTTGCCTTTAAATCGTCCATCGTCGTTTTAGACTCATCTTTTGTGATCTGAGAAATCTGCTCTGGAGCTAAAGTTTCTGGCGTCACCCGCTTTTTGACATTCGTAATTTCAATAGTCAAACTTTTAACTATCTGAGCATCTATTTCTTCAGAAGAATCCTGCAAATGCAGAATATAACGTTTGACATCGAGTTTTTCATTATTAAAAAGCTCCATGGCTAGACCTTCTGCTTTATCTCCCATAGACTTGCCTACTAGTGATTTGGAGCCAACTTGAGATAATTCATCCGTAGAGCAGAAAGACTCTCCTTTGAGCGTATCCCCATTATCATAATTGAAGTAGATGGTATCTCCCTCTGCTATAGGGTCTGCACTATCCTCTAATTTAGTGAAGTGCTTTTTCACTGCTTCTATCTCCTTTTCGACCATCTCCTTGGTCATTTTTATTTCGTATTTAGAGAATTGACCATCCAAGGCTATAGTGTAGCTAGGTTCGTATCCAATCTCGAAATTTAAGGTGTAGGCCTTATCCTCACTAGGTTTGATATCTAGCATTTCTTGATTATCTGCTAACATAGGTCTTCCCAGTATTCTTATATTATTTTCCTTTATGAAATTTTGTAATGCTTGATCGGCTAAATGATTCAATTCCTCAGCTAGTATAGATTCCCCATACATTTTTTTTATCATTCCTACAGGCGCAGCACCCTTTCTAAAGCCTTTGATATTAGACTCTTTAGAATATTTCTTGAGTTTCTTTTCAAATCCGTTGAGGTAGTCTTCCTTAGTCAACTCTATTTTCAAAATATCATTCTGAGCTGCTTTTGATTCACGTGTTACGTTCATATCGTTTTTGTTTTAATTTTTGATAGTCCTATAAATTAATAGAGACGCAGCTGAGCTACGTCTCTATGCAGTATGGTGCGGGTGGAGGGACTCGAACCCCCATGCCTCGCGGCGCCAGATCCTAAGTCTGGTACGTCTACCAATTTCGCCACACCCGCAAAATCTATTCTCCCTTTTAAGGGAATGCAAAAGTAAGAAAAGGAAAATAAAATTGTTGAATTAAATTAGAAAAATATCCAATATGTAGACTCGGAACAAACAGTAAGTAAGATGCTAAATAGATTCCTATTGCCTCCTAAGCATTGAATGAAGAAGATTTATTGGGAGCAAAAATGGTTGTAAAGCCTTAGATTTGAACCTATTTTGCCCCCAATGGCAACTCCACCCTAATGACAGTTCCTGCATTCATTCGGGAACTGAGGACATAGATTTTACCATTAAAATATTCTACGATAATTCTCTTGCATAGCGATAAACCAAGACCCCAGCCTCTCTTTTTAGTGGTAAATCCTGGTTCAAATATTTGATCAATATCCTTTGGAAGTATTCCCTTTCCTGAATCCCTTACATCTATAGATATGATTCCATTTTCGGCAAGCGTCTCTATGGTGATATGTCCTTCGTTATGAATAGCGTCAAATGCATTTTTAACTAGGTTCTCTATGACCCATTCAAATAGTTGAGGGTTAATATCAACATGCAATTCTGCAGGTATCGGCTTTAATTCAAAATGCACTTTCTTATAACCTCGCTTCCTTAAATATTCAAAACATGAGGTTAAAATTTGATTCAAGTTAATGCTTTCCAGCTTTGGTTTAGACCCTATTTTAGAAAATCTATCGGCAATTAAAGACAGCCTATTGACATCTTTTTTCATTTCTAGAATCATATTTTTCTTTGCTGCAGGCAGCGCGGAATTTTCGTCCAGCACTTCTATCCATGCACTCAAGGAAGAGATAGGTGTTCCCAGCTGATGCGCTGTTTCCTTGGACATTCCTACCCATATTTGATTTTTTTCATATTTCCGCACATTGCGAATAGCTGCGAAAGCTAAAAACAAAATAGCAGCTAAGATAGAATATAGCACTACAGGAAACCACTTTACATAAGATGCCAGATTGGAGCTTTGGTAATATAGATACTTGGTATTCTTAGGGTCAATATCGAGAATAATTGGCTCATGTGATTTCATCAACTGATCTATATATCTCTTTAGTTTTTTTTCATTAGCATTTATCTCCTCGGGAATATTACCTGAATGAATAAGATTTTTCTTATTATCGAGCAAGATAATCGGCAAAAGAGAAGCATTATTCGTAATTTCATTAATAAACTGATCGCTTGACTGCTCTATGACCGCTGAAATATTTTGATAAATAATGGACTCTTTATAAAAAATATAATTTCTCTTATCTAGAAATGATATCTCAATTGGAGCATATTTGAAAAACTCCGGGTTATCTGATTTTTTTAAAAGAACGCCTTGTTTTAAAGATGGTTTTACGACATTCTTAAAATCAGTTATGACATAGTTTTCATCAGTCTGAACAAGAGGTATCTGATTATTAAGTCTTATAATATCAAGAAATAAAGACGCAATTTTTTCATCTGGATTTTCGCCTGCCAGCAACTGTGTAGCCTTGGCTGTGATCTCTACTTTTTTTCGCTCTTCTTCGGCTAGTTTGAGAAAAATTTCATTGGATAGTTTCAATATTTTTGCCTTTTCCCCTATAGCTTTAGCCCAAAGTATGACCTGTGCTTCTTCTTGTTTTTGTATACTGTCTGCTAATCGATTAGCATAAATAATAGATACAATGGCCAAAAATACTATGGTCAACATCAGGCCAATTTCACCTATGTTTTTGGATTTTACAAATCTTAAAAATTTATTCAAAAAGACGTAATTGATTTAGAATCTTATACCATTTATGTTTTAAAAATATACCAATTCATTTTGGGTATAATGCCATGCTTGAAGTAGTTTAGATCATTTTTTATAAGCAATTACTAATTCATATAAGGTATTAAATCACTTTCAAGCAATTTAGTTTACTTAGTATTTTCCCAATCTGAGGTTTTCTTTGAGAGTTCCTTGACAAATTTAAGTATCTCCTCCTTAGCAAAAGGATTTCCTGTAGCTTTGACATAATGATCTGCCTGCTGAAGAAGCGATTGAAAGAAGAACGAGTGCATTTCGTCGGTTTGCATATCTTCTGTCCACAGTGTTAAATTTAAAGATTGAGATGCGATAGGATCCCAAATATTTAACCCAAAAGCTTTGGCATCAGACAGTTGACTCACCTCGCTGTCACTAGCTTTCCACTTAATATCCGATGGAATTTTATCCTCATTCAGCCCTACTCTTATATTTATTTCCGAATAATTCATTACTTTGTTTCTGATTTTTTATTGTTAGGTTTCTTATCATCTAGAGCAGCAGGAGAAGTTTCTGGCTTCTTATCAGGGATTGGAGCTTTTGGCTTTTCCTCTGCATTCATATTTTCCGGATCCTCTTCATCTAGATTGTCGTATTTGTTCTCCATTAGATCCGTCGGCGTTTCTGTTTGTATTATTTGAGTTAAATCTGTTTTTCCGCTGCTCAAGCCAGCACCCCAGCCTTTATATTTACTACAATCCGTTATAATCGTTCTTTTGCTTGTATCCAGTTTGGCGAATTTAGCGTCTTGTAATTTATTATAAGCAGAATCCTTGTCTTTGGCTAGTTTGCCGAAAAACTTACCCCATATTGGCAGAGCCATAGAAGCTCCCTGTCCTAATCCTGTGCTTCTAAATCTCACCAATCTATCATCGCATCCCACCCATACACCAGCTATGAGTTTTGGAGTCAAGCCTATGAACCAACCGTCCGCATTACTCTGGGTAGTGCCTGTTTTACCACAAATCTCACCTCGCAGACCATAAGTGCCTTTTAATCGTTTGGCAGTGCCCTGATCCACTGCCCCTTTCATCATTTCCTGCATCACAAATGCTACCTCAGGCCGAAAAGCTTCTTTGTAGCTAGGATAGGTTTCATAAACCGTATTCCCATTCATATCATTTATATGGGTAATGAAAGTTGGTTTATTATATATACCTTCATTGGCATAGGCCGTATAGGCTCCTACCATTTCAAATACAGATATCTCAGGCGTACCCAAGCAGATAGAAGGATAAGGTTTTAATTTCGTATTGGTATCTATACCTAAATTTCTGCATAATTTAATGACTTCATAGGGGCCGACTTCATACATCAATCTAGCGGACACTGTATTGAGCGATTGAGATAAGGCCTGAGTTAATGTAGGGGAACCTCCATAGTGTCCTCCAGAATTGGATGGACTCCAAGCTGCAGCTAACTTCCACTTTGGATTGCCTGGCCTGAAAACAATTCTCTCATTAGGCACTCGATGACAGGGAGAATATCCCTTCTGGTCTACAGCCGCTGCATATAAGAAAGGCTTAAAAATAGAGCCTACTTGACGCTTCGTATTGGGATTGACGTGATCATATTTGAAATGGTCGAAATTAGCACCCCCCACCCAGGCTTTTATATGTCCGTTTTGTGGCTCAATAGCTAAGAAACCAGCTTGGAGTATCATATTATAGTATTTGATAGAATCCCAAGGAGACATGCTGACTTCCTTTTTAGGTTCATCATAGGTCCAGATATTCATTTTCACAGGCTTCTTTAGCTCTGCATAAATGGAATCGTCTTTCTTTCCTTGGGCCTTTAAATCCTTATATCGTTGACTTTTCTTCACATGGCGAAGAAAGAATGATGGCCTGCTATACCATGGACTGCTGCCCGACCAGTGATTAAAAAGTAAATTTTGATAATATCTTAAATGCTCTTGCACGGCTTCTTCGGCATACGTTTGCATTTTCAGATCTATGGTAGTATATATTTTCAAACCATCACTATAAATATCGTAGACGGATCCATCTTTTTTAGGATGAGAATTAAAATAATTCTTAAGGTACTTCTTTAGATAGCTTACGAAATAGGGAGATAAATCATCTGAATAAAAATCATTATTAAAATCGAGCTTTATCGGCTTAGCCAGATTTTTCTGATACTCCTCTTTAGTTATGAAATTGTATTCTAACATTTTCCCCAATACAACGTCTCTTCTCCCTCTAGATGATTCAGGGTGAACACGAGGATTAAATTTATAGGTCGCTTTGAGCATTCCCACAAGAATGGCAGCCTCGTCTACTGTGATATCCTGAATTTTCTTATTGAAATAGGTTTTAGCAGCAGCCTTTACACCAAAGGCATTATCACTAAACTCTACCGTATTGAAATAAGAAGAAATGATCTCATGCTTCGTGAAATTTCGCTCTAACTTGACAGCGATAATCCATTCTTTAAACTTTCTAAAAATAAGTTGAATTCCATTGACTTTGCCTCTTGGAAAAAGATTTTTAGCTAATTGCTGGGTGATTGTGCTGCCTCCACCGCGATTTCCAGTAGTAAACATACCTTTCAATACACCTACTATGGCTTTAGGGTCTATCCCAGAGTGAATATAGAACCTTGAATCTTCGGTGGCTATGAGGGCATTGACTAGATGCGGAGGCAATTCTTTAAAATTACAAGGTACTCTATTGAGGGTATAAATCTTCCCTATCATGGTGCCATCTGATGCATAGATCTCGGAAGCCATGTGGCTCTTTGGATTTTCAAGCTCCTTAATGGACGGCATTTCTCCGAATACACCAAAATTGAGCAAGGTAAAAAAAAGCAAGATAGAGGCAAAAAATCCTGCTATCCATTTCCATTGAATTTTTGGTTGACTAAATATATTCATATTCCTGAGCAAATATAGAGATATTGATTAATAATATCAATGATAATTAATCAATAGCCAGCTCATTGATCTCCTAGAATAGATTAAATTAGTAGACTTTTAGCTGGGAATTAGTTTACTTAGAAAATATTAAACAAAATTACCGAATATTATTTAGTTAAACTAGGCTCGAAAGATACAAAATAGGTCGAAAACGCCTCGAAAACTTCAATCAATAAAAATAAAATTGTTTCATAATCTAACAATAAATCTTATTTTGTGTGGAATTTGAATTTCAATCAATATAAATTCTTTTCAGTCTTATTTTTTTAAATTGTTTGCTATTAAAAAAAATAAATTTAGATTCCTATTTTTATGATTAGAAGCGTCTCCAATGGATACGTTTACCCATGCAAATCAACTTAGAACTGCAATTAACTATACACCACTAAAAAATAAAAATTTAGTTTTGTAGCTTAATTTTTCAAATTTAGAATTATTTATATGTCCAATTTCGATGTTGTAGTCATAGGTTCAGGCCCCGGGGGCTATGTAGGGGCTATTCGATGCGCCCAGTTAGGATTCAAAACCGCTCTGATAGAAAAATATAACACCCTTGGTGGCACTTGCCTCAATGTGGGCTGTATACCTTCCAAAGCATTGCTCGATAGCAGCGAGCATTACTTTAAGGCTCGAAAAGAATTTGAAGAGCATGGTATTCTGACAGGGAAACTTTCTTTAGATTTCACTAAAATGGTCAGTCGAAAAACGAACGTCGTCGATATGACTGTCAAGGGTATTGATTTTCTAATGAAAAAGAATAATATCACGGTTCTAAGAGGAGTCGGAAGTTTTGACTCGGCCAATAAAATCAATGTGACAGATCAAGAAGGGAACGTTAGTCTAATAGAAGCCAAATACACCATTATAGCTACTGGTTCCAAACCCGCCAGTCTTCCATTTATCAAATTAGATAAAGAACGCGTCATTACCTCTACAGAGGCTTTGAGTTTAAAAGAAGTTCCAAAAAATCTCCTCGTCATAGGTGGCGGTATTATTGGATTAGAGCTCGGCTCAGTATATACTCGATTAGGTTCGAAAGTTACCGTTATCGAATATGCAGACAAAATAGGTGGAGCTATGGATAGCGAGGTTTGTAGAGAATTACAACGTGTCTTGAAAAAACAAGGCATGGATATCCAAACCTCGATGAAAGTAAATTTTGTAGAGCGCAAAGGAAAAACCGTAACCGTAAAAGCACTGGATAGCCAAGATAAAGAAGTCGTCTTTGAAGGAGACTATTGTTTGGTAGCTGTTGGCCGCAAGCCCTATACAGAAGGATTAGGATTAGATAAAATAGGTCTCGCTACAGATGATAGAGGTAGAATACCGACAGATAAAAACTTAATGACCAACTGCGCAAATGTATATGCTATAGGAGACGTAGTCGCCGGGCCTATGCTAGCGCACAAAGCGGAAGAAGAAGGAGTCTATGTAGCTGAGATATTAGCTGGACAAAAACCTCATTTAAATCATCATTTGATACCTGGTATCGCTTATACTTGGCCTGAGGCTGCTGGTGTAGGTAAGACTGAAGATGAATTGAAGAAAGATGGTACACCATATAAGTCTGGCAAATTTCCGTTTAGAGCCAGTGGCAAGGCGAGAGCGGCGAATGACCTAGACGGATTTGTCAAAGTTCTAGCCCATCAAGAAACTGATGAGATACTAGGCGTGCAGATGATAGGTGCTCGCGTAGCGGATATGATCATGCAAGGCGCTATTGCTATGACCTATAGAGGTTCGGCAGAAGATATAGCAATCACTTGTTTCGGACATCCAACTTTCTCAGAGGCATTTAAAGAAGCTGCATTGGATGCAACTGCTAAGCGTGCGATACATATTTAGTCTTTACTCATTAATCAAAAGTTGATAGTTTTATTGTATATTTGTATTAACTAAAAGCTTGACAATATGGACTTAGTTTTAGAAAAAGAGAAGGCAAAAAAATATATAGACTCTATTCAAGATGAGTATTTTTTTAAGTATTTCACTCATCTGCTATATGAATATGAAACTAAGCAAAATCTAAATCCCCATACAGAGGAAGGTCTGAGAAACCGTCTTGAAAAATCCATGCAAGATCTTGAAAACGGAACTACTATAAGTTCAGAAGCAATGAGGGAGAGAGTGAAGGAATGGAAAAAATAAACATTGAATATGCTCAATATGCCCAGTGGGCTTTAGACGATATTTTTTCCTATTATTCTGCTTGCGCATCGGACTCTATAGCAATTAGAGTATGTGAAGAAATTTTGGACGCAATAGAATATCTAGCAGTTGATCCAAAGACGAGAAGTATCGAGCCCTATGCGAAAGATTTTAAATTCATATTATGCTATGACTTTAAAATTATCTATCGCAAAATTGATAATATAATTTTGATCGCTGATATATTCCATACCTCCGAGAATCCAGATAAAATCAAACAAAGGATTCAATAATAAAGTATGACTTTCCTTAAATCTATTCTTCGACTCTTTTCCGAAAAACAACGAGAAGTGATTCGTTATTGGCTGAAATCAATTCCTGCATATTTTTATCAAAATAATTTATCCAAGTTAGCTAACCTATATGGAACAGATAAATACGAGCATGGCTATACAGAGATTTATCAGCAATATTTCAAAAATATAAAACATAAAAAACTCCGAATTCTCGAAATAGGAATAGGAGGAGGAGAAAATACAAAGTATGGAGGAAATTCACTCAAAATGTGGGCGAAATATTTCCCAAAGAGTGACATATTCGGTATCGACTTATATGATAAGTCGCTTATAGATTATAGACGAATCAAGACCTTTCAAGGCAGTCAATCCGATGAGAATTTTCTTGCTCAATTCCAAAATCTAGATATCATCATAGATGACGGGAGTCATATGAATTCAGATGTGATTCAAAGTTTTGAAATCTTATTTTCGAAATTAAATGCAGGAGGATATTATTGTATCGAAGATACACAGGTATCGGGTATAGAGAAATTTCACAACAATGGATTTCCAAATACTATTGAATATTTTATGAACATCCAATGGACAAATGCTAAAATAGAATTTTTTAAAAATCTAATTATAGTGCGAAACTATCAATGATGTAACTACTAGGATATAGTTCGTTCGTCTACACTATTCGCTTTAAACCCGCCCATTAAGCAATCTATGCACTGCTCGGAGTAGTCACTTTGCTGCTGATTTAGCTTTAAAAATCCGCCTAGAATCACTTAAACCGATATTTTCATTGTATAAATAGGCAATTACATTCAACTGATTATACCGAGATTCTATGCTGAATAGAATTTTTAATTCTACAAGACGGCTTCAAAAATATGAATATATTTCATTCTATTCGCCTCTATAGAGTAATTATTTAGAAACTCTTGTCGAGCATTGTGACCTATTTGCATTCTAAGTTGTTGGTTATCGATGAGTTTTTTCATGGCTAAATACCATGACTCGACTGAGTTATCTACCAGTAATCCATTGACCCCATCTGCGATCACTTCTCGATTACTGGCATTCGCATTCGACACAATACTAGGTAGTCCAGCAGCAAAATATTGAATCAATTTTCCACCGAATTTTCCTTCACTCCATAGCTCTTTTCGGAGAGGGTATAAAGCAATATCTATTTTATTTAGGACTTCATTTTCCTTATCTTGACACCACTCATATCGCTCTATATCCAATCCATCAATAGAAAAATTCTCTGCTCCCATCAATATTAATCGGATGTCATATTCTTTGTTAATCTTTTGTATAGCATCTCTAACTAGTTCTAAATACTGCTCCGTAGAGTGACTTCCCAGCCAGCCAATTCGTATTCTGTCTTCTTGATTTTTTTTGATTGGATAAATAATTTTATCGTCTAATGAAGGTGGTATACTCGTCACATATTGATTATATTTTCTGCAGATATCAACCAAGTAGGAAGTAGTAGTAATGATATGATCTGCATGCTTCATAAGATATACCGGCTTTTGTTTTCCCTTCAACTTCGTCATCCAAGAGTTAGCAGCACTCGCATTTTCAGTATACACCAGATCATCGATATCATAGATAATCTTTCGAGCCAACCTAGTATAAAACCATTCGAAAATAGGAGGACCTAGAGGTGTCACCCATAGATGGATATATACAATATCATACTTTCTAATTCTAAACATTAAAAGAAACCGCATGGCATATCCATAGATTGTCCAAAGTATTTTTAGTAGAATGTTTTTAGATGAATAGGCGGTATTCCAAAATGACATGCTTTGAAATGATTCGAAATCTAGTTCGTATCCAGCGTCTCTAAATATTGGAAAATACTGTTCGAATTTCAGACGCTGCGATGGCGCTTTTCCCTCCGGGTATGGGCATACGAATAAGATGGATTTAGTCGCCATGCGTGAACAATTTTTCATAAATAGCTGCATAAGACTTAATGCCTTCATTCAAACTGGCATAATCCAAAGCCCCGCTTCTTAAAGTCTTCTTTTCAAAAGAATCAAGATTTATTTCATTTACAATGGATCTATACTCTTCTTCATTTAAATTTTTGATAACATAGCCCGCACAATATTTTTCAACTAATTTATCTGTATCCCCCACTCCTGCATTACATACAAGAGGTACCCCCATAGCCATAATTTCTGCTTGTTTGGTAGGACTAGAGGCTAGTTTTGAATAAGTCGGTCTAATAAAAAACAAAGACAGGTTGGATAAGCTCAACAATGCAGGGACGTTTTCTCTGGCCGCTGACCGAATGATAATATATTGTTCTACTCTTCGCTTGAAAGATTCTGTTCTTATGCGCTCATGCTCGTCATGCGTGATAAATAAAAATTTAGCATTCGCATATTTGGTCCTAAGCACTACAAAAAAATCCAACATTTCTTCGAGCATATACCATGTGCCGATGGAGCCGAGATAGGAAAGAATGAAATCAGTATCTCCGATTCCCAGTTTTATTTTCCATTGATTCTTCTTTTCATCCTCTATAGTATGGTAATCAAACAAATCCATATCCGCACAGCAGGGAATGACCTCTATATTATCTATTTTCCCGTGCATATAATCCCACGACAGGATTTCTTTTTTTCCTCTCTGGGTAAGGCTTATAGTGTGGTCAGCATTTAAGAAAAATTCTTTCTCTTTTTTCTTAAAGAATCTGTAGACCAATTTATAAATAGGGTTTTCTAATCTCCACGCTCCGGCATCTACCTTTTCATCCGCCCAGAGTCCACGCATGTCAAAGACAAATTTCGTGCCGCAGCGACGCTTCAACCCCAGTCCTATCAGAGCAGAAATATATCCGCGACAATGCACTAATTTAAACGACTTTTCTTCTACTAATCTATACGCTAATTTTTGTATTTGATTCACATCCCAAATAGTCGATAGTATTGGTGGAAATTTATGATACATCAATGGTCGCCAATCGATGCCATTATCTGTGCAAATTTTTTCTATTACCTCCTTATTGCTTTCATATCTATCTGGCTTCTCACAACTA
>Ga0208722_1000393_pt1 | contig 12325 bp, 10 predicted proteins | sample LakMenEpi21Sep11_FD_150722 | JGI IMG/M metagenome (GOLD analysis project Ga0208722, IMG submission 150722) | Freshwater microbial communities from Lake Mendota, WI - 21SEP2011 deep hole epilimnion (SPAdes) | ecosystem: Environmental > Aquatic > Freshwater > Lake > Epilimnion/Euphotic zone ... | reverse complement strand
TGGTGTAGATCTTGCTTACATGTGGAATGTTGCAGATAAATTCCAAGCAGGTGTTACAACAGGATATTCTTTTTATTCTGGAAAATCAGTAGACTTAGGTTTTGGAGAATTCATTTTAGCAACTACAAAAGTTAACGGTGCATTTATTCCTATTGCTGCTACAGGTCAATATTCTTTATCAGACAAATTATTTGTTGGTGCTGATTTAGGATATGCACTTTATTCAGGAGATGGAGATGGAGATGGAGGTCTTTATTACCAACCAAAATTTGGTTATCAAACTGAAAAAATTGAAGTTTATTTAGGGTATAAAGGAGTATCTGTAACTGGTGGTTCAGTATCATCAGTTGGATTAGGATTTAATTATAAATTCTAATTTTAAAAAAATATTTTGAACTAAACCACTCAAATTGAGTGGTTTTTTTATACCCAAACATTTCGTTACTTTACAATATGAATTGGAATAGTTATATCAAGAGTTTTCAATCCTATTTAAAAATAGAGCGAGGGTTATCAAAGAATACCATGGCTAATTATACCTTTGATTTAGAGCGGTTGTGTCTTTTTTTGAATGAAAATGCTATTACCATTTCCCCTGAGAAGATTACAGAAGAAACCATTCAACAGTTTATTTATGCTGTTTCCAAAGAAGTGAATGGGCGTTCACAAGCAAGGATTATCTCGGGCTTAAAAAGTTTTTTTTCCTATTTAATATTTGAAGATTACCGAGCTGATAATCCCATGGAATTAATAGAATCTCCAAAAATTGGACGAAAACTTCCCGATACACTTTCTGTTGCTGATATTGATGATTTGATTGCTGCAATCGATTTGTCAACTGATGAAGGAGAACGCAACAGAGCTATTCTTGAAACACTTTATAGCTGTGGACTCAGAGTTACGGAATTAATAACATTAAAAATTTCGGATTTGTTTTTTGACGAAGGATTTATAAAAATTACTGGAAAAGGCAATAAACAGCGATTTGTCCCTGTAGCAAAATCTACCCAAAAATACATTGAGCTTTATAAAAATAACATTCGAACGCATTTGAATATTGGCAAGGGGTTTGAAGATACTTTGTTTCTAAACAGAAGAGGAAAGCAATTGACAAGAGCGATGATTTTTACCATTATTAAAACCTTGGCGGTTAAAATTAATCTTTCAAAAAATATTAGTCCGCACACCTTACGCCACTCATTTGCCACACATTTATTAGAAAATGGTGCCGATTTGCGTTCCATTCAAATGATGCTTGGACATGAGTCAATTACTACTACTGAAATCTATGTTCATTTGGACAGAAAACATTTAACACAAATATTACATACATTTCATCCGAGAAAAGAGTAGTTTGTCGATTTTTTTATTATTTTTGTAGTGTCAAAAGAAAAAAAACCCTCAAATCTATTTTAAAAATGAAATTTAATAATGTATTCGTAGTGGATGATGATAAAATTTACCACTTCTTAATCAAAAAGTTGTTCATAAGTAACAATATTGAAGTTAGCCCATCCTTTTTCGAAAATGGTCAAGATGCTTTAGATGGCATTAAACACAACCTTGACAAAGAAGAAAATCAGCCCGATTTGATTTTACTAGATATTAACATGCCAGTGCTTGATGGGTGGCAGTTTCTAGAAGAATTTAAAAAGCTAAAAGAATTTATTAAAAAAGAAATTAGCATTTATGTTATTAGTTCCTCTGATAACTCAATGGATAGAAATAAAGCTAAAGAATTTGATGATGAAATCACAAATTACTATTTAAAACCCATGACAAGTGATGCAATAAAGTCAATATTTGCATTATAAAAAAGAGGCGACCATTTGATCGCCTCTTTACTTTTAAATCTATATGATTTACTTAGCGATATTCACCGCCCTTGTTTCTCTTATAACTGTAATTTTTACTTGACCAGGATAGGTCATTTCGGTTTGAATTTTTTGAGAAATTTCAAAAGAAAGTTTGGCAGCGTTTTCATCGCTTACTTTTTCGCTCTCTACAATTACGCGTAGTTCACGCCCGGCTTGAATAGCATAAGCATTTTTAACTCCATTAAATCCAAATGCAATATTTTCTAAGTCTTTTAATCGTTGAATGTAGGAGTCTAGAACCTGACGTCTGGCTCCTGGTCTAGCTCCTGAAATAGCATCACAAACTTGAATAATAGGAGAAATTAAATACTTCATTTCAATTTCATCATGGTGCGCTCCAATAGCGTTGCACACTTCTTCTTTTTCACCAAATTTTTCTGCCCATTGCATACCAAGTAATGCGTGCGGTAAATCGCTTTCGGTATCAGGTACTTTTCCAATATCGTGAAGTAAACCGGCACGTTTGGCTAGTTTAACATTGAGTCCTAATTCAGCTGCCATAATACCACAAAGTTTGGAAACTTCGCGCGAGTGTTGCAATAAGTTTTGTCCGTAAGAGGAGCGGTATTTCATTCTACCAACTACTTTAATTAACTCAGGATGTAAACCGTGGATACCTAAATCAATAACAGTACGTTTTCCAACTTCTGCAATTTCATCATCTATTTGTTTGGTAGTCTTCTCAACAACTTCTTCAATTCTTGCTGGGTGAATACGACCATCAGTTACTAGTTTGTGTAATGAAAGACGAGCGATTTCTCTTCTGACAGGATCAAAACAAGACAAGATAATTGCCTCAGGTGTATCGTCAACAATAATTTCAACCCCTGTAGCCGCTTCTAGCGCACGAATGTTTCTTCCTTCACGACCAATAATTCTACCTTTCACATCATCTGATTCAATATTGAAAACAGAAACACAATTCTCAACCGCTTCTTCTGTCCCAACACGTTGTATTGTATTGATGATTACTTTTTTGGCTTCTTGTTGTGCGGTTAGTTTTGCTTCTTCAATGGTGTCTTGAATATGAGACATGGCTTTTGTTTTGGCTTCTGCTTTTAAGCTTTCTACCAACTGTTCTCTAGCGTCTTCTGCCGAAAGACCTGATATAACCTCAAGTTGTAAAACTTGGCTTTTGTGGAGCTTTTCAAGTTCTTGTTGTTTTTTATCTAATAATTCGATTTTAGCATTGTATTCCGTTGCTTTTGTTTCAAAATCGTCATTTACTTTTTTGGCTTTAGCCAATTCATTTGAAACCTGAGACTCTTTATCTCGAGTTCTCTTTTCTACCTCTGCAATTCTTTTGTCTTTGTTTAAAATCTCTTTTTCGTGTTCCGATTTTAGTTCTAAAAATTTTTCTTTTGCTTGAAGTAATTTATCTTTTTTGATGTTTTCTGCTTCAAGATTAGCATCTCTTAAAATAGAAGATGCTTCTTTTTTTGCATTTTTAATCATGTTGGAGGTATTGTTTTTCTCTAAGAACTTTGCTATTCCAAAACCTCCACCAACTCCTGCGATTAACGCAATTATTATAAATATAATTTCCATTTTTTTTGTTTGTGTTTATGTATAAAAAAAGCCCACATTAGGTGAATGCATAAACTCGAAAAGACAAGTTTTGAGCTAACTCGTTGGTCAAGTTTCTCCGCCGTGGCGGAGCATGCTTTAGTAACGACGATTTGCTCATTCTAATTTGTTAGTGTTGAGTTTACCAATTAAAATCTAATGTAGGCAGTGTTGTAATTCTATGTTAAGAACGTTATTTTTTTTCGAGATACTCGAATAATACATCATTAATTTTTTTCAATCTTTCGAGAGTTTCAGAGCCATCTATGGCATTACTCACTTGCTTTTGTTCTACTTGTGAAGCAAACTGTAAAGCACACATGGCTAATACGTCTTGCTTGTCTCGAACCGCATAGTTTTCTTCGAATTGCTTAATCATAGCATCAATTTTTTTGGAAGCGCTTCGCAGCCCTTCTTCCTGAGACAGTTCTACCGTTAACGGATACACTCTGTCAGCAATTGATAATTTTATTTTAAGCTTTTCCTCCATATTTTTAGTCTGATAACTGCGCAATGCAATAATCTATCTCTCGAATTAATGAATTTATTTTAAGCTTTGTATCTCTTTTATTTTCTTCACCGCCTAATAATGAATTAGCTATTTTGAGTGATTCACAATCTGAATTCAATCTTGAAATTTCGTCAGTTTGTTTTGTTATTATTGCTGCAGCTTTATCTAATTCTGTTTTTAATGTTATAGAATTTTTTTCTAAACTGTCTATTTTTATAAAAAGTTTTTCTATTCTATTTTCAAGAGAATTAATTATTTCTGCAATTTCACTCATGAAATATTTTGTTCATTACTTACTTTACAAAGTTAGGATTCTATTTTGTTTTCGCAATTTTTTTGTCAATTATTTATTCTTGATTTGACTTCTGTTTATATTAAATTGAATTTTAATGAGTTAAAGGTGAAATTTTTATTGTAAATTTTTACTCACTTTCATTATCTTAGCCAAAACAACTAATTATGAAAAAATTCTTTATATTTTATTTATTCGCTGTTTTTGCTTTTGGTCAAAACCAATATCCAAAGGATTTCTTTCGTTCTCCTTTAGACATTCCATTACAACTTTCAGGTAATTTTGGTGAATTAAGACCCAATCATTTTCATTCAGGATTTGATTTTAAAACCCAAAAAAAAGAGGGATTTAATGTTTATGCTGTTGCCAATGGCTATGTATCAAGAATAAAAATTTCAGTTTCAGGTTACGGAAAAGCAATATATGTTACTCATCCAAATGGGTTTACCACAGTTTATGGTCATTTGCAATCAGGTTATGGAGAAATTGAAAAATGGATTAAAAAGGAACAATACAAAGCAAAATCCTATGAAATAGATGTTTACCTAAAACCAACTGATTTGGTGGTTATGAAAAGCGATATCATTGCTATTTCTGGAAATACTGGTGGTTCTGATGGGCCACATTTGCATTTTGAATTTCGAGATACACAAACGGAAAAAATTATTAATCCAATGTTTTTTGGTTTTGACACCGTTATTATTGATGATAAGCGACCAATTATAAGCAGTTTATGGGTTTATCCTTTGGATGAAAATGCTATTGTTAATCAATCAAAGAGACCATTTTCTGTTAATTTATCACTTCAACCGGACGGAAGTTATATAACTGAAAAAATACTTGCTACCGGTAAAATAGGTTTTGGTATCACCACGATTGATTTTGACAATGTTTCTTGGAATGCCAATGGTATTTTTAAAGTGCAAACTTTTTTAAATGGAAGAACATCCTTTAAATACCAATTTGACACTTTTTCTTTTGATGAAACCCGATTTGTAAATGCTTTAATTGACTATAAGAAATATAAAGAAACAGGACAGCGTGTTCAAAAACTGTTTATGACAAACCCATATCCATTAAGCATACTCAATTCAGATAATCATAACGGTACTGTTTCTTTAAAACCTGATTTAACACAAAGCTATAGAATTGAAGTGTCAGATTATCAAGAAAATACAACCAAAATAAACGTACCCATAGTATATTCTCCAAGAATAGCAAAAGTATATGAAGAGCCAACAAACGCTACTTATTTAGTTAAAGCTAAAAAAGATAATATTTTTGCTTTAGAGAATGTGACAGTAACTATTCCAGCAAATACTTTTTTGGATGACTTTAAAATGAATTTTAAGGTAAAAAACGGCGTTTTGCAACTTCATGAAGATAGTGTTCCAGCATTTAGTAATTTTCAAATCACCTTTGAAGACAGCTTATCCTCTGAAAAAGAAAGAGAGAAAATGTTTATTGGAGGAATAAATGACAAAAAAATCTACTACTACAATACTAAAAGATTTAAAAATTCGTTTACTATTTACACTAAATATTTAGGCAACTATAAGTTAGTCAATGATACTGTTGGGCCAAAGATTAAGATTGATAATACTATCGAAGGCAAATGGATTAGTAAACAAAATGTATTGCAATTTTCAATCTCAGATGATTTATCAGGCATTAAAAGCTATGATGGCTATCTGAATGGAAAATGGATATTGTTAGAATATGAAAGCAAAACCAATAAATTAATTCATCGTTTTACCGATGGTATTGTTGCCGAAGGAAAAAACGATTTAAAAATAGTCGTTACTGATAATGTTGGAAATTCTGCTATCTTTGAAACACATTTTTTTAGAAGTCAAAAACCTTAATTCTATAATTTGAGAACAAATAAATTTCTTTTTACGCTCCTTTTTTTTACGCTAAGTATCATTGCCTATGCACAAAATCAAACTGCCAAAGTTGCTGGAATTGTGCTTGATGAAAACAATAAACCAGTAGAGAATGTTAATGTAAGCTACCAGACAAAATCGGCAACAACTAATGCTGATGGGTTTTATGAATTAACGGTTCCGGCTAATCAAAGGGTTGTATTAGTTTTTACTCATGTTTCTTTAAAAAACATAACGGCTACAGTGCAACTTAAACCGGGAGAAAATTTTGAATTTAATGTGGTAATGAATGACAAAGCAGAACAATTGAATGACGTTGTCATTACCAATAACAAAAAAAGAGTGCAAGGAATTACTACTATTCAGCCCGAAGTAATTCGTAAAAATCCAAGTGCCAATGCCGGAATTGAGAGTGTTTTAAAAACTTTTGCAGGTGTAAACTCCAATAGTGAATTGAGCACACAATATGCTGTTCGTGGAGGAAATTACGACGAAAATTTAGTGTATGTTAATGAAATTGAAGTCTATCGTCCGTTTTTAATTCGTTCCGGACAACAAGAAGGATTGAGTTTCACCAATACCGATATGGTTCAGAATGTCGATTTTTCTGCTGGTGGATTTCAAGCTAAATATGGTGATAAATTGTCTTCAGTTTTGGATATTACGTATCGTAAGCCAACCAAATTTGCACTTGCTGCCGAAGCCAGTTTCCTTGGTGGAAGTATCACTGCCGATCTGATTTCTAAAAACAAAAAATGGTCAAATATTACAGGCGTTCGCTATCGTGACAACTCGCTTTTAGTTAATAGTCAAGAAACGCAAACCAATTTCAGACCCACCTTTGCTGATGTCCAAACCATTGTAAATTTTAATCCCAATGAAAAATGGCAATTTAGTTTTTTAGGGAATGCTTCTCAAAACATCTATAATTATCAGCCATTGACTCGACAAACTAATTTTGGAACCATAGATGAACCAATAGCGTTGCAAATTTTTTATGATGGACAAGAAAATGATCAATATCAAACACTTTTTGGCAGTTTTAAAACTTCTTTTATGGCCAATGAGAATAATACGTTTAAACTAATTACTTCAATATATCACACTCAAGAGCAAGAATACTTTGATATTTTTGCTGCCTATTTTTTAGGAGAAGTGGATACTAATATTGGTTCTGAAACATTAGGAGAAGTAACGTTTAGTCGTGGCATTGGAACACAATTGAATCACGCTCGAAATGACTTAGATGCCATGTTTATCAATGCAGAAATCAAAGGAACTCATTTTTTGAAAAACAAAAAGCACCAAATCGATTGGGGTTTTAAATATACTCGCGAAAATATTAGAGATAGAATAGTAGAATGGGAAGTGATTGACTCGGCTGGGTTTTCTATCAATCCTCCAATTATTGATATTCCTAATGACCAACCCTACAACCCTTATGTTGGACCTTTAGTTCCGTATCAAAATGTAAGAGCTACAAACTTTATCGATATCAACAGATTTTCTGGTTTTGCGCAGTGGAATACCAAAACCAAACTTGGCAATAGTCAATTATGGATAACTGCTGGTGCTCGTTTTCATCACTGGATAGTTTCTGGTAGAGACATTTCTGGAGGAAAGGCACAAACTGTTTTTAGCCCAAGAACACAGTTTGCATTAAAACCCGATTGGGACAAAGACATGTTATTCCGATTGTCATTAGGATTTTATCATCAACCACCGTTATATCGTGAGCTAAGAGATTTCGACGGCGTTGTAAACCCAAATGTAAAAGCCCAGCAATCCATACATTTTGTATTGAGTAATGATTATAATTTCAAAATGAGTAATCGTCCGTTTAAGTTGGTTTCGGAAGCCTATTATAAAACGATGACGGATGTTAATACGTATACGTTAGAAAATGTTAGAATTCGCTACCGAGCTAATAATGAGGCAACGGCTTATGCGTATGGATTGGATTTGAGATTAAACGGGGAATTTGTACCAGGAACAGAGTCTTGGTTGAGTTTTGGTTACATGAAAACCGAAGAAAATCAAAACGGTAGAGGTTTTATTGCTCGCCCAACAGACCAACGATTAAAGTTTGGCATTTTATTTCAAGACTATATGCCCAATTTACCCAATATGAAATTGTATCTAAATTTAGTTTACAATACAGGTTTGCCTGGTGGTTCACCTTCTTATGCTGATGCCTACGAATATCAAAATCGTTTGAGAGATTATCGTCGTGCCGATGTTGGATTTTCGTATGTCTTTACCGAAAAAAATAATGAAAGACCAGACGGACATTGGATAAAGAAATTCCAAGATTTGTCGCTTGGTTTTGAGATTTTCAATTTGTTCAACAACCAAAATGCCATTACCAATACTTGGGTTCGCGATGTGTATACCAAAAACCAATACGGAATTCCAAATTATATGACCACACGCGTTTTCAATATAAAATTGACTGCAAGATTGTAGATGAAACAAAGGATTAGACATAGAAAACTATTTTATGTTCCCGGTATGATTTCATTGCTATTGATTCCTGTTTTGTGTTTGTGGCATCTCTATGCCCAAAAATCATTTGATAAAGAAGGAAGTATGGATCTCGGGCTTCCGGATAAAGGAAGTATGGAACAAATGAAAAAGGATTATCCTTTAATCGAGCAAAGGAATTATATAGTATTTACTTTTAATGGTTCACTTGAAGCTGAAAATGAAACATTAACCAAGTTCCAAAAATCTTTAAAGCGATTTAACCACATTAAAGATACAATTAATGGTATTAAACTTTGTTTTGGAAAGCAAATGAAGTACGAGGTTTTTATCAGAATTCTGGAAATAGTCTCTATTGAAATGACACCAACTTATTTACTATTCGGTCAAGAATTAATTGTTGTAAATGCCTCAAAAAGTGATATAGAAAGACACAGTAAACAGATAAAAGAAAAGTATGATTCAAGTAAACAGATGAATTGTGGCACGCAAGAAGCAATGTACCAAAAAAGATTATTTGATGAAGAACAAAAGAAGTTGATTGATGATGAAAAAATCCATAAAGCATTTTTTAAACAACATTGGTATTTGTTTTTGGCCTACTTCGGAATAGTAATACTCAACTTTTATGCTCTAATAAAATTCAACAAGAATAGAAATTACAATCAAAAATTATATCTTTGATATACTTTTCAAAAAATTCTTAAAATGAAAAATTATTTTCCATATATTTTGTTAGCTTTCATTGTTACTTTTTCCAGTTGCAAAAAACAAGAAAAAGAAAAACCCAAAGTGATTTATGACACTACTACTAAAGAAAAAGTGCTTGTAAAAATGGATACAACCCAAATTAAAGTAGCCGATTTGCCTATCAATATGGAAGGAACAAATTATTTGATTTATCCCATAGGCACAGTTACCGGTGAAAAAAAGGGGATGAAATATGCCAATGATTCAGAGGATAGTTTTACGGTTTCCAATTATGGCGAATACCAAATTACGGGTTTTTTGAAAAATTTAAAATTTCAGGAAATTGGACAGGATACTATTTATGCTTTAACAGATAAACCAGTTTTAATACTCACTGCAACCTATTTAAAATCAATAGCTACTAAATCGAAAAAGCAACTACTGGTTTATACTTTGACAGATATTGACTCTAATAAGGACAATAAATTAGACACAAACGATATAAAATCTATTTACATCAGTGCTATTTCGGGGAAAAACCTAACCAAACTTTCTACCGATTTTCAAGAATTAATTGATTGGAAAGTTATTGAGGCAAAAAACAGCTTGTATTTTAGAAGTATTGAAGACACTAACAAAAATGGTGAATTTGATAAAGACGATAAAGTTCATTATAACGTTGTCAATCTAATGGATACAGAATGGTTGGTTCAAGAATATTTTCCTATATAATATTTATACCATTTCTGAATTGAAATAGTATTAGTCAAACGACTGCATTGTTACCAATTTAGAATAAGTTCCGTTTTTGGTTAACAACTCATCATGAGTCCCTTGTTCTACAATTTTTCCTTTTTGCATTACCACAATTGTATCAGCTTTTTGTATGGTTGAAAGGCGATGCGCAATTACTATGGAAGTTCGGTTTTGCATCATGTTTTCCAAAGCTATTTGAACCAATCTTTCACTTTCGGTATCCAAAGCCGATGTAGCTTCATCCAAAATCATAATTGGTGGATTTTTCAAAACGGCTCGAGCAATTGAAAGTCTTTGTTTTTGTCCACCCGAAAGTTTGTTGCCACTATCGCCAATATTGGTATAAATACCTTCGGGTAAGTCTTTGACAAACTCATAAGCATTGGCAATTTTGAGTGCTTCAATGATTTCGTCATCGGTGGCATCTGGTTTTCCCAACGCAATATTGGCTTTGATAGTATCATTAAACAAAATAGAATCTTGTGTCACCAATCCCATTAAATCTCTTAATGATTTCAAATTCATATCTTTAATGTCAATACCGTCAATTTTTATAATTCCTTCTTGAACATCATAAAATCTCGTTAGCAAATTAGCAATGGTACTTTTTCCACTTCCCGATTGGCCCACTAAAGCCACTGTTTTTCCTTTTGAAACTTCAAGAGAAAAGTTTTTCAATACATTCTCGTCCTCGTATTTAAAATTGATGTTTTCAATGGTAATTTTATCTGTGAAAGTTCCTTTAACTATAGCGTTTGATTTGTTGGTTATGGTGTTTTCAACTTCTAAAACGTCAAATACTCTTTCTGCGGCAGCTAATCCTGATTTAACTTGATAAGATGCTTTTGAAATTGCTTTTGCTGGAGTTAAGATATTATAAGCCAATCCCATATAAGCTAAAAACTTTGATCCTTCTAATAAAGGCGCTCCGCAAGCAAATTTTTCTACCAAAACCATATTTCCGCCATACCATAATAATATGGCAATAACCACAATTCCCATGAATTCACTCATTGGTGAAGATAGATTATTTTTAACGCCAATACTATTGCTTAATTTATACAAACGTTCGATAGAATTATTGAATTTCTCTCTAAAAGTCCCTTCAGAATTGTAGCTTTTAACGACTTTCAAACCGCCAAGTGTTTCCTCAACAATGGATATTAAATATCCGTTTTCATCTTGAGCTTTCTTGGATTTTACTTTCAATGTTTTTCCGATTTTTGTAATGATAAAACCCGAAATTGGAATAAAAATAAATACAAAAAGAGTCAATTTGAAACTTATAGCAACCATAGCTCCAATAGTAAAAAGAATGGTCATTGGTTCTTTTACAACTAATTCCAAAATTGAAAAAAAGGAATTTTGAACTTCATTGACATCCCCTAGCATTCTAGCCATTATATCTCCCTTTCGTCTCTCGGAATAATAAGAAACGGGTAAGTCGATTATTTTATCAAACATTTTATTTCGTAAGTCTCTTAAAACGCCATTTTTTAACAACATTAAATGATTTAATGCTAAATAATTAAATAGATTTTTTAATAAAAAAGTAGAAATGATAATTGATACTACAAGTAATAAAGCATATTGAGCTCCATTTTCAGTAGTTAACTTTGTGATATAAAAATAAAGATAGTCTTTACCATAATTAGTTATGTCCCAAATTGAAGTCCATTTCGGTTCTTCAATAATTTTTTCAGCATCTTTAAATAACACATCCAACATTGGTATTAAAGCTATGAATGAAAGTGTACTAAAAAGAGCATATATTATGTTGAATATAACATTCCAAATCACATTTGATTTGTATGGTTTCAGAAATGGAATTAGTTTCTTTAAATTTTTATCCATTAGTTCAATTGCATTTCAGAAATTATATTTTTTATTTTGGTATCTAAGTAAGTATCAGCTGCTGGCATTTCGTCAATACTTTCGATGGCAGTATTCACGCTAAAGTAAAATTTGATTTTAGGTTCAGTACCGCTCGGACGAGCACAAATTTTAGAACCATCTTCTAAATAGTAAATCAACACATCCGATTTTGGTATATCTAATGTTTCGATTTCATTAGTCAATAAGTTGCGAGCGGTTGAATTTTGATAATCTTCTACCATAATTACTCGTTGTCCATTGATTTCTGCAACTGGATTTTCGCGCATGTCAACCATCATTTGCTTGATTTCGTTAGCGCCTTCAATCCCTTTTTTGGTAATTGAAATCAAATGTTCTTTATAGAAACCAAAATCCACGTACAATTGCT
>Ga0208722_1000391_pt1 | contig 12343 bp, 10 predicted proteins | sample LakMenEpi21Sep11_FD_150722 | JGI IMG/M metagenome (GOLD analysis project Ga0208722, IMG submission 150722) | Freshwater microbial communities from Lake Mendota, WI - 21SEP2011 deep hole epilimnion (SPAdes) | ecosystem: Environmental > Aquatic > Freshwater > Lake > Epilimnion/Euphotic zone ... | reverse complement strand
ATCCAGTGTTGTTGCTGTCGTAGAAAATAGGGGCGCGGAAATCATTTCCCGCGTTCATAGTACCGCTCCAATAGAGAACGCCGTCTGTACGCATCTCTAGGAATCGTCCAATAATCCCACTTATATGAAAAGCAATGCCCGTTGCAGTGCTGCCAAAACTCTCGGTCCACAAGGAAGCAGTAGTGTAGTCCCCAGCTGTTTGATTTTTTCGAAAACGCCCAGTTTCTAGTACAGACGTGCTTGCTGGGTCTGTGTAATATGCAGTGTTGTTACTGTCGTAGAAAATTGGAGCACGAAAATCGCCGCTCGTTGTGTATGTTCCTGTACCGCTGGCTTTGTTTGTCAGGTTATTGAAATCTACAGAACCTGCACTATCAGCATATCCAGCCCAGATCTTTGCCCAACTGCCCCACGATCCGCCTTCGCGGAAACGAACCGAGATATAAGGATTACCACCTGTTGCAGTGCGTGCCCAGTAAAATTGGCTGGCATAAGAGGAGTACGCGTAGTTGCTACCCAGTCCAAGTGAAAATCCGTAGAACTGTGTGCTGCCTGAACCTCCCACCGAAGGACCGTTAGTACCGCCCTGCACATACCTGACACCAAAGTCAGCAATGCTATTAAAGTCAGTCTGGGTGCCATGTGCTTGCCCCATGTTATTAAACAGATTAACGGCTGAAATACTGTTTAGCGTAGTTGCATCTGTTGTTGTTAATCCACCAGCACCTTGTGCACCAACAGCGCCCTGCACACCTTGTGCTCCTTGTGCTCCTACTGCACCTTGGACTCCTTGTGCACCTTGTCGACCTTGTGCTCCTTGAACACCAACATCACCTTGTCGACCCTGAGCACCTTGTGCTCCAACAGTACCCTGCGCACCTATTGCTCCCTGTGCTCCAACTGCTCCTTGTGCGCCCACAGCACCCTGCGCACCAACTGCACCTTGCGCTCCGACTGCTCCCTGAACACCTTGATGCCCCTGAGAACCTTGAGCACCAACTGCACCTTGAATTCCTTGAAAACCTTGCGCACCTTGAGCGCCGACAGAACCTTGCGCGCCGATTGAACCTTGTGCTCCTACAGCACCTTGTGCACCAATAGCACCTTGAGCACCTATTGCTCCTTGAGCACCAGTGGCACCTTGTGCGCCCACTGCTCCTTGTGCTCCGACTGCACCTTGGACTCCAGCAGCACCTTGTGCACCTGCAGCACCTTGGACTCCTTGGAAACCTTGTGCACCTGCGTCACCTTGAGCACCAATTGAACCCTGTGCGCCTATTGCTCCTTGTGCACCTACAGATCCCTGAGCACCAGCTGTTCCTTGTACACCTTGGAACCCTTGCGCTCCTTGGGCGCCAACATCACCCTGAGCACCCGCAGAACCCTGGATTCCTTGAGAACCTTGAACTCCTTGAGCACCTTGAGCACCGACTGCGCCTTGTGCTCCAGCAACTCCTTGCGCACCTGTGTCGCCTTTATCACCAGTTCGAACAAATGTAATAAGGACATCGGTTGTATCTGGTAGTGATGTTACACCAGACACATGCTGCGTTGGAACTGAGAAGTAATTACTGCCGTGAGCGTGCAGCCCTGTAATATTAAAGAATGCAAATTGTAGAATATTTGCTGTATTTGCAAGTTTATATGTGCCTTTGATTGATGATGTTGAATCGTCAATAGTTTGTAAGAAGTTATAGACATTCAATGAATTAGAATCAATCTCATTGATGTACAGTGTTGTAACACTCGTGAATGCTGTGTTATCAAATTTAAGATTGCCTGAACCTGGATTTGTATTTGCGGTGTTTGTTGAGTAGATAAACTCAAAAGTTGCGCCGCCGAAAGAACCAGTAGCACCTTGCACGCCAACAGAACCTTGCGCACCTTGAGCGCCGACAGCGCCTTGTGCTCCAGTAGATCCTTGCGCACCAATAACACCCTGGAATCCTTGAGCACCCTGCGCGCCAACAGTACCTTGTGCACCAACGGAACCCTGAACGCCTTGCGCACCGATTGCTCCTTGTACACCCTGTGAACCTTGTGCGCCCTGAGCACCTATAGCACCTTGAGCACCAGCAGTTCCCTGTGCTCCTACAGAACCTTGTATGCCTTGGAATCCTTGAGCACCAGTTGCTCCCTGAGCACCAACATCACCTTGTGCACCTGCTGCGCCTTGGAAGCCAGCAGCACCCTGAGCACCTACAGCACCTTGAACTCCTTGCGATCCTGTGATGCCTACTTCACCTTGTACACCAGCTGCGCCTTGTACACCTTGAGCACCCTGTATGCCTTGGAATCCTTGAGATCCAGTAGCACCTTGAGTACCTGTTGCTCCCTGAGCGCCAACATCACCTTGTGCTCCGATTGCTCCTTGAGCACCTACTGCCCCCTGTACGCCTTGAGATCCTTGTACACCCTGAAATCCTTGTGCGCCTTGCGATCCAACAGCACCTTGAATGCCTTGCGAACCTTGAGCACCAACATCACCTTGTGCTCCGACTGCTCCTTGAATACCTTGAGCACCCTGAACTCCCTGTGCTCCTTGATTGCCTACAGAACCTTGTGCCCCTGTTGCACCTTGCACGCCTTGAGCACCTTGCACTCCTTGGAAACCCTGGAACCCTTGAGAACCCTGGACTCCTTGGAATCCTTGAGAACCTTGTGCACCTTGAACTCCTTGGAAACCCTGTGCACCCTGGACGCCTTGAAATCCTTGAGCGCCAATTAATGTTGGGTCTGATGCATTGACTGAGAATGCAATATTTGCCAAAGCCCCAGAAGAAGTAACAGAAACATTAATCGTGCTAGTATTATTAAAGTTAAGGCTAGTATTAGATGTAGTCAATGCACTGTTAGCATAAACAGCTGCAGTGTTTGCTGCACTGGCTGCTGTTGCACCAGAAACATTGGCTTTGTCAAACGCAGAGTTTGCTTGATCGTTCGCCGCCGTGATACGGGTCGCGAGATCCTTAACTTGATAAATTCTTGGATTAGACATTTCTTACTAGATCTTTTTACACCCAAGGAAGTGGCGGAGAAACGACTGGCGGATTCTTTTGATTCTCAATCTGTTGCTCAACAGCAGTTTCTGTGGCTTCTTTGTCAACACCATTAGCCCAGATCCAATTGAGCACTTGCTCTTTGGTCAATTCTGCATATGGTGTGAAAGACTCACCTGTATTTATAGGTATGCTGCAGGTGCTGTAAACGCTGGCGTTGTAAGCAGCATCAGTGCCATTGCATTGCCAATGCGCCGTGAAGACGACATTAGTATTAGCATTTTCTTGTGGGTGACAGTCGAGTTGTGAAATATTCCAAGTGATAGTTGTCATTTATTTGCTCTCCAATGCGGTGACTTTCGCCATTAGTTCGTTAATCATTACTTGCTGTTCTTGTATTGCCTTGACCAAAATTGGGATAATGTTTTGGTAGGCGACATTGAGATGATTTGTGCCTTCCTGCACCACGCCATCAAGGTACGCTTTGCCAGCCATAGCCTCTTGCAGTTCCTGCGCGATAAAACCTGGTTGCACGCTCTGGTCTTTGCTATAGTTTTGTTTATATTGGAAGGTAACTGGGCGCATAGCATTAACAACATCAAGCCCAGAGTCAAGCGGTTGGATGTTGTCCTTCAACCGAGCATCGGAGCCGTTGACATACGCGCCAGCGCCCCACACGCCCGTGCCGTTGCATTGCAGGTTATACGCACCTTGATCAGTTGTGCCGCCAACAATAAATTCATTGTTTAAAGTAAAAGTTCCAACATCTGTATTTCCGTTGGTGAAAATAAATCCACCACCAAAATTACCAGATGAACTCAAGCGGACGAGTCTTGGAGTTGTCGCATCGTTTGAAATGTACAAGCCCTGCGCTGAAGTACCAAAATACGCTGATGTGCTACCCGCAGTTTGTTGAACAGTTAGTGCGCTAGTGCCAATCCCTGCTGTGGCGTTTACGCACAAAGTTCCTGCAGAGGTAATGCGGGCGCGTTCTAACGCACTAGTGCTAAAGATTAGCGGGAGAGCTCCGCGAACATTGACGATCCCGTTGCCAGCCGTATCAACGCCAAACCAAGTCCCATCAAGACCTGTGTTGCTGTTACCAGCAGACATGATGGCGTTTGTTGAACCGCTGCGATAAAGGCTTAATGCTTGCGTTGGATTGTTGCCTTCGGTAATACCTAACCCTGTAGTGTTGAGGCGCATTTGTTCTGATGCAGCAATTCGCCAAACATAAAATGGCACACCAGAACTTGCTGTTACATCCCAACCCCAAACACCTGCAGAATCGTCAAGGAACATTGATCCGCGACGATTGTTTGCACTGTCTAAGACATAAAGACTGTATCCAATAACAGCATTATTTGTACTGCTTTCAAGATACACGCCTCTAGTCAAAGAAGGTATAGTTCCTTGCGGTGCTGCGACGCCAATAGCAATATTGCCATCGTTTGTAATATTAAAGTCATCGTTCCACGCAGAACCGTTGCCGCGCTGAATTCTTAAAGTTCCTGCGTAAAACGATGCAGCGTCATTAATGTTTGCTACACGAAACCCATAAAAATCTGCTGCAGAATATCCAAGATGCAACGATCGCGTTAAAGTTCCAGTGCTACTTCCTGAACTAATATCAATATTACCACGAGGAGTGGTTGTACCAACGCCGACATTGCCGCTGCTGTCCACATACCAGCGATATGAAGAGGTCGTGTTATTCCACAACCCAAAATCACCAACACTTCCTGCTCCAAGAGAGTAATTTGAGCCTCCAGTTGAACTGGTAAGAGTTAAAGCAGCAGTAGTTCCAGATATTTGCAACTGACGGCTAAACCCTGCACTGTTAGATGGTGTGTCTGTTCCAATACCAACATTACCATCATAAAGAACAAGGTTAGTTAAATTAAATGCATTATCCGCAGAATTTGGTGTTACAAATCTTGTTCCGCGTCTGAATATAATTTCTCTACCATCACCGCTGAATGCTGAATTTCCATTAATTGATGGATCATAATTAAATGCGATAGTTACTGCACCAGTGTTTGCTGTGGTGTATGTTGTGCTTGAAGACCCAATTAATAATGCTCGATAACTTGTGCTATATCCCCAATTTGTAATTTTAAATCCTGGTCTTGCATTGGAACCAGAACCAAATGTAACATCACCAGTTAAATGCAATTGAGAATATGGTGCGGTTGTTCCAATACCAACATAACCACCAGCAGAATTTAATATGAGATTATACGCAGTGGCTGTGTTATTGCGCATTGTTTGAATAAAACCATCTCCACTTGTCGTATTAACTCCAAAATACATACCATATAAATTTGTGTCGCCTGCAATAAACAACGCACCTTTACCTGTGCCAAGTGTCGGAAAGTTACCATCAGCTGCTTGTGTAATATGAAGTTTATGTAATGCGCTTGTCGTCCCGATGCCCACCAACCCACTTGTGACATTTGCAAATACAGTGTTGGTTCCAACAGCGAAAAGATTTTGACTTAGATTAAATGTTAAGTTTGCACTGCCACCAGTGCTGCCGCTATTGTTGAACAATATTTGCGTGTTAGATCCACCGATAGGACCTGTGGCTCCCTGTACACCCTGTGCTCCTTGAACACCTTGTGCGCCCTGTGCTCCAACAGCACCTTGAAAACCTTGTGAACCTTGCGCTCCGACAGCACCCTGTGCACCAACAGCACCCTGCACTCCTTGCGCACCTTGAGCACCGACAATACCTTGGAATCCTTGAGCGCCTTGAGCACCAACTGCACCTTCAATTCCTTGAAATCCTTGTGCTCCTTGAACACCTTGTGAGCCAGTAGCACCTTGGACACCTTGCGACCCTTGTGCACCAACAACACCTTGTGAACCTTGTGCACCTACTGCGCCCTGAGCACCCAGCGCACCTTGTACACCTTGAGCGCCTTGAACACCGTCAGCGCCTTGTACGCCTTGATGACCTTGTAAACCTTGCGCGCCAGTAACACCTTGTGCTCCTTGAGCTCCCTGCGCACCCACGGAACCTTGTACACCTTGGAATCCTTGTGCACCAACATCACCCTGAGCGCCGATTACACCTTGCGCGCCTTGAAATCCTTGAACACCAGTAGCACCTTGAGCGCCTTGTCGACCTTGCGCGCCTTGAAATCCTTGGTGTCCCTGATAGCCTTGGTGTCCTTGATAACCTTGCGAACCGAAGGCACCATTACCAGAGATTAACGATGTCCAGTTAAGAAACCCTTGTCCATCTGTGGTTAATACTTGACCATTAGTGCCATCTACACTCGGCAGAATAAATGTGGCGCCACCAGCATTTTCGGAAACAGTTAATGTTACCTGACCAGTATTTGCACCTTCTAGAATAAGACTTGCGCTAGACATTGAGTATTCCTGTTATGCTAAAATTTTCCACTTTGATGTTTTAGGGACCTTGAACACCACTGACTTATTTAGTTTTATGGGACCAGTACTTGTGGCGTTTTTATTTGTTGATACTGTATAACTTTGTTTGACCGCATTTTCGTTCTCATCAATAGGTGCTGCCGCTGTTCTAAATGATTCAGTAGAGATAGTTACTGGTGGAGTATTTGATTCTTCAGATGTTTGCCCAATGATTAACCCACCACCAGAAGTATCAGCACTAATCGTTGTTCCACCAAGAGTAATTGTATTACCACTCAAGAATAGATCTTTAAATCTTCTATCAGGAGAACCGAGGCTAAACACTTCATCTAGATCAGGAATGATATCGCGTTTCGCAATAAGATCATCCAGGTCACTCATTCTAACAGCACCGCCACCGCCTCCTGTGGCTATACTATTATTAAACCTTTTTTGTAGCATGTCAAGTTTTTTCTGTAGATTCTCAAACTCTTTTTGTAGAAGTACAGATTTATCTTCTTCTTCAGCTACAGCCTCAACTATTTTTGGAACATCAACAATTGGTTCACTTTTGCTCTTAGACAACTCACGAATCATGTAGATTAATGATTCTTCTTCTAACTCATAAAGTTCCATAATATCGATGTCTGTGGTCATCTCCTCAATGACATCGATAAGATCTTCCTTGGTTAGATTCTCCAGTGCCTTCGTTAGCCTTGGATTAGAATCTGTTTTAAGAATTTTGATTGGAGATTCAATGACAGGCTGAACAATAGGTTCAACTGACATCTGCACTTCAATCTTTGGCTGCTGGATCTGTTCTTTGAAGAATGCCTTGCTTAACTCTTCTTCTCTTTTGATAGATTCAAGAAGTGCTAGGTCAACAGGCTGACCAAAAAGACGCATCATCTTGACTAGGAGTTTCTTCTCCTCCAGCGTTTTCATATTCTTAAGAAACTAATCCAGGCTTGTATACAGTTTTTCCGTTTACAGTTACTGCTGTGAGTAATTGCTTGCGATTTGTACCCTTAGAAGTATACGATGCATGCACCCATCCAGAATTTGGACCTTCTTTCGGGTCATAAAATTCTAGAATAACCTGATCAAACTCGCAGTTCTGACTTACCCATTTAGCAAGTTCTGGGTTGGCTAATCCGTCGATTTCAAAGTCGACAGCCTCGCCATTACAATGTTGTGACTTACTAGAACCACCAACGGCAGCATTAAGGGCAGGACCGCGATAACCAGAGTTAATACGAACAGGCTTCCCAAAATGTTTACGAACAGGCTCAAGGATTTTTTCACAGACAATTTTAAGGTTTTGAGCATGTTCAGGTCCAGGTGTGTTATCAATGCGTTTGCGAATAGCAGTTTCTGACTTGGTGAACTCTTTAAGATTGAAATGTTCAGACAACTGCATATCTGATGTAACTGCTGCAGGAGCTGCTTTTGGTGCAGCCACTACTGCTGGTGCAGGAGTTGCACTAGTTGCCCAGCCGATATACTTCTTTGTCTTTTCAGAGCGATCGGCTAGACCATGTGTTCCACCATTAATCTTTTTGGTGATGGATAAAATAGCAGCATCAGTCACGCCTTGATCACAGATTGCCCAGAGTTTATTGCGCTCAAAGAAAAACATTGCTGATTCGAATGCTAGTTCTGTAGCAACAAGATCTGGGTTAGACATTACATCTGGACGCTTGCAGTAATCAGCAAAGGCTTTGTAGTTATCCTTACCTGTTAATTGTAATGCTCCGCGACCGCGATATCTCCAACCATCACCAGAAGATTCTGGTCCATTGCCCATACGAGATGCATACACGCGGTTAGCAATTTTTTCTGGCTTGCGCTCATACTGTGAAGCAATAGCATCTGATGGGAAATACTTCCCAAAGATTCCTCGAAGACCCTTTGTAGAGTAATTCAAGTTTTCTGAGAATGCCTTAAACCCACCTGTTTCGTGTGCTGTTTGAGCAAAAAAGTGAGCAGCACGAACAGGTGTTAGTTTGTAGTATGCCATTGCTGCTTTAAAGGTTCCTGCTCCCCAGGAACCATCAGCAGAAATACCAATCTTAGTCTGTAGATTCTTAAGACTCATGTTTCACCTCAGGCGATATGATCGTCGATTTCTTCAACTGCGTCTTGAACAGTTTCTTGTAATGGTGACTCTGGTGTTGGATCGGCTGGCTTGTCTTTCTTATCTTCGCCAAGTTTAGCAATCTGCATTCCACCGAGTAGACCGACGAACGCACCAATTACGGTATTGAAAGCTGGTCCGATGATAGCAAAGATATCCTTGTTATCCACCTGCTCATTAGGCAAGAAAACACCAATCATGAGAACAAGCACAACAATAAGCACAATGCTTGCTAGTGTACCGACTGTTACCTTTAGAATCCAATTCTTTAAACCTTGTTCAGCTGTTTGTAGTAAATCCATTGTAATTACCTCTTACCGTATTTTAAATATACCATGGCGCCAGTCAATTCATCCTCGAGGATGATCGGCGCATCCCTATTTTCTTTCGCGTATTGACGAATGGCTTCGCCAATCTCATCACGACCAACATAACTAGAGTAATGTTCAAATTTCTTTTTGCCTAGTTTTGCTTTATTAAATGCGTCTGAAGAAACAACGAATACTTCTTTACCAGCAAATTTTTTGCGGCGAAGCATGCTTCCTTTAGTCGTAACACCCTTTGGTACTGGTGGCGTGTCTGGTTCTAATCCAGCAATCTGCCCACTGCCAACAGTGTTAACAATTGTTTCTTCTTTGATTTGCTTTAATCTTTTCATTAGATGTTTCTTAATATACTGACCAGTTTGTCGTCTAATTGAATATCGCTCGATCTAATATCTTCACCATCAATACCCTTAATTATATTCGGCATTGCTGAAGTGCACACTAGGAAAGTCTTTAATGCGCTATAATCCTTTTCACTAATACGCAAGAATAATATTCTTGTGCTCGCCTCAACACCAAATACATTCTGGCACAATATAAGATGGTTTAACAGTAACCTTTCTTTTATCTCTCCAGTCAAACGATAACGGTGAAGTAATCGTTTAATATATCTAAATGTTTTGTAATCGTCGTCGAATTCACTTTGTATGCAGTTAGGCTTATCGTAGCACTTGGCTGCATATAACAAAACATTGGAATCATTCAATTCATCAAAAAGCATAGATTAATATTCGTTCGTGTTACCCGCATCATCATCGCGCTTACGATACCAGTCTGAATGTCTTACTGGCATCTCTTCGCGATCCCCGAGAACTTCCTCGGAGTCCATATTTAATAGATCTTCCAGCTCGTCGTTTGATACAACTTGAGCATAACCGTCAACGAATCCATCTTCTCCAGTGTCATAAACGACATAGAGATGATAGTCTGATTCGCCTAGCATATAGACTAGTTCGGCGCCAAGATCTAAAAAGTTATTGGTTGCAGACTGCGGTAATGGGAAACCAAATCTTTCTGTAACACCACGCAATTGGTTTAAAAAGATAGGTGCATTTTGATATGGTTTTTCAGTCAGCACATCAAGTTCACTGTTGATCTGATCTAAATTTTTTTCTAGATAACGCGCATCGATCTGAATAACATCATCAAATGCTTCGTTTAAAAAGTCATTGAATGTTTGCATCTTTTTCACCATTTAATTGTGGCTTCATGTCTATCTTATTTTTCTTACCTTTAGCAAATTTAATTGCTTTGAGTGCAACATCGGCTTCTTTTTGTTTCTTTCGCTCGTAATCGGCAGCTGCACTTCCTGCTTGTTTTGTATTCTTTCGGTTTGCTCTGGCTTCCAGATCAAATTTTTGCTGAGCAGCTTTTACATATGGCTTCATTTCTTCGTTCATCTCGCCTTCCATATAATTAGCTGCTGTAAGGATATAATCCTCAGCAAGTGTAATCTTGCTTTGAACCCACTCAGGTAAATTTGAGTCAGGCTTCAACATGTCATGAAGACGCTTTGCGTTGGCTAGAATGCTGCGAAGCTGAGACTTCGCCATGTCGCCTTCGTAATCGTATTCACCTTTATCTTCAGCGGATCGTTCAATTGCGTCTGTCATTTTATTTACCCATCTTTTTTGCAGCGGCTGACTTTAAGCGAGCCTTGAGCACATCACCGAAAGTGATTTTGGTCTTATCGCCGTGATGCGCAGCGAGTGACTTTTCTTTTGGAGTTACAGCAACTTTACCTTCGGCTGCTTCATTAGCATTCACTTTAGCCTGACCAGTCAGCTTTTTAATTGCTACTGCTCTATTAGCACTGCGGCTTGCATTTTTGCTGTGAATTTTTGGATCAAAAGGAGTTCCAAACTTCATTCCTGTTTTTGCACTTAATTCTTTGCTAACTGCAACACCCTTTTCTCTGCGTGATTTTTCATCTGCGCTCGATTTAGCAATATACGAACCAAGCGTCGATGCCTTCAGCTCATCAATCTGCTCGGCTTCTTCTTTCGCAAGACTCTTTAGGTTGCCCTTAACATCTTGTTTTGAATATGCACCGCTAGTAAGTTTTGATATGCGGCGAGCATACTTATTCGTCACAGCAGCGTCGCGGCGTGTAGTTCCTACAGATGCCTTAACATCTTTAGCGCGAGGTGTGAGTGCTTGCTGAGTAGCAACAAAACTATTGCGAGCATTTACCTCATCCATCTGCTCGACTTCTTCTTTCTTCATTTTTGCTTTATCTGCTTCAGCAGCACGACGAGCATTTTCTTTCTCTTGTTTATCATCTAGCCCAACATTGATTTCTCGAGAACGCTCACCTGCACTTTGGTTTCTAACTTTATTTCCATATCCATATCCTCCGAGCACTGCATATCCTCGCATTGACCTTCTTAATCTTCCCTCATCAACTGTTTCGACTTCTTCGTTTGTTCCACGCTTTTTCGCGTAGTAAGCACCTAGAGCCTGTTGAATACGCTCTTTCTTGCTCTTTCCAGCAAACTTTGGATTGTCTGACTTGACGAAATCGCTAATCCACTTTGATGCTGGATCAGCAGCTGTTAGTTTTTCTTCGATGTACTTCATAGTGGATTCCTCGGTTTCTTCTTTCTTTATTTTTGTCATATTACCAGATGCAGGTTTATTTTGCATTTTTTCGGTGTCTTTTTGCTTCAATAAATCTAGCCCACGCTGACGGCTCAATGCGCTTCTTTGTTGTTCTGAATCAAATGCACGACCTAACTTTTCTGCTGCACTCATACGGCGAGCTTCACCAACCTGCTCGACTTCTTCCATTCTATATTTTGGATTGTATTGTAATTCTCTTTCCATAGCCTTACGTGCTGGAGAATCATATTCGTCTTTCTTCATTCCTGCTTTCATTGCCTTACGAGCAAGACCACGAACATATCGATAACCTGCTGGTTGTTTGCCTGGTGGCATCTTTGGCTTTGTTTTTACTGGACCGCCGAGCGTTTCCTCTGCTTCTTTCTTGGTAACTTCATTCATTTTGGTTTCTTCCTTCTTCAGTTGTTCTCTACCAGCACGTTGTGGAATGTATCCTCTTGCTGGATCAACTTTACCCGCCTTCATTGCCTTTAATCCGAGTTGGCGAATGGCTTCTTTTTTCTTTGCTTTATTTGCTGGATTGCCTTCTTCGATTTGCTCAACTTCTTCTTTCTTCATTGATTTCTTTTCTTTAGCCGTCATTCCTTCGTATGGATTTAAGGAAACTTTTGGATTAAATCCAGCCTTAATTCCAGCGACAATTCCCTTCGCAGTTGACATGTTAGAACCAGCCATTGAACTGCTGCCACCAGATCCGCCAGCACCAATTGGTTGGCGACCACCCTTGGCATAGTATGCTTGTTGACGAGCAGTATTCATTGCACGAACCGATTGCGGTGCAGCTGCCATCTGCTTTCTAGGTGCAGGAGCAGTAATTCTTTTTGCTGCAGCAGCAGATTTGCCGCCACCTTCGACTTCTGAAGGCATCGTCATGTTAT
>Ga0208722_1000388_pt1 | contig 12358 bp, 9 predicted proteins | sample LakMenEpi21Sep11_FD_150722 | JGI IMG/M metagenome (GOLD analysis project Ga0208722, IMG submission 150722) | Freshwater microbial communities from Lake Mendota, WI - 21SEP2011 deep hole epilimnion (SPAdes) | ecosystem: Environmental > Aquatic > Freshwater > Lake > Epilimnion/Euphotic zone ... | reverse complement strand
GTACTGCAGTTACTATTCCAAGAATCTCTGCGTTATCACCATTTATTGGCTGATAAGAATCATTAGCTGGCAATAACCAGATCTGACCGCTCTTCTTACTAAAGGTCTTAACAGTTGCCTCACCATCTATCATCGCTGCAACAATCTCGCCCTTATTAGCATCTTTCTGAGAGCGGATAACAACAAAGTCTCCATCACAGATTGCAGCGTCGATCATTGAATCTCCAACGACTTTAAGCATAAATAGATCGCCCTCGCCAACAAGTGATGCAGGAAGTGGAAATACCTCTTCAACATTTTGTTCTGCAAGAATTGGGCCACCAGCTGCAATTCGACCAACTAATGGAACGTTATGAGTTCGCTCTGGCTTAATATCTTCAAATCTCTCATCACCTGGAGTTAGAACTTCTAAAGCTCTTCCGCGAGATGGGTCGCGACGGATCCAGCCTTTGGCTTCAAGGGCCTCTAATTGATATTTAACACTCGATGGGGAGGAGAGCCCTGCAGCTTCACCGATCTCACGCATTGAAGGGGGGTAGCCATTTGTCTCCATCGCCTCTTTGATTGCTAGAAGGATCTTGGTCTGCCTTGGAGTGAGGCCATTTTCATCAACAGGGCCATCTGGCAGCTCGCTTAGCTTTGAAGGTTTTTTGCTCATAGCTGGAGTTTAGAACAAAGTTGCGAATAAATCAAACAAATGTTCTAAAAAAACTTGCCGATGTCGGTGGGGAGGTGTATCTTTGGTTTTAGAACAGACGTTCGAAGAGTATCCCCACTCTTGGATTAGTTCGGTTCTAGAAGTATCTGGAGAGAGAAGATGACGACGATCGCCATCAATCCGTTCCTTGCTAAAGATGCCAGGCGCGTGAAAACCCCTATAAATCAAGGCCCAGCAGCTCTGCGACTAACCCCCCGTGGTCGAGGGCTAGCAAGGTTGGCAGTCATCTCTTCACTCTCCATACTGCTTCTCTCTGGCTATGCAGCATTTAATGGCGCAACGGCAGGATCTAATAGCGAGTCGATCTCTAGCCCTTATCTGAAGATCAGCATCAAGCCAGGAGATACCCTCTGGTCAATTGCTGAGGGGATTGCCCCGCAGGCCGATAGACGAGCCCTGGTTGCAGATATTGTTGAAGTCAATAACTTGAAATCGCCTAACCTCCAAGCTGGCCAGAAGATCTATATCCCGACACGCCCGTAGAGGCTCATACTCTTTATAAGTTGCGGAACTCTCAACCGTTGCTTTACTCTTACCCCTAGATATTGGGGTTGAATTGGGATATGCTTCCATAAGTAGTGGTTGGCACCTAAGGCTCCAATACACCCGATTTCAGGAAATGCCCAGGATTGAGAGGACGACACGCCGTGAACTGCCCCTTCTGTCGTTATGAGGATTCTCGAGTCATTGACTCGCGTCCAAGTGATGAAGGCAGCTCAATTCGTCGCAGGAGAGAGTGCACCCAATGCGGTTCACGTTTTTCAACCTCTGAAACAGCAGTTCTCTCCATCATCAAACGCAGTGGAGCAACAGAGCCCTTTAGCCGTGAGAAAGTTATTAACGGCGTTCGTAAGGCCTGCCAAAACCGGCCAGTTGATGATGATGATCTAGCGCTACTAGCAATGAGGGTTGAAGAGGCGCTTCGCTCCACAGGACAGGCAGAGATCGAAGCTCAAGAGGTTGGCATGGCTATCTTGCCGCCACTTCGCGAATTAGATGAGGTCGCCTACCTGCGTTATGCCTCGGTATACCGTAACTTCTCCTCCCTTGAAGATTTCGAAGGCGAGATCGCTCTTCTCCGGGCCCTGCCGATCGAAAAGTCAGAACTAGAGAGCGAATCTCAAGTTGCCTCCCCGCAACTTAAATGAAAAGTCCGATAAGTAGATAGCAGTAAAAAAATTAAATAGAAAAAGATAGAAAAGTTTTAAAAACAAAAATTAAAAATTCAAGAAGAAACTGGAGAAATAAGAAATGTCGGACACAGTAATCAATCGCCCATCGGGGAAAGCCAAGATGGAAAAAGGCTTAAGTATGGAGCGTATTTACACCACTTCTGGCCAACATCCATACGAGGGTGTTAATTGGGAGAGACGCGATGTGGTGCAGACCAACTGGAAGAGCGGCGAAGTTGTCTTTGAGCAACGCGGCGTTGAGTATCCAGATTTCTGGTCAGTTAATGCCTCAACCATCGTTACAACAAAGTATTTCCGCGGCGCAGTGGGAGCTGAAAATAGAGAGCACTCACTAAAGCAAGTTATCGATCGCGTTGTCCTTACCTACACCAAAGCTGGAAAAGAGCATGGTTATTTTGCAACTCCAGAAGATGCTGAAATTTTTGAACATGAATTAACTTATATGCTCCTACACCAGGTATTTTCCTTTAACTCTCCAGTCTGGTTTAACGTAGGAACATCAGCTCCGCAGCAAGTATCTGCCTGTTTCATCCTCTCAGTTGATGACACGATGGAATCGATCCTTAACTGGTATCGCGAAGAGGGCATGATCTTCAAAGGTGGATCGGGAGCTGGCTTAAATCTCTCTCGTATCCGCTCCTCAAAAGAGCTATTGAAATCAGGTGGCACTGCCTCTGGCCCAGTTTCATTTATGCGCGGCGCTGATTCCTCTGCTGGAACAATCAAATCAGGAGGAGCAACTAGAAGAGCTGCCAAGATGGTTGTTCTAGATATCGATCATCCAGATATTGAAGAATTTATTGAAACTAAGGTAAGAGAAGAAGACAAGATTCGCGCCCTTCGCGATGCTGGCTTTGATATGGATCTTGGCGGCAAAGACATCATCTCTGTGCAGTATCAGAATGCCAATAACTCTGTCCGTGTAAATGATGAATTTATGCGCGCTTATGAAAGCGGAGCCAAGTTTGGTCTAACAGCTCGCGCAACCGGTGAGGTAATGGAAGAGGTTGATTCCCGTCAACTATTTCGCAAGATGGCAGAGGCTGCCTGGGCTTGCGCAGATCCTGGAATTCAATATGACACCACAATTAATGATTGGCATACCAGCCCTGAGACAGGTCGCATCAACGCCTCCAATCCTTGCTCGGAATATATGTCACTTGATAACTCTTCCTGCAACCTAGCTTCTTTAAATCTTATGAAGTTTTTAAAGAGCGATGGATCATTTGATGCAAAGAACTTTGTTAAGGCAGTTGAGATGATTATTACTGCAATGGATATCTCAATTTGTTTTGCAGATTTCCCAACAGAGGCAATCGGCGTAACAACAAGGGCCTATCGCCAACTGGGAATTGGTTATGCAAACCTTGGCGCTCTTCTTATGGCATCAGGACTTGCTTATGATTCAGAGGGCGGAAGAGCCTTAGCTGGAGCAATTACCTCACTTATGACCGGTACTTCATATCGCAGATCTGCTGAGATGGCTGGAATTGTTGGCCCATATGAGGGATATGCCAGAAATGCAGCTCCTCATACTCGAGTAATGAAGAAGCACCAGGCAGCATCACTATCTGCTAAATCAGTTTCAACTCTTGATAGAGATGTATTGGCTGAGGCTAATAAGCAATGGGATAGCTGTATTGCACTTGGTGAGAAGAATGGCTGGAGAAATGCTCAAGCATCCGTTCTTGCACCTACCGGAACTATCGGCTTAATGATGGATTGCGATACCACTGGTATTGAGCCTGATTTCTCACTTGTTAAGTTTAAGAAGATGGTTGGTGGAGGATCACTCCAGATCGTTAACCAAACTGTCCCGCAAGCTCTAAAGAAGCTGGGATATACCGATGAGACTGTTGAAGCAATTATTGAATACATTTCAACTAATGGCCATGTAGTTGATGCCCCAGGGCTAAAGGCTGAGCATTATGATGTCTTTGATTGCGCGCTTGGAACAAGATCTATTGCTCCAATGGGCCATGTAAGAATGATGGCTGCATGCCAACCATTCCTCTCAGGTGCTATCTCAAAGACGGTAAATCTTCCTGCTGATGCAAGCGTTGAAGATGTCGAAGAGGTTTATTACGAAGGATGGAAGTTAGGGCTTAAGGCTCTTGCCGTTTATCGCGATAGTTGCAAAGTTGGTCAGCCACTCTCTGATGCAAAGTCAAAGAACAATGGCAAAGATGATCAGGTAAGCGCAGCTCCTGCTCCTGCAACTCGTAAGCGCCTACCAAAGTCACGTCCTTCAAGAACTACATCGTTCTCAGTTGGCGGGGCAGAGGGTTATATGAATGCTGGAACATATGAAGATGGCCAGCTAGGTGAGATCTTCTTAAAACTTGGAAAGCAAGGTTCAACTCTTGCAGGCGTTATGGATGTCTTCTCAATTGCAGTATCAATCGGTCTGCAATATGGAGTGCCGCTAGAGACCTATGTTTCGAAGTTCACAAACTCTCGTTTTGAGCCAGCAGGAATAACTGATGATCCAGATATTCGTATGGCCCAATCAATGATGGATTACATCTTCCGCCGCCTGGCACTTGATTACTTGCCATATGAAGAGCGCGCAGCATTTGGAATCTATACCGCAGCAGAGCGAGCAGCAGCCCTTGAAACCGGTGAATATGCTCAAATTGTTGAGGCAAAGCCAGAGGTAGTTGAAGAGAAGAAGGCCAGCGCGCCAGCTGCAAAGCCTGCAAAGGCTGCTACTTCCCTCCACCAGATTGGTTCTTCAACAGAGCTACTGGAGAAGATCGCTGGCGTTAAATCAGATGCTCCACTCTGTGTTACCTGTGGAGTAAAGATGAGAGCCTCAGGTGCTTGCTATGTCTGTGAAGGTTGCGGAAATACCTCAGGATGTAGCTAGAAAAGTAATTACAGGAGAGATTGTCGCTCCTTGATCCTTAACCCCCCAAAGAAACTTTGGGGGGTTAAATCATTTAACGCTATTTATTTAGAGTTTAAGTAAGCAATTTCTAATCATTGCAAATGAAATAAGAATAAGGTTGCCACTATGAGCGCAGAGTCAGTTAGAAAGGCGCTAGCAGCAGCAGTTGAAGCAATTGGTGGAAGCCAGAGAGCTGGCCAGATTGCAATGGCAGAGGCAGTTGCAAATGCCCTTGAAGATCGCCATCACCTCCTTGTTCAAGCAGGAACTGGAACTGGAAAATCACTGGCTTATTTAGTGCCAGCACTGGTTCATGGCAAACGAGTACTTGTTGCAACAGCAACTCTTGCGCTGCAGCGACAATTAATTGAGCGAGATCTTCCTAAGGTTCAAAAGGCTTTAGAGAAAGAATTAGGAAGAAGTATCTCCTTTGCTGTTTATAAAGGGGTTGGAAATTATCTATGTCTGCAGAAGATGAATGCTGATGACTCTGGCGTTGATAGCCAGGTATTAGTTGAGATTTCATCACTTGAATCAGATGCTCGTCGCCTCCGCCAATGGGCTAGTAGAGATGGAATCTCGGGAGATCGAGACGATGCACCTGAGGTTGATAGAAGGGTCTGGCTAGCTAATTCAACATCTGGAAGAGAGTGTGTGGGGGCAGATGAATGTCGCTTTGGAGCGCAATGTTTTGCAGTGAAGGCTAAAGCAAAGGCCCAGAGCGCAGATATTGTCGTTACCAATCACACCTTACTTGCAATTGAAATCGTTGACTCTCATCCAATATTGCCAGAGCGAGATGCAGTGATTTTAGATGAGGCTCATGAGTTTATGGATCGCACTACTCAAGCAGTAACAGAGGAGCTAACGGCAGCAAGAGCTAGTAGAGCAGCAAATATGCTGCGCAAACACCTTCCAGGAAAAGCTGCTGAGGCGCTAGGTAAGGCTTGTGAGGGATTTAGCAGAGCACTTGATGAGTATGGACAAGAGTTTCGAATTAAAAGTAGCGATGAGCGAAAGCTTCAAGAACTACCACTTCTTCTAGCTCCTTGGGTAAGAAAGATAAAAGAGGGAGCAGAGAGCGCTATTGCGCTAATTAATGCCGATTCACTAATTGTTGATCCAGATGCTTTAGCTGAGCGGGCTCGGGTAAAGGGGGCGGTAAATGAAATTAAAGTAACTGCATCCAAGATGCTAAAAATTGGCAGTAATCAAGTTCTCTGGTTTGAGCCTACTTTTTCAACTCTCTATCTTGCTCCACTTGAAGTTTCACATCTATTACGCGAGAACTTATTTACTAAAACTCCAGTTATCGCAACTAGCGCAACTTTGAGTGTGGGAAATAGTTTTGCTGCAATTGCTAAGAGTTTTGGAATTGATCCGCTAGAGGCTAGCCAAGATGAAAGTAGTGATGGCGGGGGAGATATTGATCCTGAGAATTTAGTATCACTTGATGTTGGCTCACCTTTTGATTTTGCCAGCCAAGGGGCGCTCTATCTTCCAAGAGATCTTCCTGAGCCAACAAGAGATGGGCCAAGTGCGCAAGCTCTTGTTGAGTTAGGTGAGCTAATTGATGCTGCAGGGGGAAGAACACTGGCGCTATTTTCATCATGGCGTGGAGTTGAGATGGCTGATGAACATCTAAGGCGAGTATTGGCAGAGCTTCCAATAAAGATTATTACCCAGAGGCGGGGCGATAGCGTTGGAGTATTGGTTGAAAAATTTGCGCAAGATCCGACTTCAATATTGCTTGGAACTATGAGCCTCTGGCAGGGAGTTGATGTGCCGGGGCCATCTTGTATTTTGGTAGCAATTGATCGAATACCTTTTCCAAGACCTGATGATCCAGTGATGTCGGCAAGAGCTGCCCAGATAGATGCATCTGGCGGCTCTGGTTTTATGCAAGTCTCACTGCCAAGGGCTGCACTACTTCTTGCTCAAGGAACGGGAAGATTGATTCGATCTATTGAAGATCGCGGGGTGGTGGCAATCCTTGATTCAAGAATTGTTAATAAACGCTATGGATCAGTGCTTTTAAACTCTATGCCGCCGCTATGGAGAAGTAGCGATGGGGCTGTGATTAGAGAATCTCTTAAAAGACTTGCTAGCCAATATAACTCCACAGGGCAGTGATATCCCCAAAGCCTTAAGTTTTGCTATTTCTTAAAGAGATTAAAGAGGCATCATCTGCAGGATGCGAATAACTCTTCTAGCAATTTTTATATTAATTTCTTCGATAACTACTGCTAATAGCGCCTGTGAGGGCGAGACATGTATTGATGTTAAAGCTGATCAAGAGAGCAATGAAGTAGTAATCACCGTCAAGAAAGGTAAGGCAGGAGGAGAGGCATCAACTTCGCCAAAGCCAAGGCCAACGCCAAGGCCAACAATAAAGCGGCCTTGGATTCCCTGGCTTCCAAAGCCAGTTGCTACAAGTAAAGCCGTGGCGCTAGGGCCAAAACCTTCGCCAAAGCCAAGAGTGAAGAGAATTTCTGGATCTCAAATTAGCGATCAAGTTAAGAGCTTAATTCCTAGGGGAGAGATAATTACACAACCTTTAGATAACATCTTGGTAAATCAGAGCGTTAACTTTTTAACTAATACTCCCTTACATTTCACCACAGTACTTGTAGTTCTTGGCACCCCAATAACAATTCATCTAACTCCTGAGTTTTTCTGGGAATTTGGAGATGGTAATAGCTATGGCACCAGGCTTGCTGGCGCGCCATACCCATTAATGCTAATTGAAAATACCTATAAAAGTTCGGGTCAGAAGACAGTGGAACTAACCACTACCTGGAGCGGTTTTTGGAGAGCAGGATCTCTTGGCGCGCCAATTGATGGAGTGATTGTGCAGAAGGTGAGGAGAGATCTAGAGATTCGACCTGCCCGGGGTATCTACAGAGGATAGTTATCAACATTTCTCCAGATTGAAAAAACATAGATCAATCGGTCCCAAGATGCTTTGCCTATGACAACTCTTACAACTCCTAAAGATCTTATTGCAGCCGTTCCCTTTTTAATTGGGTTTAATCCAACCGATTCAATAGTGCTATTAAGCCTCAATAGCGATGCAATTGCTATGGCAATTCGAATAGATTTTCCAGATCAGATTGGCGCAGATGAGTTAAGGCTTCTAACCTCGCACCTATCCAGAGATGGCGCTGACTCTGTTATTGCGATTTTTTATAGTAGTGAAATTGGGCAGAGCCAAAATGAAATCATGTCAGAAGTTCTTGCCGCTATCACTGATTTTGGACTTAGCCTTCGAGAGGTCATAACTGTTGAAAAGGATCGATACCGATCACTTATTTGTGAAGACTTGAGCTGCTGTCCAAGTCAGGGAAGTCAACTACCTGAATTAATTGATTCACGAATTGCTGCAGAACAAGTCGCCCAGGGCAGGCCGATCCCTTATGCAACTCTTGAGCAGCTAATCGATTCAATTTCGCCACTTGATAGCGATGAGGAATTACTTAAACTAATTGGTAGCGTCGAGCTGATTGATTATGAAAAAGATCCAATAGCTTTTCAAAGGCAGGGAGCCAGCGCTGTAGATGAATTTATAGAAGAGTTTAAATCTCATGGCTTTGTAAGAGATAAAGCGTTAATCTCTCTGATTTTGGTTCGCCTTAAGGATTTGCAGGTTAGAGATTATGCACTTGGAAGTGTTAGCGCTGAGAGCCTTGATATCTACTTCACTGCCTGGAGATGGTTGCTTCGAATTGCGCCAAAGGGCTACATCGCCCCAGTTGCTAATTTATTTGCAGCCGTTGCCTATGAACGCGGTGATGGGGCGCTTGCGCAGAGAGCTTTAGATAGAGCAGATAGTGATGATCAAAGCTATGCGATGAGTAAATTACTTAGACAGGTCTTTAACTCCGGTTGGGCTCCTAACTCATTTGCCCAGATGCGAAGTGAGCTACACCCCAAAATTTGTAGTGAGCTTTTCTCAGGTACTATCTAGAGGTGAACATTGGCGTTCCAAAAGAGATAAAGAACCATGAGTATCGAGTCTCTCTAACCCCAGCAGGAGCTAGAGAATTTATCCGCCAGGGTCATAAAGTTTTAGTTGAGAGCTCAGCTGGTCTTGGATGCGCAATCTCAGATGATGACTATAAAAACGTTGGAGCAACAATACTTTCCTCAGCAGATCAACTCTGGGCTGAATCTGAATTAATCTTAAAAGTTAAAGAGCCAATCGCTGGGGAATACCAGAGGATGAGAGCTGGCCAAGTTCTCTTCACATATCTTCATCTTGCAGCCTCTAAGGAGTGCACTGAGGCGCTAATCAAAAGCGGCATCACAGCAATTGCTTATGAAACAGTTGAGTTGAATTCAACTCTTCCACTTCTTGCTCCAATGAGTGAGGTTGCAGGGCGTATGGCTCCACAAGTTGGAGCAGCAGCTCTCCAGGCAAGCGCTGGAGGGCGAGGAGTATTACTTGGAGGAGTTCCGGGGGTTAGACCTGGAAAGGTATTAATCCTTGGTGGAGGAACTGCAGGTCTTGCAGCGGCAACGATTGCTCTAGGTATGAGAGCTGATGTAACGGTTATTGATTTAAATCAGAGCAGGCTTGCCTATATAGATCAGATATTTAATGGAGCGGTAAAGACTTTAGTTTCAAATACCCATGAGATAGAGCAAGAAGCTCTTGCATCAGATTTAATCATCGGAGCAGTTTTGATACATGGCGCAAAGGCTCCTAAATTAATTAGCAATGAATTGGTTTCGCAGTTAAAGAAGGGCTCAGTCTTAGTTGATATCGCAATTGATCAAGGTGGCTGCTTTGAGGATTCAAAGGCGACAACGCATGCAGATCCAACATTTAAGGTTCATGAGAGCATCTTTTACTGTGTTGCAAATATGCCAGGAGCCCTACCCCTTACCTCCACCTACGCTCTCTCAAATGCGACACTGCCCTACGCTCTATCACTTGCCAATAAGGGCTGGAAGGCGGCGCTATCTGAAAACCCTGGCCTTTCTAAGGGGCTAAATGTCCATAATGGCGAGATCACCTATAAAGCAGTGGCCGAGGCCCATGGCATGGCAAGTGTTGAGATGGACTTTTTACCTTAAGTTTTCTAAAGTCCGCCCTAGGTCAAGAGTTCCAGCATTAAGCCCCGGCTAACTGGACGGCAACCCTCCACCGCGGTGGGGTGCTCCGGGTGAGGACCTGGTCGATTGCAAAGTGCATCGACAAGCGCGGGTCTGACAACTATTGCCAGGCCTTAAGCTCCTAATTTGCGAAAGGCAAGGAAAAAAAAGTGAAAAAACTCTTTAAATTCATTCCCTTACTTCTAACTGCTCTAGTAATCACAGCATGTTCTTCATCAAGTGATGAAGGCGCAACAAGTGAGTCAACAACATGCTCTCCAGAATCTCTTGCAACAGTTGAAGCAGGAGTTCTAACAATTGCAACAGGTGAACCTGCCTACTATCCATGGGTTATCGATGATGCCCCAGAATCAGGCGAGGGCTTTGAAGCAGCTGTTGCATATGCTGTTGCAAGCGAGCTGGGCTATGACCAGTCTGCAGTCAAGTGGGTTCGTACCAGTTTTGATGCTGCAATTGCTCCAGGACCAAAGACATTTGATTTCAATCTTCAGCAATATTCAATAACTGATGAGCGCAAGCAAGTTGTTGATTTCTCATCTGCTTACTACAAATCAAATCAAGCAATCGTCTCCTTCAAGGGAAGCAAGATTGATGGAGTAACAACGCTCCAGGGACTTGCAGATGCTGGAGCCAAGCTTGGAGCCGCTGTTTCAACTCTCTCACTTGATGTAATTGAAGGCCAATTAGGGCTAAAGGCTGCGGTATTTAACGATAACGCTGCTGCTGTTACTGCCCTTAAGAATAAGCAGATTGATGGTCTAGTTGTAGATCTTCCAACTGCTTTCTATCTCTCGGCTGTTGAAGTTCCAAATGGAATCATCGTTGGACAAATTGATGGCAGCGATACTGGAGATCAAGGGTTTGGTCTCTTGCTATCTAAAGATAATCCCATCACTTCATGCGTATCAGGAGCAGTTGATGCCATCACTAATAGTGGAACACTTCAAGCCATTATTGATCAATGGTTAACATCTTCTGTCGGAGCGCCAGTACTTGGATAGTTGCCAAATCAGGCAAACTACTAAGCATGGCTAATGGCTAAGAAATCGGGGCGTGGCTCAATTAGAGCTACGCCCTCTTCTTATAACTTTGGGGGCAGTTGGAGCCCAAGTGAGATAGAACTAGCAAGACGTGAGGCAAGGCGAGCGAGAAATAAAAGAAGTGCGCTCATTGCAGCCCTCTCCAGCTTCTTAGTCCTGGGAACACTCGGTCTAGTCCTAGTTACCTCACCTGGCTGGGAGACGCTTCGCAATACTTTCTTTAAGTGGGCTTATGGCTTTGAGATTCTGCCCAAAATACTTCTCGGCTTTACCACCAATGCCACCTTAACCGTTATCGCAGGAACCTCTGTAGCGCTAATTGGTCTAGCGATAGCGCTACTTAGGACTTCTAGATCTCCTGCCTTAACTCCATTTAGGATTCTTGCGACACTTTATGTTGATGTATTTCGCGGCATTCCAATGTTGCTAGTAATTCTTCTAGTGGGCTTTGGTATTCCAGCCCTACAGATAAAGGGCTTAACCAATAATGTTTTGGTTTTAGGAACTCTTGCAGTAATTATCACTTATTCGGCATATGTTGCTGAAGTTATTCGCTCTGGAATTCTTACAGTGCACCCAAGCCAGAGAGCTGCTGCTAGATCACTGGGTTTGAGTAATTTTCAGACGCTTCGCCATGTAGTTCTTCCTCAGGCGCTTAAGAGAGTCACCCCGCCACTTCTTAATGACTTAGTAGCGCTAATTAAAGATACTGGCCTAGTTTCAATTTTGGGTGTTACCGATGCGGTAAGAGCTGCTCAGATACAAACTGCAAAGACTTTTAATTACACCCCATATGTAATGGCGGCAATCATCTTTCTCCTAGTGACAATTCCCCTAACGCGCTGGACTGATCGGATGCTTAGAAACTCTTATGAGCGAGAAAATGCAGTGGGGCAGGCATGAGTAAGGCAGTCCTAGAGTTAGATAAGGTTAGGAAGAGCTTTGGAAGCGAAGTTGTTCTTGAAGATATTTCCTTTAAAGTCTTAGAGCATAAAGCCACTGTCTTTATTGGCGCATCCGGAAGTGGAAAGTCAACGCTACTTCGCTGCATTAATTTACTTGACCAGATAGATGATGGGCAGATACTCCTTGACGGGCAAGATATCTCTGCAGCTGATGTAAATCCTGATGAGGTGAGAAAGAAGTTAGGAATGGTCTTTCAATCCTTTAATCTCTTTCCTCACATGACGGTGCTTGAAAATGTTATTTTGGCTCCAACCAAGGTGCAAAAGGTGGCAAAAGAGATAGCGATAGATGAGGCTTTGGAGCTATTAAATAAGTTTGGTTTGAAGGAGAAGGCTGATCAATATCCAGATCGGCTAAGTGGGGGTCAACAGCAGAGAGTTGCCATTATCCGCTCCCTTGCCAGGCACCCTCGACTGCTATTACTTGATGATAT
>Ga0208722_1000378_pt1 | contig 12486 bp, 10 predicted proteins | sample LakMenEpi21Sep11_FD_150722 | JGI IMG/M metagenome (GOLD analysis project Ga0208722, IMG submission 150722) | Freshwater microbial communities from Lake Mendota, WI - 21SEP2011 deep hole epilimnion (SPAdes) | ecosystem: Environmental > Aquatic > Freshwater > Lake > Epilimnion/Euphotic zone ... | reverse complement strand
GTGTAGTTACTCTTCTTTTTGGAACAACTCTTTCATTCTTCGCACTTTGGTTTGCGGGAAAGAATGCTTCCCGCACAAATTATCGTCCAGACAAATGGCAAATCCCAGAAGTTTTAGTTATTACCTCAGCTTTTTTTGGATTAGTTTCCATGCGATTTACTGAAAGTTCAGTACTTAGCCCAACCACAAGCCCTTTAGTTTTTCCTTCCATTGATTTTGTGACACTGCTTAGTATTTGGGTGGCAGCCTTGGCCATTGTTTTCTCCCCTCAACCACCTTTAAGCAATAGAAGATTTAATTCTTTTAGTAATTCTTATGATCAATTACAAAAGAGTGCTGCATGATTAAATTTGAGAACGTAACCTTCAAATACAGTGGTGCCAATTTTCCCATCCTAGAAAATGTCAATCTAACTATTCCGGCAGGAGAACTTGCCTTAGTAGTTGGTAAAACAGGTTCAGGAAAATCAACTCTGCTGGGATTAATTAATGGTTTGGTGCCAAGTTTTACTGGTGGAGATTTCTCAGGCAACGTTTCAGTTAATGGGCGATCCATCAAGGAATTTCCTCCTCGTGATTTTGCAGATTTAGTAGGTGTGGTCAGACAAGATCCTCGAGCATCTTTTGTAACTGATCTTGTTGAAGATGAACTTGCCTATGGAATGGAACAACTAGGAGTTTCTCCAAGCACAATGCGCAGACGAGTTGAAGAAGTGCTGGATCTTTTGGGATTAGAGGATTTAAGAAATAGATCTCTTGCCACTCTTTCTGGTGGACAACGACAAAGAGTTGCAATTGCTTCGGTATTGACTACTAATCCCAAGGTTTTAGTTTTAGATGAACCAACCAGTGCACTTGATCCAAGTGCAGCCGAAGAAGTTTTAGCAGCTATTCAAAGATTGGTTCATGATCTTGGATTAACTGTGGTGTTAGCAGAACACAGATTAGAAAGAGTTGTGCAATACGCAGATCGAGTAATTGTTGTCGATAGAGATGCTGAAGTTTATGCAGATAGACCTGCCCAAGTTTTTGCCAATTCACAACTTGCTCCCCCAGTTGTAGAACTAGGTCGAGCAGCAGGATGGTCACCACTTCCTTTGACAGTTCGTGATGCTCGAAAATTTGCTGATGAATTAAGAATTCGTTTAGAGAAATCTAAACCAAGAACAAGGGTTAACACACCAGTTAAAAACCTAGTTAATGTACAAAACCTTAATTTTAATTATGGAAATATTCGTGCTTTAAGAAACATAGATTTAAATATTTCTGATGGAGAAATTGTGGCCTTAATGGGTCGAAATGGTTCCGGTAAATCAACTCTTCTTTCTCAACTAGTTGGACTCCTTGAGCCAACAGTAGGTTCAGTTTTAATTGATGGAAAAAATCCCAATGCCTTGCAAGGAAAATTATTAATTGAAAGTGTGGGATTAGTTCCCCAAGAACCTACCGATTTGTTGATTTCAGATTCTGTAAGTAAGGAATGTATTGCCAGTGATAGTGACTCAGGAGCAATTCCTGGAACAACTTTGAATATTTTTGAACAATTAACAACTGATGTTTCAGAAGATTCTCATCCCCGAGATCTTTCTGAAGGTGAAAAATTATCTTTAGCTCTTGCAGTTGTTTTAGCAGCTAAGCCTCCTTTGATCTTGTTAGATGAACCAACTCGTGGTCTTGATTACGCAGCCAAACGACAACTTGTTTCAAATCTTCAAAAACTTGGCAAAAAGAATCACACAGTAATTCTTGCCACCCATGACGTGGAATTAGCAGCTGAAGTTGCTACCAGAGTTATCTTGTTAGCCGATGGAGAAATTGTTACCGATGGTCCAGTGAACGAAGTGCTTTCAAGTTCTCCCATGTTCTCGCCACAAGTTTCCAAAGTTATGTCTCCTGCCCAATGGCTTACAGTTTCTGATGTCGCTTACGCACTTGAAGAATTGAAATGAAATTAATTAAATTTAATTCCTTAACAACGGTTTCAATGGGTGTGACAACCTTGATTGGTTTGATTGCTTTTTTGTGGCCATTTTTCTTACAAAAAGAATCAATGTTTGGCAATAACTCAGATAACGCATCAATACTTATTTTGATAATTGTTCCTCTAGTTTTAATGGTTGCCTTAGCTGATGTAATGCAAGGTGGAATTGATTCACGCTCATTAGCAATTCTTGGTGTGTTAACAGCAGTAGTTGCAGCCGTTAGACCACTTGGCGCAGGTGTTGCCGGTTTAGAACCGGTGTGGGCAATCATCATCATTGGTGGAAGAGCATTGGGTGCAAGTTTTGGTTTTGTTTTAGGTGCGATCGGAATTCTTGGTTCTGCTGTTTTAACCGGTGGCATTGGTCCTTGGTTACCGTTTCAAATGTTGGTTGCAGCTTGGGTAGGGGCCGGTGCAGGTTTACTTCCAAAATTAACTGGGAAAAAGGAAATACTTTTAATTTCTGCCTATGGATTTGTTGTTGGTTTCTTTGCCGGACTTTTACTTAATCTTTGGTTCTGGCCTTTTGCTAATGGTTTATTACCTGAGATTTCTTTTGAACCTGGTTTAGCAATAACCGAACAACTATCACGCTGGATCAGATTTAGTCTTTTAACAAGTTTTGGTTATGACTTACCTAGAGGAATTCTTACCGCGGTTTTGTTATTTTTTCTAGCAAATCCTCTACTCAAAGCCATGCGACGAATGACAAAGCGGGCGAATTTTTCTAACGCTGTAGTCTTTAAGGCGTGATTAATTCGGTTCTAGCTCTTGGCTTTGATGACAGCAAAATTAATTGGTCAGAGCTAACCCCTATTGCTATTGAACATAAGAAAACTGCCACAGCAGAAGACATAAACAAGGCAATTGATGCCAATATTTCAATCGTGGGCGTTAATGTCTCCTCAGACATAGTTTTAGCAAGTGGATTAATTGGTGGATTTTTAAACATTGATGCTGCCTCTTTATTAGGAAAATCAAGTGTGGGACAAGACCAACAATGGATCAAAGACGCAGGTTCTTTAAGAGACCTATTAATTGTGACCAGAAAATTAAAGTCAGAGACTCAAGAACTAATTAGTCAAACACTAGGTGCTGACTCACTGGAATTATTCAATTCGTTAAACACCATTGCTCAAAGACAAACCCGAACAATCTTGGTGGGACCAGGAGCAATCGCTCTAGGTTTTATTGCCATGAGATCAAATTCGAAGTTAAAAGAGTCTTTGCTTGTTGCTAACACTCCAACTATTCCTTCATTAACTGAAGCAATTAAATTCATGGGCTGCAAAGTGATTATGAATACCAAAGAGAATATTCATCCCTTGGCTGAGCTTGCTTTAGCGGTAAGTGCTTTAAAAGCTAGCGAACTTTAGATTCAACAAAAGGTGGTTTTGTAACCACAAACTCTAAAGAATTTCCTCTCACGTCAACAAAAACTTTGTCGTTAATTTCTATCTTGGAATCAACTAATGCCAATGCAATACCTGATTTAAGTGTTGGGGAAAAAGTTCCACTTGTAATTTCACCAATATCTTTTTTATCAACATCTAGCACTCTCATATGACTACGAGGAATTGCTCGTTCCACAGCTTTGATGCCCACAAGTTTTCTTTTTATGCCATTTGCTTTTTCTTTTAACAATGCATCTTTTCCTAAGAAATTGGATTTCTCTAAATTAACTGCCCAAGATAAACCAGCTTCAAGAGGAGAAATATTCAACGAAATATCTTGGCCATGCAAGGGATAACCCATTTCAGTTCTTAAAGTATCTCGAGCACCTAAGCCAACAGCCTTTGCTCCATATTTCTGTCCTTTAGAAATAATTTCATCCCAAATATTTATTGCCCCTTGTGCTGGAATTAATAATTCGAAACCCCTTTCACCGGTGTAGCCAGTACGACAAATTGTGATGGGTTGACCCATAAATGAAACATCTTTGAAAGCCATGTATTGCATATCTGTTGGCAGTCCTAGATCGTTTACTAATTCAAAAGATTTTGGACCTTGAATTGCAATTATGGCAATATCTTGATGAAGATTATTAACTTCAATATCTTTAGAAATATTGCCTTTGATTATCTCTAAAACTTTTGTCGAATTTGAAGCATTAGGAATTATTAAGACTTCATCTTTTGATCTTAGATAAACAATTAGATCATCAACAACTGTGCCGTCTTCAGAAAGTAAAGTTGAATATTGCGCTTGTCCTGGTTTTATGCGACTAATGTCGTTGGTCAAAATCTTGTTTAATTGCTCAGCCGCATTTTCACCAATTAGAGTTGCTGTTCCTAAATGGGAGACATCGAAAAGTCCAATAGCTTCTCGAGTGGCGTTGTGTTCTGCTAACACACCACTGCCGGTGTATTCAAGTGGCATTTGCCAGCCGCCAAAGGGAGCAAACTTTGCACCCATTTCAACATGACGGATGTGAAGTGGTGAATTAATTAGCTTGGCTGAATCGCTCACAAAACAAAACGCTACTAGGCTATTGCCCATGCCAATTACTCGCCTCACTGATTCAAAAAACATTTCAGCAAACGAAGTATTGGTTGTGGGTTTTGCTCAAACAGATAATGGACCTGAATTACTCGACTCAGCAATTGCATTGGAACCAACTTCTAAAAGCGAAATTTCAGAAGCAATCAAATTAACTAATTTTTCAGGAAAGAAATCAGAACTTACTTTTTTAACAATAAAAAGTGGAGTCTTGTGTGTTGGACTTGGGAAAGTCTCAAAAACTCAACCGCTAGAAATGGAAACACTAAGAAGAGCATCAGCTGTGGCAGCAAGAGCATTAGCTGGTAAACCCTCAGCCCTATTTGCACTGCCAACTAGCACAACAGTTGCCACTCACGCTGTAACTGTAGGAGTTGAACTTGGTGCTTACACTTTTACACAATTTAAGACTAAGACTGAAAAAACTTCAGAAGGTTTAAAGCAAGCAAATATTTTAGTAAAAGACTTATTTGTTAATAAGTCAGTATTTCAAGAGGCTCAAATTATTGCTGAGTCTGTAAAGAATGTGCGAAATTTGGTAAATACTCCACCAAGTCACATGTATCCAGAAACTTTTGCAGATTATGTTAAAAAATCTTTCAAAAGAAACGCCAAATTAACTGTAGAAATTTTGGAAGAAAAAGCTCTGAAGAAACAAGGATACGGAGCACTAATTGGGGTTGGTCAAGGATCAGTTAATCCCCCAAGATTTGTTCGCCTTGCTTATAAATCTCGTGGAGCCGATTTTCATCTTGCCTTAGTTGGCAAAGGAATTACTTTTGATACCGGTGGAATATCTTTGAAACCTCCTTCTTCAATGCACACCATGAAATGTGACATGGCTGGTGCTGCAACTGTTATTGAAGCTTTTAGAGCCATAATGCAATTGGATTTAAAAATAAATGTGTCAGCTTATGCAGCGTTAGCTGAAAATATGCCTTCTGCAACCGCACAAAGACCAAGTGATGTTGTGACAACATTTGGTGGCAAAACTGTTGAAGTATTAAACACAGACGCCGAAGGAAGACTTGTGTTAGCGGATGCTTTAGGTAGAGCACAAAAAGATAAGCCAGATCTAATAATTGATATTGCAACCTTGACTGGTGCTGCAACTGTGGCACTTGGTTCAAGAACGGCTGGAATTATGGCCAACAAAGAAGAAGCTCGAGACCAAGTTTTTGCCAGTGCCAAAGAAACTGGTGAAGCTATGTGGCCCATGCAGATTCCAGAAGAAACTAGAACAATCCTTGATTCCAAGACTGCAGACATTGCAAATGTTGGTTTCACTCCAAATCCTGCCGGTGGAATGATGGTGGGCGCTGCCTTCTTACAAGAATTTGTGGATGAAAACATTGCTTGGGTGCATATAGATATAGCACCACCAGCTTTTAATGAAGGTGCTCCTTACGGCTACAACGGTTTTGGTGGCACAGGTGTTGGAGTCAGAACTCTTGTTCATCTGGCACAAAAACTTGCCAAAAATTAATTTGGTATTTAATTTCCCCACGCATTGAAACCCGAAATTGCTGGTTTTGACTTGCGTGAAAGGATATAGATAGACAAGCCTCACGAGGGTGGAATCAGAAGAAAGGTTACAAGTGGCCTCATACGACCTAGTAATCCTTGGAGCAGGAAGCGGCGGTTATGCCGCAGCGTTACGTGGTTCCCAACTTGGTTTAAAAGTCGCACTAATTGAACGTGATGTTCTTGGTGGAACTTGTTTACATCGTGGATGCATTCCAACAAAAGCTTTATTACATGCAGGTGAAATTGCAGACAGTGTTAGAGAATCTGCCTCATTTGGGATTAAATCTAATTTATTAGGCGTTGATATGCCTGAGGTAAATAATTACAAAGACGGTGTTGTAAATCGTCTTTACAAAGGTTTGCAAGGTTTAGTAAAACATCGTGGTGTTGATTACATCACTGGTGATGGAAGATTCATTGGTCCTAACAAAGTTAAAGTTGGCGATCAAGAATTTGTTGGGACTCATGTTGTGCTTGCTACTGGTTCTTTTCCAAAATCACTTCCAGGTTTAGAAGTTGACGGTGAACAAGTAATCAACTCAGAACATGCTTTAAAACTAAATAAAGTTCCTGCCAGTGTGATAATTCTGGGCGGTGGCGTCATTGGTGTTGAGTTTGCCAGTGTGTGGAAATCTTTAGGTTCAGAAGTAACAGTTATTGAAGGACTTCCAAGATTAGTTCCCGCCGAAGATGAAGCTGTTTCAAAAGCTATGGAACGCGCATTTAGAAAACGTGGCATTAATTTCTCAACCGGTGTTCGTTTTGCCGGTGTTGATAAAACCAAACATGGTGTGGTGGCAAAACTTGAAGATGGGCAAACTTTTGCAGCAGATTTAATGCTAGTAGCTGTTGGAAGAGGATCTGCTACTAGAAACCAAGGATTTGAAGAAGCAGGTTTGGAATTTGATGGTGAGCTAATCAAGGTTAATGAGAATTTACAAACAAGTATTCCCAATGTTTATGCAGTTGGCGATATTGTGCGCGGACCACAACTTGCTCACAAAGGGTTCCAAGAAGGAATATTTGTGGCGGAACACATTAAAGGTTTGAATCCAAGAGTGATTGACATAACTGCTATTCCAAGAGTTACCTACTCAGAACCTGAAATTGCTTCAGTTGGTTTGAATGAAAGTGCTGCTAAAGAAAAATATGGTGCAGATCAGTTAAGAACTGTGCAATATGACTTGGCTGGAAATGGTAAGAGCCAAATTCTTAAGACTGCTGGATTCATTAAACTTATTGCTCTTAAAAATGGTGGCCAAGTGGTTGGAATTCACATGTTGGGATCAAGAGTTGGCGAACTACTTGCTGAAGCACAATTAATGTATTCATGGGATGCCTCACCAGAAGATGTTGCACCATATGTTCATGCTCATCCAACAATGTCTGAAGCAATGGGTGAAGCTGCCATGGCACTTGCCGGCAAACCGCTTCATACCCACGATTAACTAGAAAAGGATAAAGTATTTAAATGGCAACTAACGTAACAATGCCCCAACTCGGTGAATCAGTAACCGAAGGAACCGTTACTCGTTGGTTAAAAAATGTGGGCGATGTAATTAAAGTAGACGAAGCCATTGTGGAAGTTTCTACAGACAAAGTTGACACAGAAATACCATCTCCAGTTGCTGGAGTTTTATTAGAAATTAAAGCCGCACAAGATTCAGTTATCGCAGTTGGTGCAGTTATGGCAGTAATTGGTGAAGCAAATGGTGCAACCCAAAGTGCACCACAACCAACTGCTCCAGTTGTGCAAACTCCCCCGCCAGCTCCAACTCCTCCAGTAGCACCTGTAGTTGAAAAACCTGTCGCAAAAATTCCTGATCCTGTTCCAGTTGCACCAGTTGTAACTACTCCTGTTGCACCAACTTCAACAGGTTCAGCAACTGTGAATGTATTACTTCCTGCACTAGGTGAATCAGTTACCGAAGGAACAATTACTCGCTGGCTAAAAAACGTGGGCGACAGTGTTTCATTAGATGAAGCAATCGTTGAAATTTCAACTGACAAAGTTGATACTGAACTTCCTTCTCCTGCAGCAGGGGTAATTGCTGAAATTAAAGTTGCTCAAGACCAAGTAGCAGCAGTTGGTGCTGTGCTGGCAGTTATTTCTACATCCGCAAGTGCTGGAACACCACCAAAAGTTGTAGCACCAACACCAAGTGCACCAGTTGTACAAGCTCCTGTTGCTGCACCAAAAGTTGAAACAGTTACCACCCCACCAAGTGCACCAGTGGTTGAAGCACCAAAAGTTTTTGCAACATCAAATAATGCACAAGATAAATACACCACGCCAATTGTTAGACAACTTGCCAGAGAAAAAGGAATTGATTTATCCCAAGTAACTGGAACCGGTACAAACGGCAGAATTAAAAAAGAAGATATTTTGAATGCATCTGGAAGCTCAGCCCCAGCACCAGCTCAAGTTGTCAGCACACCAACTCCAGTGGCACCTGCTCCTGCGGCAACTGCTCAACCAGTTCCTACCCCTAGCCAACCAGCTGCGCCAGTAAAACCTGTTGCAGATACTGAACAACCTCTTAGAGGAAGAATTGAACAAACAACAAGACTTAGACGAATTATTGCTGAAAGAATGGTTCAGTCACTTCACATATCTGCACAATTAACCAGCGTTGTTGAAGTTGACGTAACTAAGATTGCTACTTTACGCAACAAAGTAAAAGAATCTTTTGTTGCTCGAGAAGGTGTAAAACTTTCGTTTCTTCCATTCTTTGCAAAAGTTTCAGTCGAATGCTTGAAAGAATTCCCAATAGTAAACGCCACGATTTCAGCTGACGCTTCACAAATTACCTATAGTGACGCTATTCATTTAGCTGTTGCCGTAGATACACCACGAGGACTACTAGTACCAGTCATTAGAGATGCTGGAGATCTTTCAATTGCTGGACTCGCAAGAAAAATTCAAGATGTTGCAAACAGAACAAGAGACAACAAAGTAACCCCAAATGAATTAAGTGGTGGAACTTTCACTTTAACTAACACGGGAAGCCGTGGGGCTTTATTTGATACCCCAATCATTAATCAACCACAAGTTGCAATTCTTGGAACAGGTGCCGTAGTTAAAAGACCAGTAGTAGTTAAAGGTAGCGATGGAAATGATCAAATTGCTATTAGACAAATGGTCTATTTAGCGCTTACCTACGATCACAGGCTTGTTGATGGAGCAGATGCTGCCAGATTCTTATCTTCAATGAAACTTAAATTAGAAGAAGCTAATTTCGAATCTGAATTAGGTTTATAGAAATATATGAAATTAGTGATAACCGGTTCCTCCGGTTTAATTGGTTCTGCATTAGTTAGAGAAGCTGAAAAAAATCAAATTGAAGTTGTAAAACTAGTTCGAAGAGCCCCGAAAGATAAGAGCGAAGTTCAATGGGATCCCAACAGAGCAATCCTTGATTTAGACACCATCGAAAAATCCACTGCCATAGTTCACTTAGCTGGTGCTGGTGTTGGGGATCGTCGCTGGACAAAAAAATATAAGAAAGAAATTTTAAACAGCAGGGTCAAAACAACTGAAACTCTTGCCAATGCCATTGTTAATTTAAGAAATCCCCCCTCAGTTTTTGTTTCAGGTTCGGCAATGGGTTATTACGGTGATACTGGAGATTTAGCTGTTGATGAAAATGCCAGCTTGGGCGAAGGATTTTTATCTGATGTGGTTTTTAACTGGGAATATGCAGCACAAAGGGTAAGAAACAACAATATTCGCGTTGTTCATCCTCGCACAGGTTTAGTGATGAGTAAGCGTGGTGGATTGCTTAGAAAAGTATTACCTTTATTCAGATTAGGTTTAGGCGGAAAATTAGGTAATGGAAAACAGTATTGGTCCTACATTTCCCTGGAAGATGAAATAAGAGCAATATTTAAATTGATTGATGATGTAAGACTTACAGGTGGAGTAAACCTCACAAACCCTAACCCTGTAACAAATCTGGAATTCACAAAAGCGTTATCAAGTGTGGTTAATAAACCAGCTTTTTTTCATGTACCCGCAATTGCATTAAAAATAGCTCTTGGTGAATTTTCAGTTGAAGCCTTAGGTTCCAGCAGAGTTTTACCATCGAAATTAAAAGCTGCTGGTTTTAAATTCAATCAACCCGATATCTTAAGTGCTTTAAACTCTGCTCTTAAATACTAATGTCAAAGAAAGTTAATGTTGCCGTTATTGGAGCAGGCTTAGCAGGTCTTGCTTGTGCCAAGGAATTACAGAAGAACAAAATAGACTTTCACATCTTTGAATCCACTGATGGAGTTGGTGGAAGAGTCAGATCAGATTATGTTGATGGATTCACACTTGATCGAGGATTTCAGTTATATAACCCAAGTTATTCTGAAGGAAAAAGATTACTTGACTATCAAAGTCTTGATCTAAAACCTTTTTGTCCAGGTGTTGCCATTAGAGATGGTAAAAGACTAAGAATTGTTGTTGATCCCTTTAGAGATAAATCCTTTCGCTTAAGACTCATTAAAGATTTGCCAGGAAATCCTCTAAGCCAGCTTGGGCTAGTTAGTTACTTTTTGAAGTATTTAATTACTTCAGATGCTCAAATTGCAACCACTAAAGATATTTCAGCCTTGGAATCTTTAACTAAATCAGGAGTTAAGGGATCATTGCTAGAAAAACTCTTTCGCCCCTTTTTACAAGGGGTATTTTTGGAGTCAGAATTAGTAACTTCAAGAAAATTTCTAGATGTAGTCTTAAAAACATTTCTTCGCGGTACTCCCAGTGTTCCAGCACAAGGAATGCAAGAGATTTCAAATCAGTTATCAAAAACAATCAATAATGACAACATTTCATTAAACACCAAGGTTATTAAAATTGAAGGAAACAATATTTTCACCCAAGATGAAGTGGTGGAGGCAAATAAAATTGTTGTAGCAACTGATCCATCTACTGCAATTTCATGGTTAAATCTTGAAAAAAAGAAAATGAACACAGTCACGACTTGGTATTTCAAAGCAGACCAAAGTGTTAGTTCCTTAATTGATGCCAAACCTATTCTTTTTGTTGATGGACAAAAGTCTGGTCCGCTAACCAATGCTGTTGTTATGTCAAATGCAGCACCAAGTTATGCACCTGCTGGAGAAGTATTGGTATCGACTTCTGCGATTTCTCCACATGAGAATTCCGACTTATCTTCAGTAAAAAAACACTTATCTCATATTTTTGGTGTGAACACTCAAACTTGGGAACTAATTAAGGAATACAAAATTAAAGAAGCATTACCAGCTATGACTCCCCCATATTCACTGATTAGCTCTAACCAGATCACTAATGATTTGTTTGTGGCAGGAGATCATCGAGCAACCTCTTCAATCCAAGGTGCACTATTGAGTGGAACAAATGCGGCAACATTGGTTAAAGTTAGTTTGGGATTATGAGTAAAGAAAAATACATCGTTGCTACTTCCGGTGGTTTTGTTACAACAAAACGCTGGGGTGTGATGAGACCAGGGGCTACATTTCTTAAGGCACTTGAACTAACTAAGAAATCACGTCCCAAAGTTTGTTTCGTGATGACTGCAACTGGTGATGATGCCTCTTATATTTCTCGCTCATATGAAGCAATGAGTGATCTAAGTGTTGATGTAACTCACCTTTCTTTGTTTCCACAACCAAATGAAGACGTTGAGAAAAGATTGCTAAACGCTGATTTAGTTTGGGTTGGTGGAGGATCTGTAGCAAATCTTTTAGCCGTATGGAAACTTCATAAAGTTGATGAGGTTCTAAAAACTGCTTGGGAAAACGGAACTGTTCTTTCAGGAGTTAGCGCGGGTTCAATTTGTTGGTTTATTGGTGGAACCACAGATTCTTTTGGCCCAGAATTAAAACCGGTTAAAAATGGTTTAGCACTTCTTCCCTACGCAAATGGTGTTCACTACGACTCTGAAGTTCAAAGAAGACCATTGCTGCAATCCTTAATTAAGGATTCAACTTTTGACATAGCTTTTGCAACCGATGATCACACAGGAATTGTATTTAAAGGAACAGAACCAATTGAAGTTATAAGTGATATCAAATCAGATTCCAAGACTGGTCCAGCTGCTTACAAATTAGAAAAAATAAACGGCGAGGTGCAGGAAATGCGCCTCGCCGTTGGAACTATTTCTTAATTCTTACCTTTTGCTAACTTGCTTGGCCACCAGATTTTCTTACCAATACCAATGGTTAATGATGGCACCAAGATTGATCTGACCAAAATGGTGTCAAGTAACACACCAAAGGCCACAGCAAATCCAAGTTGAGCTAAGAACACAAGTGGTAGAACACCCAAGACTGCAAATGTTGCTGCCAACACAACTCCTGCTGAAGTAATAACTCCACCAGTAACTGTTAAGGCTTTTAGCGTTCCTGCTCTAGTTCCTAATTTCTTAGATTCTTCTCGAACCCTTGTCATTAAGAAGATGTTGTAATCGATTCCTAAAGCAACTAGGAATACGAATGCAAACAGTGGAA
>Ga0208722_1000372_pt1 | contig 12608 bp, 14 predicted proteins | sample LakMenEpi21Sep11_FD_150722 | JGI IMG/M metagenome (GOLD analysis project Ga0208722, IMG submission 150722) | Freshwater microbial communities from Lake Mendota, WI - 21SEP2011 deep hole epilimnion (SPAdes) | ecosystem: Environmental > Aquatic > Freshwater > Lake > Epilimnion/Euphotic zone ... | reverse complement strand
TGGGAACTCGATCATGCTGAACACCCAACCGCAAACACCGATCGGTATGTGGAACTAGAAACGCTCAGCCTGGTGCCTGAGTGGTTGGCGCAACAGCGCAAATAACCAGTATTTACAGCTTTCTAAGGTGTACTTCAGTCACGCGGTGATCGGCGCCTTTTTGCATTACGAGTGATGCACGTGAACGAGTTGGCGCAATGTTTTCGCGCAAGTTTTTACCGTTGATTTCCCTCCAAATTCCACGAGCAATTGCTTCAGCTTCGTCATCGCTGAGCGCAGCAAAGTTATTGAAGAAACTCTCTGGGTTTTGGAACACGGTTTGGCGTAATGCAAAGAATCGTTCGACGTACCAGTTCTCTACGTCTTGCTCATTGGCGTCGATGTAAATAGAAAAGTCGAAATAGTCGCTCACGAACTCTGCCGAGTCGGTGCCTACTTGCAAAACGTTCAATCCTTCAACAATCAAAATGTCAGGACGATTAATGATCACGCTGTCGCCTTGAACAATGTCGTACACCACGTGGCTGTACACAGGTGCAGCAACATCGCTGGAGCCGGCCTTCACTTCGCGTAAAAACTGCACCAAGCGCTTGGTGTCATAACTTTCAGGGAAACCTTTGCGGTTCATGATTCCGCGCTCGTTCAACACTGCATTGGGGTGAAGGAACCCATCGGTGGTGATGAGCTCTACTCGTGGGTGCTCTGGCCAACGGGTAAGAAGAGCCTGCAAAATACGGGCAGAAGTGCTCTTTCCTACGGCCACACTGCCCGCAATACCAATGACGTACGGCATCTTTGGCGCAATGGCACCCAAGAACGTTGCAGAAACGCGATGCAAGTTTTGCGTAGCACTGACATACAAGTTCAAGAGGCGAGTAAGTGGCAAGTACACAGCAACCACTTCTTCAAGGTCGATGCGGTCATTAATTCCGCGGAGTGCTTCAAGGTCACGCTCGTGCAGTGTGAGCGGTGTTTGCGCGCGAAGCTCTGCCCAATCGTGGCGATCAAATCGCAAGTATCGGTCTACGTCAATTGCGTCAATCATGAGTGATTTACCTCGAGACTATTAACGATTCCAGGGTGCAAACGGTGAAGCGGCGCCAGTGCCACCAGTCAATACATCAACACCAGTTTCAGTAACCAACACGGTGTGTTCAAATTGGGCAGTTCGTTTGCCGTCTGCAGTTACTGCAGTCCAGTCGTCTTTCCACATGCGGTGCTGGTAGGTGCCGAGAGAAATCATCGGCTCAATCGTGAATGTCATGCCAGGGCGCATGATGGTGTTGTTGCTCTTGTCGTAGTAATGCAACACCTGAATGTCGGTGTGAAACTGCTCGCCAATTCCGTGACCAATAAAGGCGCGAATTACGCCCATTTGGTCTTGTTTTGCGCGGGTTTCGATGGCTTTACCAATGTCGCTCAGTGGGCGACCAGGCACAACTGCTTCAATTCCGCGCCAAATGCATTCTTCGGTAATGGAAATGAGATCGCGATTCTCTTTATCAATTTCGCCAACCGCAAAAGTTGCATTGGTATCGCCGTGAACGCCATTCATGTAACACGTGACGTCGAGGTTAATGATGTCGCCTTCTTGCAGTACGCGTGAATCGGGAATGCCGTGGCAAATCACTTCGTTCACCGAGGTGCACACGCTCTTTGGATAACCCGAATAGTTCAACGGACTTGGATATGCGCCGCGCTCAATGCACAAGTTGTGCACGTACACATCAATTTCGTCTGTCGTAATTCCTGGACGAACAAATTCACCGGCAAGACGCAGTACTTCTGCAGCAGCAGAACATGCAATGCGCATGCGTTCAATAATTTCAGGAGACTTCACTGCAGATTCCTGCCAACGCGTGACCTTGCCGGTCTCTGCGTACGGCGGTTTAACAATGTGTGCGGGAACTGAGAGCATCGGACTGATCGTGCCTGGCTCAATGCGACCCTCTGTTGTTTTATGGCAACGCTTGTACTTACGGCCACTGCCACACCAGCACGCATCGTTAGCTGCGGGCAGGACTGCGGGCGGCTGAGCGGCGGCTGGGTTATTCACGCTTACAAGGCTACGGGCTATAGCTGGCAAGCAAAGCGACCAAATAACCCTTATGTCATTTGATCCTTTTTCAATCCAATTTGAAATCTGGATTGTGTTTCCGCAATGATCGTTGCAAATACACATCGCACCATCGGCGGATTGATAGCGATCAAGGGGGCAACCGTGTCACAACGGATGATTGACTCCTTGACGAGGTCAAGGGTGCTCAACAGTTCGGACAATGTTGAGATATCTCGTGATCTCGTTCAAGGTGAACGGAAGAAGAAGCGTGTACCAGATATGGCGGTTGGCATTGCGCTAATCGCTCTTGGGGTCATCGGATCCATGGCTGTGTATCGCTCGGCGTCAGCGACTGTCTCGGTTGTTGGAGTGGCTCGTAATTTGGACCGCGGGCGGGTGATTGAGGCCAGTGATCTGCAAGCAATTCGCATCTCGCCTGAGTCCGCACAATTTTTTGTTGATGCAAGCAATGCCGGATCGTTGCTCGGCAAAATTCTCACAGTTTCAGTTAAAGGCGGCACACCGCTTTCAGAGAGCATGGTGAGCGCTGCATCGCCACTCGGACCCGATGAGGCTTTGACTTCGGCTGCAATTCCAGTGGGAAACATCCCGTCGAATCTCGCAGTAAATGACACGGTGCGGCTGGTGCTTACGCCAGACGCGACAATCACCAATGCTGCACCTCCTTTACTATTTGATGAAGTTGTCACAGTTTGGGCAATTGAACAATCTGACGATCTGAACAGTGCGGTAATTGTCACTTTCCGTGGACCGCTTCGATTGTCGCTCGCAATTGCGGGCGCAGGCAATGTGCGAATTTCTCTGGTGAGCGAATAGTCGGATATCGCTGTGAGCGTAAACACACACTCCGCATCTGATCTTGCAAATAGGCGAATACGTGATGCATTAGCTACTCGCATTGGGGAAGCACTTGCTGATGAACGATTAGATCGACAAAACAGGGGAGATACGTATCTCAGCAGCAACTCTGAATTGGATTTTGCACGCCAGGTTTCAGCAATGGAGTGTGCCCGTTTGTCAGCATCTCGTAGGCAGGAAGGCCTACCTGCCTTAACTGATAGCGAAGAGCAGTTACTGATTGGTAGAGCAATTGACCAAGTTCTTGGTATGGGGTTACTTCAACAGACGCTCGATGACCCCGAAGTGAGCGACATCCATGTACGGGGGAATTCTCCGATATGGGTAAAGCTGCGGAGTGGCGTACGAGAGTGTCGTTCTTCAATTGTTGATCATGACGACGAACTCGTAGATCTGATTAGGCGCACCGCCGTGCGGATGGGACGTAGTGAGCGTCGATTCGATGCAGGATCCCCAGAACTGAATTTGCAACTTGCAGATGGATCGCGCCTATTCGCAACAATGGAGATTTCGTCGCGACCAAGCCTGGTCATTCGCAAACATCAATTTGAAATCTCATCACTTGAAGACTTAGAGGCACGCGGAATGATGTCGCATGGAATTGCTGAGATGTTCAGAGCCATGGTTCGTTCACGTCGCAATGTGATTATCGCTGGGGGAACTGGATCCGGAAAAACCACATTGATGCGCGCATTGATTAACGAAGTACCACCCGAAGAACGCATTGTGACAATTGAAGATGCATATGAACTTGGACTTGAAAGGTTCGAGCATCTGCACCCAGATCATGATTCGCTTCAGTCACGCCCGGCAAATATCGAAGGACAGGGAGAAATAACGCTCGCTGATCTCACGAAGATGGCCCTCCGTATGGACCCCGACAGAGTGATTGTTGGAGAAGTTCGTGGCGCTGAAGCATTTCCAATGTTGATGGCGATGAGCCAAGGGAACAACGGCTCGATGTGCACATTGCATGCAGATAGCACGCGGTCAGTATTCCCAAAACTTGCTGCGTATATGTCTATGTCGTCAACTTCACTACCAATCGAGACCACCAATTTGCTCATAGCGAGTTCAGTGCATTTTGTTGTTCACATTGAAGTTGTGCGCGGTCAACGAAGAGTGAGTTCAATACGGGAGGTAGTTGACTCAGATGGCTTGACCATCATGTCAAACGAAGTTGTGAGAAACCTCAATGGGACAGTTGGAATTGGGTATCCGTTGCGCGAAGAGACACGAGAATTATTCGAGGAATGCGGTTTTCGTGAAGAGATGCTGCGATGACAGGGTTACTCGTTCTCATCAGTGGAGCAATGTTTGGGTTAGGGGTTTTTCTGCTCCTCTCCATGCATGGAACTCGGTCAACTTGGCCGATACTCGTAGTCGTTAGGGCGTATCAATTTCGGCTTGCACAAGTTGCCATCCCATTCGCCTTTGGTGTCACCCTGATGATTACCGGCTGGATTGTGGTTTCGATTTCGGTCGCTCTACTTGTTTCGGCAATACCAGGTATTGGTAGGCCATATATTCAGACTCGAAACGAGCAAGAACTTGTAGATGGCATTGCTACATGGACCGAACAATTGCGGGACACGCTGGCTGGGGCACATGGACTTGAACAAGCAATTGTTGCAACGTCAATCCATGCACCGCTTGTACTGCAGACCCATGTGAAGAAACTTGCATCATTCATTGGTTATGGACCACTTGAAGACGGACTTCGCCGATTCGGAGATGACGTGAATAACTCGACCGGCGACTTCGTGGTTGCAGCACTTGTCACCGCCTCCCAACATCAAGCTCGTGACCTTGGAATGCTGCTTACACAGATTGCCCAATGTGCTCGAGATGAGAGCAAAATGCGCAGCCGAGTCTGGGTGGGGAGAGCAAGAACCAGAAGTGCGGTAAAGATCATTGCAACAGTAATTGCCGTATTCATCGCGGGTTTATTCACATTTAACAGAACGTATCTGCAACCGTATTCATCAATTCAGGGCCAGGTTGTACTTTCAGTAATCCTTGCAGTCTTTGCATCCTCGCTTTCGCTCATGCAAAGCATGGCCAAGATAATCGAACCTGAGCGATTTGTTCGCCGACGCACGGTGTTAAGCAAGTGATTAGATCGGTCATCTTTGGAGTCGTTGTTGCGATGGGGGTTGCCCTCTGTGTCGTTCCTTCGCTTGCTACCCAAATTCAAGCTGCGGTCAAGTCCATAGTTCGTAGATGCATGGATGCCATTCGACTCAACACAGGTGCTCGATTGAACTCTGACCTTGTTATCTGTGACATTGATACATCGTCATTAGTTGCAAGCAAGCTGGCTGGAGCGGTTATTGGATTTGGCGTGTCAGCGTCTTGTTTGGTTCTGATGCAATCTGCAGGGGTTGCAGTTTCAGGTGGAATGAAGTTGATCACTCCAATTGTTGTTGCAACCTTTGGTTTCTTATACCCAGAAAACAAGATCCGACAGATGTCCAAGGCAAGACGCCGTTCATTCCTGCACTCTTTTTCTAGCTTTCTTGATCTCACCAATATCTTGCTTGCGGGCGGCGCGGGCACGGAAACTGCACTGATTGCGGCAGCAGAGTCAGGAGACGGCTGGTCGTTCGAACAAATACGTCGCGCTCTTACCGTCGCTAAAAGCTCAAGAACCTCTCCATGGAACGAACTATCTCGGTTAGGGGAAATGTATTCGTTACCTCAAATCAAAGAAATCGCTGGATCAATCCAACTTGCCGGAGAACATGGTGCGCGTATTAGAACTTCACTGGCGGCACGTGCGGAATCATTGCGTTATCGGCAAATGAGCGATGTTGAATCATCGGCAAATTCTGCAACGGAGCGCATGGGGCTTCCAATGGTCCTGCTCTTCATCTCGTTCATTGTGTTAATCGGATATCCCGCAGTATCTCAGGTGATTGGAGGTCTCTAACGCATCACATTTGATTTGATCGAAACAAACCCAATTATTTAAGGAGAAAACAATGTCAATTCAGAAAATGCAATTCCAATATCTTTGGACCAGGTTTCTTGCTTCGCGAGAGCGAGACACGGAGTCTGGCGAAGTGAGTGCAACGACCGTTGTCATGGCCGCTGCGTTAATCGCCTTAGCAATCACCGTTGGGGCGACAATCACTTCACGAGTACGTGATAAAGCAAACTCTTTAGATCTTGGATAACTCCAAGATGGAACGTGGCGAGACAACAGCACAGGCAGTACTAGCAGTGCCTGTGCTGTTGCTATTCCTACTTCTTGGAGTTCAGGTATCAATGTTTTTCAATACCGCTCAACTAGCTGCTATTGCTGCACAGGATGGGGCGATCGCAGGTTCGGTGCACGGGGGAAGTGAAATTCTTGCAATTGCAGCTGCCACTAAATCCACGGCAGAACAAAGAGCATCAGAGGCGAAACCTCCAGATGTACGAATAAACAATGGGGTAATTGAAGTCAAAGTGATTCTGCATGTTCCTTCAGTTGTACCGTTTTTCACTTCCTCTGTTGCCCGTTCAGCCTCTGAACCATTTGAGCGATTTGTTTTAGAAGTCGATAGATGAGGAGCGATCGAGGAAGTTTGACCGTCGAGATGGTGATTCTCGCCCCCATGCTGATGTTTATGGTGCTCTTCGGAGTTCATGTAGGTCGTCTGAGTGAAGCAAAAATGCAAGTTCAACATGCAGCCGACCAAGGCGCCCGTGCAGGTTCGTTAGCAGCAAAGTCAAAAATGGTTTCTGCGGCAATAGTGGCTGCGGAAAACGACCTGAAACTTGCTGGAGTCTCATGCACAAATGTTTCGATTGATGTTGGTCTTGTTGTAACCGGCATGACAAACGCAGTGCGAGTTCAAGTTGATTGCGATGTTCGTATCGATGGAACTGAACTACTTGGGCTACTCCCCGATCGGGTGCATGCTGTGTCTACAGAAGTCATTGATGAATGGAGAATTCCATGAACGGCAATAGTCGTTGTGAACTCGGTTCAATATCGGGGTTTGTCATGGTGCTTTCCATGACATTCGTAGCGTGTGCAGGCCTCGCCTTCGATGGTGGAAGGATGATTGCCGCCCGAGTGGAAGTCACCGATGCAGCAGAAAACGCAGCACGCGCTGGTGCGCAGCAAATCACTTCCTTGCGGAGCGGAAGTCCAAGCATTGACAGAAACTCTGCAGTTACTTCTGCTCAACAATTCTTGGAATCGATAGGGGTAACGGGTACTGCGACAGCTAATGAAGACTCAGTAACCGTCACGACAAACATCAAGGTACCAATGACCCTGCTGGGACTATTTGGTGTCAGAGATAAATCTGTTTCGGCAGTGCGTTCAGCACAACCATTTACCAGCCCATGAAACTTATACGCGTACTTACTGTCGGCACTGCATTTCTGATTGGAATCCCAGTGGGTTTGAGCGTTTATGGCCTAAGTCCGATAGCACTGTTTTCTCATTTCGGAACTCTTCGCCAGATCATGGATGTGGAGTTACTCGTCAGATCCTGCATCAGTGTCCTCTTGTGGGCGGTCTGGATTTACGGTGCCATATGTGTGGTCTATCAAGCGGTGGCTCTCAGAAGGCACGGAAGCATTGAGTCATCCGACCAGATTTTCGCAAAGTCTGCTGCAGTATTCGTTGTGACTGTATGGCTTTTGGCAACTCAGTCAACACTAAAGAGCTCGAACGAGGGGAATGCTATTGAACAATCGCAAGTTGAATTCTCAACGTCTACGCAAAGGCATCAGAACGCATATCAAACGTTAATGCCCTCTGGATTTGCGGTCATTGCGTTACTTTCAATTATTGAAGGTAACCATAGACGAAAATTGCAGCTTTCGGTGAGCAGAATGTACGACGAGCCAGTTTCAAATGGATCAAGGATGTATTGGTCCAAACTTCGATTTCAGGCTTCTGCCTTTTCACATCGCAGAGAAATCACACAAGTTCCAGAATCAGGTACGTGTGAAGCAGCAGTACTTACCATTCCGATTGGGATGAATGGAGAGGAAACGGTATTTCTGTCAATCGGTGAAAATGATCAGATTTCATTGAATTCACCTGATGATAGATGCGCTGAAGAATTCGGTCTGTTTCTCAACTGCTGTTTGTCATCATCAAGTGTTCGTGTGAAGACCGTCAATCGCGAAACCTCAGATTCGTCGAGTGTCTGTATTTCGCAAACCAATGATGGATGGAGAATTGATCAAAGCGGAGTGGTGTTTTCGCCTTTCGTGATGAGGAGAGAAGAAGCAGAATCATTCCGATCAATGCAGTTGGATCTTGCGAAACCATTGGTGAACAGACCGGATGATTACGACATAAGCAGGATTGGAGATTGGCAGATCTGTGTTCGAATAATGGGTCCTGTCGAGGTTGCAACTAGAAGTTGGGAAACACTTCGCTTTGAACGATCAAAATCCGCAGAGCTACTTACGTGGTTAGTGATGCATCGGGAAAGACCCACACGAATCGCGGCTCGTACCGCCCTGTGGGAGGTTTCCATAGAGGACTCAACATTTAACAATGTTGTGTCAGGTGTTCGTCGAGCAATCAATCAAAACGGGCAAAATCTACTCGGCAAAGAAAGCAATGATGTTTTCAGAATTGGATCTGAAGTGATTACAGATGTTGAGATCCTGCAGACCGCGATTGAGAACGCGGAGATCAAGGGAGGCGACCAAGATTTTCTCGCGTTGAGAGAAGCACTTGAACTCGTTCGTGATCTTCCATTTGCAGGAGAGAATTTTGTATGGGCAGATACTGAGGGGATTACATCCAACGTTGTGCTCACGATTATCACTGGAGCATTGTTGCTTTCAGATTTCTACATGTCGCAGCAGGATCTAGGGGGAGTCTTTTGGGCTACTGGACAAGGGTTGAAAGCGCTTCGTGGACACGAAGCATTAATCGCAATGCGAATGAAAGCACACGCGCAAGAGCGGAATATTTCGGGCATCAATTCAGAGTGGCTTGCTTATGAGCGATTACGTCTTGCAGAGGATCAGTTCTTGGATCGTGAAAGTAATGAGATAGCAAAACTCAGGCATTCATTACTCACCACCATTTAGGCGTTAGCCTGCGGCCATGACTTCAGAACCAACCATCATTGATAGCCCTAGCGATTGGGTTGCTGACCACATTCGTCAATACGTAGAGACCAACGGCGAAGAAGGCCACATCTGGCGGGGTGTTCCAACGCTGTTGCTCACCGTGACTGGTCGAAAGTCTGGCGCTTTGCGCCGAACCGCCTTGATCTATGGGCGAATTGGTAATGACTATGTGATCGTTGCGTCGAAGGGCGGACACCCAACCAATCCGCTGTGGTACGAAAACCTCTTGGCGAACAAAGAAGTGACTCTGCAAGTGGGACCAGAGGTATTTCAGGCGAATGCGCAGACCATGGCAGAAGATGCAGATCGTGAAACTGCATGGAACACGATGGTTGGGATTTGGCCAGACTTTGCGAACTATCAGTTGAAGACTGAACGCCGAATTCCACTTGTTCGCTTAACGCGAATTAGTTAGTCGCTGAATCTTTTCCAGCGCCAAACGCAAGCGCTGCGACAAGAAGTGGCACATAGGCAATGATCACTCCGGTAGTTCCAGCGAGTTGCTTATCGGCGACGAAAAATGCAATTGGCAATAACCACGCAATGTTGACAGCAAGAACGAGAACCGCAACTTTTGCATGTGAATTGAGTCGGATCGCAAGATGCTGATATGCGTGACTGCGGTGCGCGACGTGCGGCTTTTGTTTCCGCAGTAAGCGACGAATCAAGGTAACTGTGGCATCGCTGACAAATACTGCAAGCAAAATGATCCACACCCACAAAAGATCAGGGTCTTGATTCGCTGCAATGAGAGAAAGCCCACCAACCAAGATTCCTAAATATCCACTGCCCACATCGCCCATGAAAATCTTTGCTGGAGACCAGTTGTACAGAATGAACCCGAATGTGCTCGCAGCAAGAACCACTGCTGCAGCACTGTGGTTGGCATCTGAAATAACGTGATAGTTAAGAAATGCTCCTGCAAGAAGAACAAAAATTGCCTCGCTCGCCGCGATGCCGTCTGTTCCATCCATGAAGTTGAACAAATTGAGCAGCCAGACCAGGTAAACAACACCGAGAATCAAGCCAACTATTCCGGTGTTAACTGTTCGTTCAAAGATCGCAAGTTCTGAAGGAAATCCCACGCCAATAATGAGAATGATCGCGCTGATGGCATGAAGTACAAGTCGTACGGTTGCACCTGAGATTTTCTGTCGATCATCAAGATGACCAGCAATGGCAACGATTACTCCTGCACAACAGAGTGCAAGAAGCTCGGTTCCATTGAGCGCATTATTGAGTAGCAGAAGCAGGGATCCAATGAGAGACGTTGCAACAAACGCGATTCCTCCGCCACGAGGAGTGGGGGTGATATGTGAACTTCGCTCATTGGGAATATCCATCTTCGAAAAACGATAGGAGTTTGTAATGAGTTGACGAGTAATAACGGCAGAAGCCACGACAAGAACAACAGAGAGAAGGGTGATAATCACTTGCTCATCACTTTCTTATAGACGGCAAGGGTTTGCTCGATCACGATTGGCGACGCAAATTCGTTCTCGGCTCGAAGCCTTCCGTTCTTGGCAAATGCTGTGCGCTGAACTTGGTCACCGAGTAATTGCGAGATCGCTGCAGCAAGCAAATCAGGGTTCCGAACGGGAACCAAAAGCCCATTTAAACCATGATTCACCACCTCGCGACAGCCAGTCACATCTGTTGCAACGATTGCCCTCTTAGCAGCACATGCCTCAATCAATGTTTTTGGCAAACCTTCTCGGTAAGAAGGCAAACAAACAATGTTTGAAGACGCAAGAAGTGCTGGCACATCGGTTCGAAAACCAAGCCAGGTAATTGATCCGGCAGATTCCCAAGAACGCACCTCGTGCTCGCTAAATGAAGTCGGGTTTCCTGGGTCGCAGTCACCGACTAGTTGGAAAACCGCCTTTGGAAACTGTGTGTGGACAATGTTCGCTGCCGCAACGAAATCGAGAACACCTTTATCTCGAAGAACGCGCGCAAACATCGTGACAACTTGAGTTTCAAGATTCTCTGGAGTGGCCTGATACGAACCGAGGTCAACTCCGGCACCTTTGATTACTTGAATATTTGCCGCTTTCACAAACTTGCCGGAAATGAGTGACGAACAATCTTCGTCATTTTCAATGATCACGTAAGTGTTTCTCAAATTGAGAATCCGGCGAAGCATGAAGCGGATGATTGGCTGAAGAAAACGTGCCTTACGGTCACTTGATGAAAAGAGATAGCCCATTCCGATGGGGGCACAAACAACTTGAGCTTTTCCATAGATTCGAGCAGCGATTGCACCGATCACGATTGGTTTAAGAGCAATGAGGTGGATGATGTCGGGTTTGGACGTTCGAAATACCTTGACCATTGCAAAAAGATTTCGAATTTCGACGAGTGGATTGGTTCCACTTCGTGAAATGTTGTGAGGATAAAGAGCGAATCCTGCATTTTCGAGAATGCTGCGTTTATCACCAAAATGAGCGCTGATTCCTACGTTGTACCCAGCTTCTTGGGATGCAATAGCGCGTTCATAGAAGTGGGAGATAAACGCCCAATCTTCGTTAACGACAAAATGCAACTTGGTCATGGTTTTAGCGGGAGGCCATCAACAGTTTTGGTGCAACTTTTGCTTTGATCTTACGGAAGTGCTCAATGTCGGCAACAGCAAGTACGCCCATGCACGCAAGAAATGGAATGTTCTGGCGGGTTGAGTTAAATGACGTTTGTGAGACAACCCCATAAAAGAATAGGAATGACGTCAACACCAGAACCTTTTCTTTAGTTTGAAAAGAAATTCTTGTTATTGCTGATTTCAAAAAAAGAATTGGGATGAGTATGGTGTCGAAAAAAACTATTCTCGAGAGAAGTAGAGAAAAAGTGGATCGTGCAACAATCAGACCGTTTTCGTCATTTAAGGCCAAGAACTGTAAACCAACGAAGTTAATGGCTAGTCGTGAAAATTTCAATTGCGAAAACACTGTTGTAGGACTGTCAAATGTGGCGTTGTGCTGGATGACTGCGCCGATAGGGAATGCTAAACATCCAAGAGCATAGGAAAGAACCGCGAAAATGATGAGGTAAAGAATTGGTTTCGACTTGTGAATTCTTGCAAAGATCTCTGCTGCTATAAATCCGAATGCAAGGGCAACGGCCAAGTGAGGGCGGAGGCAGAGTGCCAGCAATACAATGAGCATTCTGTATTTGATTGACTTATTCGCCATAAATGCAACTGCGCAATACGCAAGAATAAGGTCACGTAATGAGAGCAAGGACATGAATACGGTAATTGGACCTGCAATACATGTGACGTGCCATAAGCGGAGCACAACCGCTCCTTGAGATAGATAAATTCTTGCCTGTCGATACAGCAAGAGTAGAAAAACAAGTTGGATAAACTTAAGTAACAGCATCGCGTCAAAACCAAGTTTTGCTATCAAATACACAGGAATCGTAAGCACGTAACGCAGCCCGAAGAATGCATTGAGGTGAATGCCTTCTATTGGAATGTAGTAATCAATGACCAAATTATGAAATTCTTGATCGTTTGAATAAAAGAGAACTTGGCCTTCCCGGTATCGGGCATAAATAGCGATAACGCCAACGA
>Ga0208722_1000371_pt1 | contig 12623 bp, 7 predicted proteins | sample LakMenEpi21Sep11_FD_150722 | JGI IMG/M metagenome (GOLD analysis project Ga0208722, IMG submission 150722) | Freshwater microbial communities from Lake Mendota, WI - 21SEP2011 deep hole epilimnion (SPAdes) | ecosystem: Environmental > Aquatic > Freshwater > Lake > Epilimnion/Euphotic zone ... | reverse complement strand
TGTTGCGCAACCTCACTTAAAAACCACCCCGAAGTTTCGGGCTCAAAATAAACATAAAATGCAAGCTCGTTTAAGGTGGTTTAGCAAAGGTTGTTTTTATGGATCCCGAAACTTCGGGATAGTTTTATCACCAAACGGAAAACAAAAAACACAACGTATAGACAGCAAATTATTTGTGAGTACTTGGATAGTTAATAAAGAAACAGAAACAATTATAATAACTGGGCATAACGACACAAATAATAACGGAAAGCACGATAAGACAGACAATTTTTTTTACACCTGACAGGTTTTAAAAACCTGTCAGGTGTGGAAAAAAACCTGCTACACAAAATTTCCCGACTTTGAACTATAAAAAAACCTGTTCCGTTAAGAACAGGTAGTCTTCAGTTTGAATTATTAATTATCTGACAGGATATTTATCTTTAAAGAACTTCTTCCCTTTTATATCAAGTAGTTATTCTTGTTTTTTCAGATTATTAAAGCTAAATTACTGCAATTGATGTGCTTAAACTAACTTAATCGTTAAACTACCATAAAACTCGATAGAGTTACATTTCTTTCTTTTTTGATGCATTTCGTCGATACTTTGTTATGCCATTTCGTTTCAAAAATTCACTATCGGTATAGTTATAATTTAAAATAAATTGAATTTATAGTGTAAGGGTCATGATTAATATTTTACCTTTGCTAGCTTACAAAAAATACGATTATGGTTTATAAATTTAGAGTAATTCTCGATGCAGAAGAAGATGTAATTAGAGATATTGCTATTCTTGAAAGTGATACTTTGGAGGATTTGCATAACGCTATTGTCAACGCTTTTGGCTTTGACGGATTAGAAGTGGCTTCGTTTTATACGTGTGATGATACGTGGAATCAAGAAGATGAAATCCCAATGTTTGATTTTGGCGATGTTCCTGGCGAAAACAAAATCATGAGCGATTATCAATTGGCTGATATTCTTGACACGGAAAACACTAAAATTATTTATGTGTATGATTTTATCAATATGTGGACATTTTTGGTAGAACTTGCCGCCGTTGAAAATACTGTTGAAACTGGAATGATTTACCCCAATTTATTATTCTCACATGGTGAAATACCAGCCGAAGCCATGGAAAAACATTTTCAAGCCGATTTTGAAGAAGATGACAGCTATAGCGAGTTTGAAGACGATTTAGACGAAGACGATTTAGATGCTTTTGGCGGAGAAGATAACTTTGAGGATTTTGGGTTTGAGGAGAATTGGAATTAGGAAAAAGTTTAAAATTGTTTAAAGTTGTTTAAAATTGTTTAAAATTGTTTAAATGTTTAATAGTTTAAGATTGTTGTTATGGCTACTGTAAAACGTTTTGAAGATTTGGAAATTTGGCAAGAAGCTAGAAGACTTTCAAAAGAAATTATTATCATCTCAAAAACTACTGAACTTAAAACCGATTATAAATTTAAAGAGCAAATCAAAGGTTCCTCTGGTTCAGTAATGGATAATATTGCAGAAGGATTTGAGAGAGACGGTAACTTAGAATTTCGTCAATTTTTATCTGTAGCAAAAGGTTCCGCTGGAGAAACTCGATCTCAAGTATATCGGTTTTTTGACAATGATTATATCAATGAAGAACAACAAAAACTATTAGTTTCGGACTACGAAAAATTAAGCATCAAAATACACAATTTTATAACTTATCTAAACAAAAAAGATTTTAAAGGCACAAAATTTATCAAGTAAACAACCTTAAACCTTTAAACAACCTTAAACAACCTTAAACAATTTTAAACAATTTTAAACAATTTTAAACAACCTTAAACCTTTAAACAACCATAAACCTCAAACAATGCTAAACCTATTCAACGCCCACATAGAAACCTTATCCATTCACCGAGTGGGAAACAAAAGTCGTAACGAAGCGATATTTCTTTCGGAGCAACCTTATAATTTAAATGATGAAATTGTGCCGCTTTTAAAGGAATATTTCTTCAAACCCTTCCGTGAAAAAGAAGAAAACTATTTCCAGTTTGCCCACGAAGTAGATATAGAATACAACGATATGTTCAACTTAGTTTCCGAGATTTTCACTAATCCAAGTGAAACGCATGAAGTGTCAAAAAAGATAACCAAACATCTTTTTGAACAATCCAATCATCCACATATTAAAAATGGAGAAGTATATGTGGCGCATATCACCAATTTGAATATTGACAATACTGTTGTGGATGCTATTGGGGTTTTCAAAAGTGAAATACAAACTGATTTTATGCAGTTTGAAGAAAAAGGTACAACACTCGAAATGATATTACAACAAGGAATCAATTTAAACAAACTGGACAAAGGATGTTTGATTTTTAACCATAAGAAAGAGGAAGGATATAAGATTTTAACGGTGGATAGCAATCGTTATGATGCGAGATATTGGTTGGAACATTTCCTTTCGGTGGATGCCTTTCAGGACGAAAATTTCTATACTAAAAAGTATTTGAAATTCTGTCAAAACTTTGCTAAAGATGTGGTTTTTCCTGCCGAAGACAAGAAAGAAGAAGTAATGTTTATGAACCGTTCGGTGAATTATTTTGCCAAAAACGACCAGTTTGAAGAAAGCAATTTCTTGAATGAAGTGCTGGACAATCCTGATTTAATTCCGGAGTTTAAAAATTATAAAGTAGACAAAGGCGAAAAGTATAGTATTGAAGATGTTACGACTTTCCCAATAGCAAACGGAGCCGTTTCTGATGCCAGAAAATCGATAAAAAATGTTATAAATTTAGATACCAATATTCAAATTAAATTAGATTTCATCAATCCTGAAAGTGCTGAGAAATATGTAGAAAAAGGTTGGGACGAAGAAAAGCAAATGTATTACTACTTGGTTTATTTTAATAAAGAACAGAAGAGTTAGTACTCAATCCCGTTCCGAAACTTCGGGATCAGGACAGAAAATAGTGTTCAGAATCTAATCCTCAATTGGTAAATCGGTTGTGGATTTTTTTTATAGAATATTACCAATTATTGTTGTCCGATAAATTTTAATCAATAATGAAAATGTCGCTCCGATGGAGCTATATTTTATATTTTCAATAATAATTCAATTTTCTACAAACATATCGCTCTTAAAGGAGCTATTTTAGTCCCATCGTGACTTTATGTTTGTAGAAAAAATGTTATTCAAAAAAACGAGCTCCAGCGGAGCGACATGTTAAAATTCATAATAAACATTGTGTTAAAAATTTATTTATTCTTTTTTATCGGACACAAATGATTACCATTGTTAAAATCAGTAATACAGCCACTATATTTCTTTATATTTGTTAAAATGGCTTAACCAAATGAATAAAAAGTTACTTTTCGGAATGCTATTGTTTTTTCTTGCTTGCATTAACTCCACGGCACAAGTAACAGACAGTGGCAACGATTCAATTAAAATCTATAAAAAAATTGAAGATTATTCCAAAAGAAATAAATTTAACCAAGCGCTTTATAAACTTCTATTTAAATCGAATCGTAAATCAAGCGCAAGTTCAACAGATCAAAGAAATGCCTATTTCAATAAAAAATCATTTGAAAGATACGAAGGGAAAATAATAAGAAACATTAACATAACAACGCTCGACCCATTTGGATATTCTGTAGATAATTATTCCAATGAACCCGAAAAAGGAATTGAAAAACTTGGAAACAAGTTGCACCTCAAAACCAAAAAATGGACGATTAGAAACCTATTGCTATTTAAAAAAAATGAAGTTTTAGATTCTCTCATAATAATAGAATCGGAACGTTTAATTAGAAAGCAACGCTATGTTAGAAGTGTTGTTATTAAACCCGTTGAAATTCCAAATTGCAAAGACTCTGTTGATATTTCGGTTCGTGTATTGGACTCTTGGAGTTTAGTTCCTGATTTTGCCATTACAAGTTCACAAGCTAGCTATGGTATAACAGAAAAAAACTTTTTAGGTTTAGGACATGAATTTGAAAATGATTTTAAAAACCGTTTTGATAACGGACAAAATGCTTACTATGGCAGGTATTCCATCCCTAATTTCAAAAACACTTATATTAATTCCACATTTATTTATGAAAATTCGTTGGATAATTATACCACAAAAAGTGCTCGCGTTGAACGAACTTTTTTCTCTCCATTAACACGATTGGCTGGTGGTGTCTATTTTGAAAATAAATTTTATAGGGATTCACTACCGGATAACAATAATGTTTTTGAAGATCAGATTTTTAAATTAGAAACACAAGATTATTGGTTGGGTCACTCCTTTAAAATTTTCAAAGGAAAAAATATCGATTTTAGAACTACGAATCTTGTAACTACTATTGGCTATAAAAATGTTAATTATCTAAATGCCCCATCAGAGGAATATGATCCATACCACTTTTTTGCCTCCGAAAAATTATACTTAACAAGCATTGGAATCAATACTCAAAAATTTATACAAGATAAATATTTATTCAATTTTGGAATTATTGAAGATGTTCCTTTTGGACAAGTTTACTCAATTACAGCCGGATTTCAGGATAAAAACAATACAAAACGAGCATACTTTGGTGGACGATTTGCCTATGGTTATTATTTTTCATTTGGTTACCTAAGTTTGAATACAGAATTGGGAAGTTTTTATTCTAATGGCAACAGTGAAGAAAGCACTTTTAGATTTGAGCTAGTCTATTTCTCAAAATTAGCAAATTTAGGCAGTTGGAAAGTAAGACAATTTTTCAAACCAATTGTAGTCCTTGGAAATAATAGAGTTCCAATTATAAATGACCGCATTATGATTACGGATGAAAATGGAATTTCTGGGTTAAATAATCCTATGATAAATGGCACTAAAAAAATTACAACTTCATTTCAAACACAAACCTATGTACCTGGAAATTGGCACGGATTTCACTTTAGCCCTTATTATAATATGACATTTGGACTGCTAGGCGATGAAACAAATACTTTATTTACTAGTAAATTGTATTCGAAATTTAGTTTGGGTGTTTTGATTAACAATGATTATTTAGTCTTTGATAATTTCCAAATTTCCATATCCTATTATCCTTCTATTCCTTTTGAAGGATCAAATATTTTTAGGAGCAATTCTTTGAAAAACAGCGATTTATCATTGCCCGCTTTCCAAATTGGACAGCCAATAATTGTACCCTATAAATGATATAACCCTACTGTAATTTTTATTTTGAAAAATCTACAGTAACAAAGTCATTGTTTATTCGTCCTACTTTTAATCTCAAAAAATAACCCTTTGGAAACAACTATTCTTTCAATAAAAAAACTCAACAAACGTTATGGCAAAATACATGCTGTAAAAGACGTTTCCCTCGAAATTCATAAAGGCAATGTTTATGGAATTTTAGGGCCAAACGGAAGTGGAAAATCAACTACTCTTGGAATTGTATTGAATGTAGTTAATAAAACTTCGGGCGAATACAGTTGGTTTAATGGTACCATGGAAACTCATGATGCTTTGAAAAAAGTGGGTGCCATTATTGAAAGACCCAATTTTTACCCTTATATGACAGCCAAAGAAAATCTGGAGTTGGTTTGCAAAATTAAAGGAATAGACTATTCAAAAATTACCGAAAAGCTTGAAATTGTTGGTTTATTGGATAGAAAAGACAGCAAATTCAAAACCTTTTCATTGGGAATGAAACAACGATTGGCTATTGCCTCTGCCCTGTTAAACGATCCCGAAATATTAATTTTAGACGAACCAACTAACGGTTTAGACCCACAAGGAATTCATCAAATTCGAGATATAATTAAACTTATTGCATCTCAAGGAACAACTATTCTCTTGGCTTCTCACCTGTTAGACGAAGTAGAGAAAGTGTGCAGTCACGTTTTGGTTTTGCGTTTTGGAGAAATTCTTTATTCAGGAACTGTGGACGGAATGACCAACCAAATGGGCTTTTTTGAATTAAAAGCAGAAAACAACAACACGTTAATTGAAGTATTGAAAAATCATCCAAATTTTGAAAAAATTTCGGAAGTGGAAGGAAAAGTGATTGTTCATTTCAAAAATAAAGTGGATGCTGGCCAATTGAACAAGTATTTGTTTGACAAAGGAATTGTATTAAACCATTTGGTCAACAAAAAAGTAAGTTTAGAAGAACAATTTTTAGCGTTAACCAACAACTAAAATCCAAATCATGAAAAGATTACTCGCCATAGAATTACAAAAAATCTGGAAAAACAGAGCTAGTAGAATATTGACTATTAGTTATTTTGTCATACTTTCTTTTATTGCTTTAATAGCTTCGATTAAATTTGATATTGGAAACTTTAAATTGCATTTTGCCGAAATGGGGATTTTCAATTTCCCCTATATTTGGCATTTCAATACCTACATCGCATCAATTCTAAAATTATTTCTTGCCATTGTTATTGTTTCAATGATGGCAAACGAATACAGTTATGGCACGCTAAAACAAAACCTCATCGATGGCATGAGTAAGAAAGAATTTATACTCTCCAAATTTTTGACCGTCATCCTTTTTGCCTTTACTTCTACAATGTTTGTTTTTGTGATGTCATTAATATTGGGATATAGCTTTTCGTCTTACACCGAACTTGGGATAGTATTCTCCGATTTAGAATATTTGCTGGCCTATTTTGTAAAACTTGTTGGTTTTTTCTCTTTCTGTTTGTTTTTAGGAATTCTAGTAAAACGCTCTGCATTCGCGCTAGGTTTTCTTTTTGTTTGGAATGTTATTGAAGGAATTGCTAATGGACTTTTAACATTTAAAATTTTTCCAGAAGGTAAAACTGCTTCCCAAATAATGCAATTCTTCCCATTGGAATCGATGAGTAATTTATTAGTAGAACCCTTTTCGCGTTTATCCATAATAAGGAATATAAAAACAACAATTGGCGCAAGTAATATCAAAGATTATGATGTTCATTTTACATCAATTTTAATTGTTTTACTTTGGACAGCAATTTTTATTTTTCTATCGTATAAAATAATTAAAAAGCGTGATTTGTAATCAATTTTTGAACATTTTATAAAGAAACCATAATAAGAGCAAACTTCTTTTTATGGTTTCTTTTTAATTTGCTATTTTTAGCGAATGAAAAAGAAGTTATTGTTTTTATTATTTACTGTCTTCATCTCGATAAATTGTTTCGCACAATTTAGTAAGACACATTATATTCCGCCACTATCTGGTGCTTCAAGTGTAACCTCAGAAGACCAGTATTTATATATCTCTACGCCAAACGTAACTCCCATAAATTTTAGAATTATTGAATTGGGCGGCAATACTATTCTTGGTACTGTTTCAAGAAATGTTCCCTATGTTTATTATGTTGGATTTGGTAACGATACCCAACTTCACGTTGATGCTGGAGGTGCCAATAATGTATATAGCAACAAAGGATATATAGTTGAAGCAGATGATTTGGTTTATGTATCAGCCCGCGTTACAGCTGGAACCGGAAATCAAGCAGGAGAATTGGTTTCCAAAGGATTAGCGTCACTTGGAAATCGTTTCAGAATTGGAAGTTTTACCAACACCTTAGTAGCTAATTATATCGATATTCACACCACATTTATTTCTGTCCTTGCCACCGAAAATAATACCGTTGTCAATTTTAGTGATTTAAAAACTGGTGTAATTCCGATAAACAGTTCAACTGGAAATACCCCATTTAGCATTACCTTAAACAGTGGTGAAAGTTATGTAATGGCAGTTCAAGGACCAACAGATGCTAATAGAGATGGATTAATTGGTGCTTTGGTTACAGCTGATAAACCCGTTGCAGTCAACTGTGGATCATTTGGTGGAAGTAATGCAGTGGGAAATTTGGATTTGGGATTTGACCAAATTGTTTCTGCCGAAAGAACAGGAACAGATTATATTTTTATCAAAAGTACTGGTGTTTCAGAAGTAGAAAAAGTACTAATTGTTGCCGATGAAGACAATACAGAAATTTTTACCAATGGAGTTGCAACCGCAGTGGCAACTATCAACGCTGGACAATATTATGAAATACTTGGCAATGCATTTAGTGCCAATGGAAATTTATTTGTTCAAACTTCCAAAAAAACCTTTGCTTATCAAAGTGTAGGCGATGATGGTGCAATTGACCAAAGAAATCAAGAACTATTTTTTGTTCCTCCTTTAAGTTGTCAAACCCCAAGGGTTATTGATAATATACCCTTTATAGATTTTGTGGGCACAAGACAATTTATTGGAAGAGTAACTATTGTAACCGAAACAGCAGCAACATTAACTTTCATTATTGATGGTGTCAATTATACTTTAGCCACTTTACCCTTGGGAATACAGGTAAATGGACCAACAAATGTTATTGGTAATCTCAATTACCAAACCTATGTACTTACTGGTTTATCGGGCAATGTTTCGGTTTTTTCAACTGGAGAGATTTATTTAGCTGCTTACGGTTCAAGTGGTGCAGCAACTTTTGGGGGTTTTTATTCTGGTTTTACCTTCAAACCAGAGATATCGTTCAATCAAGTCAATATTGCTCAGGCCAGTTGTATTCCCAATACTGTTTTATCGGTAAATACACTCAGCCCTTTTGATACATTTCAATGGTATTTTAACGATGTCGTAATTCCCGGTGCAACAAATAGTTCCTATACTCCAAACCTTCTTGGTCCAGGATATTACTATGTTTCGGCAACCATAGCAGGTTGTGGTAATCCTATTGATTCAGACAAAATTCCTGTGAGTACTTGTGCATTAAATACCGATAATGACACTGTAAATGATAATGCAGACCTTGATAATGACAATGATGGTATTACCAATTGCACTGAATCTTTTGGTAATCAAAATTTCAATCTGACAAACACAACTGCTGGCTCAATAGCCATTGGTACTTATACTAATGCTTATACTGGCGCGGTGACTTTTTCGGGAACTGGAACTCCATCGGCCAATCCAATTGTTGGCGATACTAATGGTAATTTTGTTACCGAAGCGGCTCAAGGAAAACAAAACAAAATAAATTACACGCTTTCCAATTTTACAAATCCCATTAGCTTAGTTCTAGAATATGCTTCTACTGCTTTGGCTTCAGATTTGTTTACATCATCTACCGAAATTAGAATCACCTGTCCCATAAATAAAACCCTCACTATTTTAAATCCAAATAATCAAATTCTTATTGATACTAATTATGATGGTATTTTTGAAAGTGGCGTTACGCAATATTCCTCTTTCGAAATACGTTTTCGGTTGAACAGTAGTGTTCCTTTAGCCGCAGGAACAGGAACTTTTTCTATCAGAGGAAATTTGATAAATTCAATAACCATTACCAACATCAATCTAGTGGACACCAATACAAGTAAAGTTGCTTTGCGTTTAGTTGCCTCTTGTATCCCAAAAGATTCGGATGGTGACGGCATTCCAGACCAATTGGATTATGATAGCGATAATGATTCGATACTCGATTTTGTAGAATCGCAAGGGACAAATGTAGTTGCGCTTTCTAATGTCGATGCCAATAATAATGGAATTGATGATGTCTTTGGAAACGGAATAACACCAGCGGATAATGATACAGATACCATTCCTAATTATCTCGATTTAGATTCGGACAACGATGGAATTCATGACTTAGACGAATCTGGAAGTAATGCCACTGATTCTAATAGTAATGGAATTATTGATAGTACCAATTTTGGTACCAATGGTTTGGCCAATGCTTTGGAAACAACTCCAGATAGTGGCGTTTTAAATTATACTTTAGCCAATACGGATGCCGATGGAATCTTTAATTATATTGAATTAGACAGCGATAATGATTTGTGCAACGATGTCATCGAAGCAGGATATTTGGATAGCAACGGTGATGGTCTTTTAGGCGGAATAGTTCCTCCAACTGTTAACCTAAATAACGGAATTGTAACCAGCGGAACGGGTTATGGAAATCCGAATATAAATTATATTACCGCAGCACCCATTGTTATAAACAATCAGCCATCAAGTAATTCATTTTGCGAATTACAAACTGCTACTTTTACCGTAACTTCCAATGCAGTAACTTCTTATCAATGGCAACTTTCAACCGATAATGGAGTTACTTGGAACACTATAGTAAATAATGCAACCTATACAGGTGCTACTACAGCAAGTTTATCGGTTGCCAATGTTTCACCAACAATGAGCGGTTATCGATACAGAGTGTTTCTAAACAAAAACGGAAATACCTGTGGTTTGTTTTCGGCAGTAGCTATTTTAACCACCTTTCCATTACCTGTAATTACAACACCAATTACTCTGAAACAATGTGATAATGATTCTGATGGAATTTCAATTTTCAATTTAACACAAAAAAATGATGTGATTTCCGCTAATAATTTGAATGAAACATTTACCTATTATACCACATTTGCAGCAGCAACTACTGAAAATGTTACTTTTTTAATCCCCAATCCTCTTGCTTATACTTCTGGAACCGCTACAATTTATGCCAGAGTAGAAAATAGTAACGGCTGTTTTCGTGTGGCTACTATAAATTTAATTGTTTCCGTTACTCAAATTCCAGCCAATTTTGTCATTCCAAATCAATATCTGTGCGATGATTTTCTCGATGCTGTTAATGACGATAGTGATGGAATCTCTGGACCTTTTAATTTTAGCAGTATAACAACTAGTCTATTAGCCATTTTACCTAATAATATTTCTATTAAATATTATAAGTCCGAAGCTGATTTCCTTGCTGAAACTGATGCTTTGGGTAACTCATTAGCCATTGCAAATACTACAAATTATAGAAACATTGGTTTCCCAAATGTGCAAACCATATGGGTTCGTGCCGAGAGTACTTTGGACAATTCCTGTTTTGGGTTTAAAACTTTTAATGTAGTTGTCGAACCTGTTCCTACTGCAAATCCTGTAAATCCTTTAAATTTAATTCGTGAATGCGATGATGATCAAGATGGTATTTATGGTTTTGATACTTCAGGAATTGAAGCTACTGTTTTGAACGGACAAACTGGAGTTAATGTGAAATATTATAGATCCAATGGTACACAAATTGTGCCTTTTCCTAATCCGTTTTTTGTAACAGGAACTGAGACTATCACCATTAGAGTTTCCAATAATACAACCCAAACTGCTGGAGACCCTTGTAATGATGAAGTTCAACTTCAATTTATTGTAGATGATCGACCCGAAGCATTTGCCATTGACCCTATCTTAACTTCCATTTGTGATGATGAACCCAATCCAATTGACCAAGATGGATTAATTGATTTTGATACAAGTACTTTTCTAAATACCATTATTGGAGCACAAACTGGCTTAAATGTATATTATTATGATCAAAATAATGTGCTCATTCCAAGTACAACTCCCAATCAATTGCCAAATCCGTTTAGAACGGGAACACAAAACGTTAAAGTGGTTGTCGAAAATCCAATTAATACAAGTTGTCCAGCACAACTAATTATACCATTTATTGTAAATCCAACACCAAAAATTGACCAACAAGAAAAGGTAGTTATCTGTCTTCCTGATACTGAAATTACTCTTGATGCTGGAATTCTTGATGGGACACCAACTTCTGATTATACCTATACATGGTATTTCAATAACGCGATTATAACTGGACAAACGAACCCTACTTTAATAGTCAATACAACAGGAATTTATAAGGTAGAAGTTACCAATGCTTTTAATTGTTCAAAAACAAGAACTATAACCGTAATAAGTTCGCAAGCTCCTACAAATATTGAAATTGATGTTGTTGATTTATCAGATTTTAATTCAATAACTGTCAATTTAACGGGTTCCGGAACTTATGAATTTGCGATTGATGATGTTAATGGGCCTTATCAAAGTAGCAATATATTTAATAATGTTCCCATTGGGTTTCATGAAATTTATGTCAGAGATAGAGATGGTTGTGGTTCAGTTGGTCCCATATTAGTTTCTGTATTGGGAATTCCAAAATATTTTACTCCAAATGGTGATGGATATAATGATTATTGGAATGTAAAAGGGGTAAGTGCATTAATTAATTTTTATTCGACCATATATATTTTTGACCGATTTGGAAAACTATTAAAACAATTAGGAACCACAAGTCTGGGTTGGGATGGAACATATAATGGACGTCAAATGCCTGCTGATGATTATTGGTACTCTATTCAATTTGAAGATGGTAGAAGTGCCAAAGGACATTTTGCATTAAAACGATAATCATAATGAAAATTAGTATTGTAGTTGCATTATTTTTCACTTGTTTCCTCTATTGTCAAGTTCCAAAAGTAAGTAGTGGCAAAATAGAACATTTTGAAAACTTCAAATCCAATTTTGTTGATGCCAGAAATATAGACGTTTGGTTACCCGATGGTTATTCGGATAAAGAAAAATATGCAGTGCTTTACATGCATGATGGACAAATGCTTTTTGATGCTGATATCACTTGGAATAAACAAAGTTGGGAAGTGGATGAAGTGGCTGGGAAATTAATTACAGAAAATAAAACACAGAAATTCATCGTAGTTGGTATATGGAATAATGGCGAATACCGTCATTCGGAATATTTCCCGCAGCGCATTATTAAAGATATTCCCGAACCAACAAAAAAAATACTGGTTGAAGAACAATTAAAAAACAAACCACAATCGGATAATTA
>Ga0208722_1000364_pt1 | contig 12732 bp, 12 predicted proteins | sample LakMenEpi21Sep11_FD_150722 | JGI IMG/M metagenome (GOLD analysis project Ga0208722, IMG submission 150722) | Freshwater microbial communities from Lake Mendota, WI - 21SEP2011 deep hole epilimnion (SPAdes) | ecosystem: Environmental > Aquatic > Freshwater > Lake > Epilimnion/Euphotic zone ... | reverse complement strand
TTTTTTCTCAGACTGAACTTTTCAGGATAATCCCAGCTCAGTAATTGTAAACCAGAACATTTAGCAAAAGCAATAGCATCAGATGTAAAACGATTGTTTGTTACAATCCAACATGCTGAAATTACATCTTTTTTAGAATAGATTTTATGGCTTCTGTCTTTCAAATCATTAAATCGTGAAAGGATATACAAAGGTACTTTCACATCAGAATTGGCATCTTTACCTGAATGAAATTTGCATTCTACCATTTCTATATAATCATTTTTCTTGATGACAACATCTACTTCATGACCTACGCATTTACCTGACAAAAAAAGATTTGTTTGAGCTAAATAGCCCTCAGAAACAAATAATCTGGCTATGAATTTTTCGAAAAAGAAACCTGCAGGTCCAAGCAACTGAATTGCTGCACGCAAATTATATCGAGCTGCGTGTGAGTTAGATGATTTTTTTAGTAAAGCAAAAGCTAATTTGTAGATTTTTTTTGTGGAAATACCTTCATAGATTTGATTTTCTATAGTTTGTAAAACTTCGTCAACTATATTCTTATTTGCTCCTGATTTAAGCAAAGAACTTTTGAGTTTTTCTCTATTAAAATCAACAATATTACCTGAATGTTTTACAATTTTCATGGTAAGGTATATTAAGTTTCCGTTTCTAGAATTTTAGTAAAGTTACGAAATATAGCTTACTTTTTGATTTGTTTTTGGTAATAAAAACCTGGAATGAAAAGAAGTATAAAAATGGGTTGAATAATAAATCTTCTGATATAAAATAAGGTCATTTTATGCTCTTCTCCAAAAAAAGTGAGGACAAAAATGAAGCTTATCATTAAAACCGAACCCAAAATCATATAAACCAAAATAGAAAATTTAATAATTTTGGTATCTTTAAAAATCACGTACAACAGCAACAAAGAAATCACAGAATTAAGGTAAAACCGCATTCCCAAACTAAAAAACAATTTGAAAATATTGAATTGTGGAAAAGGTAAATGAGAATACTCACTTTTATAATAATTCAAAAACGGATCGTAGAATAATGTTTCTTCAAAAGCTCTAATTAAAACTAGAAGCAGTACCAAAAACAATGACCAAAATAACTTTTTTTTATTTTTTAGTAGTAGCTGTAGCATGATTAGAATATTTATTAACCCAAATAACCCACAATAAAAAAACAACACCATAAATCACCAAAGGAAAAATAACGCCATGCAAAATATGCTCCATCTGAGGAAAATGATACAAAGCAATGCACAATAACGCAATTCTGCCAATATTCAAAACATGAATTATGATGCTTCCAAGGAGTAGAAAAACAATAGTGTTTTTTAGTTTTCCAGTAAACGCAATTACAAAAGCCAAGAATAAAATAATCACACTCAGCGCATTACAACCTTCAATTATTCTGGATATGTACTTATTGTGATAAAATATTTTTACACTTGGTTCTTTTAAGTGAGGCATCGAATAGGATTGTGAATCTACCCAAGACAATACAGTTACCGTTTGATCTGCTACTAGTTGTGTAAAAGAATCAACTTCGTTCTTTGAAGAATCAAAGCGGTTCAAATAGGATTGATAGATTATAGTGAGTATTAAATAGCTCAACACAAACTTTCCAAGAAAAAGCAAAAAAGGTTTGTATTGCAACAGCAAATTTTTCAATGTAAAATTTTTAACAAATTTATATAAAATAAAAAAAGTGCAGTCCTTACTTTTGTAAAAAAATTGAATATGAATTTTGAAAACTTAAAACCTCAAGTCATCACTATTCTTGCTGAAGCAAATTTAGAACGAGATATCAAATTAAAATTGCTTTGCCAGTTCTTATCGGACAATGTGGATTATTATAACTGGGTTGGGTTTTATTTTGCCAATCATGACAACAAAACGTTGCATCTTGGACCCTATGTTGGTGCCGAAACTGACCACACCGTAATTCCATTTGGAAAAGGAATATGTGGACAAGTGGCTGTTTCCAATCAAAATTTTGTGGTTCCCGATGTTTCAGCCCAAGATAATTACATTGCCTGTAGCTTTACAGTAAAATCAGAAATCGTTGTGCCGCTTTTTGTTAATGGAGAAAATATTGGTCAAATTGATATTGATAGCCATGTGCTTGACCCGTTTACCGAAGCCGATGAACGTTTTTTAGAATTTGTAAATCAGGAAGTTGGGAAACTTTATTAAAATTATTATGTTTGCTTTCTAATCCAAGCTACATTTTATGAAATCAAATTTATTTTCTTTATTGTTTCTTTTAATTTATTTTACTACATTTTCTCAAAATTCCAATGACAAAACAATTTATTTAGATTCTTTATGGAATGAGATTCCACAAGGGAATCATTACTACTATAGACTTATTAAAGATTATCACCTAGAAAAAGATAACTACAAAATATATGATTATTATAAAAGTGGAATAATTCAAATGGAAGGATATTCAAAATCAAAAGATTATATAAATTATGATGGAGAATTTACATGGTATTATGATAACGGAAATAAAAAAAAACAATTAAATTATACTGACACCAAACTCGAAGGCAAAGGAACAGAATGGTATGAAAATGGCTTAAAAAAAATGGAAGGCGAATACATCATTAATACTGAATCTTCACTTTCAGAACTAAAAATTAATCAGTTTTGGAATGCTGAAAACACGCATACCGTAATTAACGGAAATGGCATTTATGAGTGTACAGAAAATGATGTTTATGAAAAAGGAGCTATAAAAAATGGATTTCGTGATGGAGAATGGGTAGGTGAAAGCTATAAAATAAAGTATACGTTTAAAGAAAATTATGCTGATTCAAAATTAGTTTCTGGTATTTCTATTGATTCAAATAATGAAAGCCACGAATATACTTCAGTGTTTTTAAATCCAAAGCCTGAAAAAGATATGAAGCATTTCTATAAATACATTGGGGAAAAATTTAAAATTAATAATGAAGCAACCAAAAATAACATTTATGGCAAAATGTTATTTACGTTTGTTGTTGAAAAAGATGGACGAGTTGATGAAGTTAAGGTATTAAAAGGTTTAGGCTATGGTCTAGATGAAGAAGCAGTAAAATTAATAAAAAAATATAATAAATGGGTTCCTGGCGAAATTAGAGGCATAAAAGTTCGGGTGTTTTTTAATTTACCAATCGCTATTCAAAAAAGTGAGTAAATAGATTGGATATAGATTTTATTGCTTTATACTTTAAAGTTTTTTTCTGATAAAAAACAATTTACTCCTAAAACTTCTAAACTTTCAAACAAAAAAGTTGCCTAATAAAAAATAAAATGTACTTTTGCGCACGAATTAGGAAAAACCTATTTCATACATAATAATCATTTAAAATAATATTAGCATGTACTTAACTAAAGAAGTTAAAGCAGAAATCTTCGCTAAACACGGAGGAAAAGCAGAGAATACAGGATCTGCCGAAGGACAAATCGCATTGTTCACTCACAGAATTTCACACTTAACAGAGCACTTGAAAAAAAATCGTCACGATTATAATACGGAGCGTTCGTTAGTACTTTTGGTAGGTAAAAGAAGAAGTCTTTTGGATTACTTAAAGAAAAAAGATATCAACAGATATCGTGAGATTATTAAAGAATTAGGTATTAGAAAATAATACATATATAAAGAGGTGCGAAAGTGCCTCTTTTTGTTTTTACACAAAACCTATAAGGATTTAAAACCTTACAGGTTTGAATATTGAAAAAAAGTTTGGTTTTTCATTGGAATACAACAACTACAACAACACAACTATGCTGCTGACAGGCAGTGAAACCAATGTAAAATTAAAAAAGAAAATTTATGATTCCACAATTATTTGTTGAAAAAATCGATTTAGGTGATGGCAGAAGCATCACAATCGAAACTGGTAAATTAGCAAAACAAGCAGATGGTTCTGTTGTTGTAAGATGTGGCGACTGTATGCTTTTAGCAACAGCAGTATCTGCAAGAACATCAAACCCTGGCGTTGACTTTTTACCTTTAACGGTAGATTACCGTGAAAAATTTGCCGCTGCAGGACGTTTTCCTGGTGGTTTTTTCAAAAGAGAAGCTCGTCCTAGCGACAGCGAAGTGTTAACCATGCGTTTGGTGGACCGTGTTTTACGCCCGCTTTTCCCAGATGATTACCATGCTGAGACTCAGGTGATGATTCAATTAATGTCGCATGATGAAAACGTGATGCCAGATGCGTTAGCTGGTTTAGCTGCCTCGGCTGCTTTGGCAGTTTCCGACATTCCATTTTACAACCTTATTTCTGAAGTACGTGTAGCACGTGTGGACGGAAAATTTGTAATTAATCCAAGTAAATCCCAATTAGAGTTATCTGACATCGATATGATGATTGGAGCATCTTTAGATTCGGTTGCGATGGTTGAAGGTGAGATGAAAGAGATTTCAGAACATGAAATGGTAGAAGCTATCAAATTTGCTCACGAAGCGATTAAAGTTCAAATTCAAGCTCAATTAAGATTACAAGAAGCTTTTGGTAAAAAAGAAATTCGTTCGTATGAAGGTGAAGTAGAAGACGAAGAAGTTTACAAAAAAGTAAAAGCAACTGGCTATGACAAATGTTACGCCATTGCACAAGAAGCTTCTGGAAAAAGTGAAAGAGGCGAAAAATTTTCGGTAGTAAAAGCAGAGTGCCAAGCGTTGTTTACAGAAGAAGAATATGCTGAAAATAGCAACTTAGCCGGATTAGTTGGAAAATATTTCTACAAAACCAATAAAGAAGCAGTTCGTAACGTAATCCTTGAAAAAGGGATTCGTTTAGATGGAAGAAAAACAACCGAAATCAGACCAATATGGTGTGAAACCGATTATTTACCCTCTGTTCACGGTTCTTCATTATTTACTCGTGGAGAAACACAAGCGTTAGCAACTGTGACGCTTGGAACTTCAAGAGAAGCGAACCAAATTGATTCACCATCTGAACAAGGAGAAGAAAAATTCTACTTACATTATAATTTTCCACCATTTTCAACTGGTGAAGCCAAACCTTTAAGAGGAACTTCACGAAGAGAAGTGGGTCACGGAAACTTAGCACAACGAGCGCTGAAAAATATGATTCCGGCTGATTGTCCTTATACTATCCGAATCGTATCTGAAGTTTTAGAATCAAACGGATCTTCTTCTATGGCAACCGTTTGTGCTGGTACTATGGCATTGATGGATGCTGGAGTACAAATGGTGAAACCGGTTTCTGGAATTGCTATGGGATTGATTACTGATGGCCAAAAATTTGCGGTATTGTCAGATATTTTAGGTGATGAAGATCACTTGGGTGATATGGACTTTAAAGTAACCGGAACGGCTGACGGAATCACTGCTTGTCAAATGGACATCAAAATAGAAGGATTACGATATGATATTATGGAACAAGCGTTAGGTCAAGCTCGTGATGGTCGTTTACACATTTTGGGTAAATTAACCGAAACTATTGCTACACCAAGAGCCGATGTTAAAAAACACGCTCCTAAAATTATCATGAGAACCATTCCTGGAGCTTTTATTGGTGCCTTGATTGGTCCTGGCGGAAAAGTGATTCAAGAATTACAAAAAGCTACGGGAACGACTATCGTTATCAACGAAGTGGATGAGCAAGGTGTGGTTGAAATTCTTGGAACAGATCCAGACGGAATTGCAGCTGTCTTAGCTAAAATTGACTCTATCATTTTCAAACCACAAGTGGGCGAAGCTTATGAAGTGAAAGTCATCAAAATGTTAGATTTTGGTGCGGTTGTAGAGTATACCGAAGCTCCAGGAAACGAAGTATTGCTTCACGTATCGGAATTGGCTTGGGAAAGAACTGAAAATGTTACCGATGTTGTAAATATGGGTGATGTGTTTATGGTGAAATATTTAGGAGTTGACCCTAAAACTAGAAAAGAAAAAGTGTCAAGAAAAGCACTTTTGCCAAGACCTCCAAGAGATGAAAATGCGCCTGCGAGAGAAGAGCGCGGTCCACGTCCGGAGAGACGTGATGACAGAAAATAATATTTTTTGCAGATAAAAAAGGAAACCCCAATTCATGAATTTGAGTTGGGGTTTTTGGTGTATTAAAAACCTAAATTTGAAATGTTTTTCCAGTTTGTTATTAAGGTTCCATCGCTGCGATTTTGTTCTTGAATACCGGAATAAATTAAAACGGCTTTGTTCATTTTGCTCAAATGATTCCAGTATTTTAAATTCTTAAAAAAATCAGAATTAATTGTTTTACTCGATTTTATCTCTATCGGAGTAAGTAAATTTCCTTTATCTATTATAAGATCAATTTCATGACCTGTTTTATCCCTCCAGTAAAAAAGAGGAGGATTTATTCCTTGATTTGTATATTTTTTGACCATTTCAATAACAACCATTGTTTCAAAAATAGCACCTTTCAAAGGGTGATTTTCCAATTGTGAAATAGTTGAAATTCTTAAAAAAGAACAAACTAAGCCAGTGTCATAAAAATATACTTTTGGTCTTTTAACTATGGTCTTATTATAATTCTGAAAATGAGGTTTTAATAAGTAAATAATAAAACTACTTTCTAATATTCCGATCCAAGATTGAACCGTTTTTAAATCGACACCAACTTCATTGCTAATGGAAGTTAAATTCAACTCCTGACTTGTTCTTCCTGCTAAAACGCTCATGAACTTCTCAAAAATCAACAAATCTGAAACATTTTTAATTTGACGAACATCTCCTTCAATATACGTTTTGATATAATTTGGCACCCAATCTAATGAACTAATTCTTTGGTCATAAATTGGCGGATAAAAACCATTTACCATTACTTCCTCATCTGTTTCAGGTAGTAAATTTTCTGACAGTAATTCCTTTACCGAAAAAGGGAGTAAGTTTAAATAACCAACTCTTCCTGCCAGTGATTGCGAAATACTTTCTTGTAACAAAAAATTATTTGACCCTGTTAGTATAAACAACCCTTTTTGATGACTATTATCTAAAATTTCTTGCAAGTATGAAAATAGCAATGGGGTTCGTTGCACTTCGTCTAAAATAGCTCCGTTTGGAAGATTTTGCAAAAATCCTCTAGGGTCTTCCAACGCAAAATTTCTGGTATCGGGATTTTCTAGAGATAAATAGGGTTTTTCTGGAAATGTTACTTTGACTAAAGTAGTTTTTCCTGATTGTCTAGGGCCAATGACTGCTATTGCTTTAAATGTGTCTCCTAGTTGTGTTAATTTATGTTGTGCTGCTCTTTGAATCATAGTGCAAATATAGTATAATTATGGAAAAATGTGGAATTGAATTCCATATTTTTCCATAATATAAGAAAAGCACTTTCACCAAGACCTCCAAGAGATGAAAATGCTCCTGCGAGAGAAGACCGTGGCCCACGCCAGAAAAGACGTGATGATAGAAAATAATATTTTTTGCAGATAATAATGGAAACCCCAATTCAATAATTTGAGTTGGGGTTTTAACTTAATGTAAGTATATAGTTTTAATTTTTGTTTGCTTGTTTGGTTTTTTATGAGATTTTTTTAACTTTTGTTATACCATTATCCTATTTTAAAAAATTAATTTTACAACACTATTTTAATTCACAAAAATGTCAAAAACCGTTGGTATAATTGGAGCTGGAATTGGAGGTCTTGCATTATCAATTCGACTAGCCAATCAAGGGTTTAAGGTAACCATTTTTGAAAAAAATAGTTATCCAGGCGGTAAACTAAGTGAACTTAAAATGGATGGATTTCGATTTGATAAAGGTCCATCATTATTTACAATGCCTTCGTTAATAGATGAATTGACTAATTTGCAAAGGAGTGCTCATCAATTTGAATACCAGAAATTAGACGTGATAACCAACTATTTTTATCCAGATGGAACGCAACTAAAAGCATCTGCTAATTTGGAAGAATTTGCAGAGGAAGTACATTTAAAATTAAATGAAAAAAAAGCAACTGTTTTAAAACACATCAAGCGCAATGCCTTTTATTTTAAAACTACCGAGGATTTGTTTTTGAAACAATCGCTTCATCAACTGAAAAATTTTATCAATCTTAAGACGGTAAAAGGTATATTGTTTTCCCCATTCTTAGGTTTATTCAGTACAATGAATAATAAAAATGAACAAACATTTTCCAATCCTAAAACGGTACAATTATTTAATCGATTTGCAACCTATAACGGCTCCAATCCCTATAAAGCGTCTGCCTTGATGAATATGATTTCGCATTTAGAATTTAATCTTGGGGCTTATCTACCTATAAAAGGCATGCATCAAATTACAACCCATTTGGTCAAACTTGCAGAAGAGGCCAAAGTCACTATCAATTATAATGCAGCGGTTGAAACTTTAGAGGTAGGATCTAATAATCGGATAACTGCAATTAAAAGTAATGGTGTCAGTTACCCTTTTGATATTGTGGCAAGTGATGTAGATATTCACTTACTTTACAAGTATTTGTTACCAAAATCTTTTACGCCTAAAAAACTAATTCAACAAGAAAAATCAAGCAGTGCTTATGTTTTTTATTGGGGAATAAACAAAGAATTTGCTGCATTAGGACTGCATAATATTTTGTTTAGTGATGATTATAAAAAGGAATTTGATTATTTATTTTCAAAACAATTTCCGACTGATGATCCTACAATATACATCAATATTACTTCAAAATATTGCAAAGATGATGCACCAGATGGTTGTGAAAATTGGTTTGTAATGGTAAATGTCCCACATAATAAAAACGAAAGTATCAATTATGCTGCAGCTATTAGAAAGGATGTTGTTGCCAAAATTAATTTGATGTTGAAAACAGATATTGAAAAACACATTATTACAGAAAGTATCTTAAATCCTATTGATATAGAAAACCAAACTTCTTCTTTTGGTGGATCACTCTACGGAAACTCTAGCAACAATAAATTTGCCGCATTTTTACGACATGCCAATTTCTCTTCAACTATAAAAAATTTATATCTTGTAGGAGGAAGTGTGCATCCTGGCGGAGGTATTCCGCTGTGCCTTTATAGTGCGAAAATTGCCAGTCAAATCATAGTAGAACAAGAAAAGAAATGATAAAAACATATAAATCCTATTTATTATATTTCTTGATGCTGGTCTATGTTTCTGGCTCAATTGGGTTTGTTGTTAATCCACCTTTTTTTAGTCCTTTTACCCCGTATACCTTATTACTTACTTGTTTTGTTTTTTTAATTCATAGTCCAGTATCAGTCAAAAAATTCATATTCGCCTTTTTTTCTGTTGCATTTTTAGGTTTTATTATTGAAGTAATTGGCGTAAAAACTGGGTTAATTTTTGGAAAATATTCATACGGTAATGGCTTAGGCATTAAATTACTTGAAGTTCCACTAATTATTTCTATCAATTGGGCGATGCTTATTTTTGCCGGAATTACAACTGTTAGTCGTATCTTTGCCAATAAAATTACTGTTTTGATTGTTGCTTCTTTACTAGTTACAGGTATTGATTTACTGATAGAGCAAGTGGCACCAAAACTTGATTTTTGGGAATTTGAAGGTGGATTACCTGGTTTACATAATTATTTGGGTTGGATCGGAGTTGCGTTTTTTATATCGTACTTTTTTTATCCCACGATTATAAAAGGCAATCGCACTGTTTCATTAATAATATTGATTTTACAAATTATATTCTTTACTTCTTTATTTATATTTATTTAACATGGAAATAATAATTAACTGTAGCATAGTTTTAATTACTTTTATACTAACCGAATTTTCAGCTTGGGCAAATCATAAATACATCATGCATGGATTTATGTGGTATTTTCATGCTGATCATCACAAAAAAGACCATAAAAGTTGGTTTGAGCGAAATGATTTGTTTTTTCTTATATATGCTGTACCAAGTTGGTTACTCATTATGTTTGGAATGATGCACCAATATGCTTGGTACACTTGGGTTGGTTTTGGTATTTTACTTTATGGATTAGCGTATTTTTTTGTACATGACCTCATCATTCACCAGCGTTTTAAAGTTTTTACAAAAACAAAAAATGTTTATATTTTAGCGTTGCGTCGAGCACACAAAATGCATCATAAAAACACGGGTAAAGAAGGTGGCGAAAGTTTTGGAATGCTAATAATAAAAAGAAAATATATTGACGCTGCAATGAAGCAATCTAAAACATTAGCTGCATCATAGACTAAAACGAATAGCTAATTCTAAATATTCGATGCACATACGCAATATCAGTTCTTGACAATTTTTAATCAAAGCTCATTGATGATAAAATTGCATATTTTATAAACAAAACTCAAATGAGCCAAATAACGACTTGTACTTTTTTTAAACTCGATAGTTTTAGCAAAAAATTTTGGGCGCTTACACAAATGCAATTGGGTCACGCGCATTTAAAAAATATTCAGGGTCTAGTATTTTATAAGCTACTAGGTTCTGGAGCTGAAAATGGTTTTAGTTCAAAGCCCAACTTTGGAACGTATGCCTTACTAGGCATTTGGGAGTCAGAGAGCCATGCAACTAGTTTCTTTGAGAATAATTCATTCTTCAAAAAATACAGTTCGAAAAGTTCGGAGTCATTTACCATTTTTGCACACGTAGCAGAAGCACACGGAAAGTGGGACGGAAAGCAGCCATTTGTTTCTCATGCCACTTTGGCTATAGACAAGCCCGTTATGGTTTTAACAAGAGCCAGTATTAGGATTTCAAAATTGATTTCTTTTTGGAGAAAAGTGGGTAAAGTGAGTAAAAGTTTAGAAGATTACGAGGGATTAGCGCTGTCAATTGGTGTTGGCGAATGGCCTTTAATACAACAAGCTACGCTAAGCATTTGGAAAACGCAAGCCGAAATGATTGATTATGCCTATAAAAATGAAAAACATAAAGAGGTTGTGCGTCTTACTAGAAAACTCAAATGGTATAAAGAAGAGCTATTTGCAAGATTTATTCCTTATAAATTTGAAGGCAAATGGAAAGGTAAAAATGTTGTGAATTTTTTTGAGAATTAATAATATTTTCCAAATCGTATTAATATAATATTGGGTTCAAACAATCTATTTTTTTTGTCTACTCTTTTGTTATCTAAAAACTGATTTTTGTGTTGAGGTTTAACTTTTTACTATTTTTTGTAACTTTTACTTAACATGCAACGTATAATCAACTGAACACTTTAAAGTAAAGGAGATAAAATACATGAGACAGCTCAAAATCACCAAGCAGGTAACCAACCGTGAAACTGCATCCCTAGACAAGTACCTACAAGAAATTGGAAAAGTTGACTTAATTACTGCAGATGAAGAAGTAGAATTAGCTCAGAAAATCAAGGCCGGAGACCAAAGAGCGTTAGAGAAATTGACAAAAGCCAATTTACGATTTGTAGTTTCTGTAGCAAAACAATACCAAAATCAAGGGTTAACATTACCCGATTTGATTAACGAAGGAAATTTAGGTCTGATTAAAGCCGCTCAACGTTTTGATGAAACGCGTGGTTTCAAATTTATATCGTATGCCGTTTGGTGGATACGTCAATCTATTCTTCAGGCACTTGCTGAGCAATCAAGAATTGTTCGTTTGCCGTTGAACAAAATTGGTTCAATCAATAAAATCAACAAAATGTACGCTTTGTTAGAGCAATCTAATGAAAGACCGCCATCTGCTGAAGAAATTGCAAAAGAATTGGACATGACTGTAAATGACGTAAAAGAGAGTATGAAAAACTCTGGTCGTCACTTGTCAATGGATGCGCCGCTTGTGGAAGGAGAAGATTCAAACCTTTATGACGTTTTACGTTCTGGTGAATCTCCAAATCCGGACAGAGAATTGATTCACGAATCATTGCGTACAGAAATTGAACGTTCATTAGAAACCTTAACTCCAAGAGAAGCAGATGTAGTTCGTTTGTACTTCGGTTTAGGCGATCAACACCCAATGACATTAGAAGAAATTGGAGAGACTTTCGATTTAACTCGTGAGCGTGTGCGTCAAATTAAAGAAAAAGCAATCCGCAGATTAAAACATACTTCTAGAAGTAAAATATTAAAAACTTACCTTGGGTAAGTTTAAAATTCCAATAGAAAAATAACAAATTCCAACTTTGGAATTTGGTCCTGATGTTTCAGGATAAAAATTGGGATTTCACAATAACAACAGTCTGATTAACTGTTCGTTTTTTGATTGATGATTGAAACTCCGGCTGATTACCGGAGTTTTATTTTTTGCACGGCAAATAAAACTCCAGTCTGTTCTCCGCCATGGCGGATCGAGTTTCCGGAGTTTTATTTTTTTAATCTGAACTTGTTTCAGATTCTCATGGAACTTGTTTCAGATTCTCCAATCAATTTAAATTAGGGCGTGCCCCGCCGAGTCGGGTCAGGCTTTCGCTACTCGCTTTTTTAGTTATTACACAACTAAAAAGAGCTCAAACAAAGGCTCAATCCTTCACGCAATAGCATAATAATATTCAACGCTATATTTCTTTGCGAACTTCGCTTAAAAACCTTGCGAACTTTGCGGTTAAAAAACTAATTTTGTACACACGTGGTCATTTTGACCGAACTGTCGAAGTAAACAACACTAACAATGAAAAATACACTTATTGCACCATCTGTTCTTGCAGCCGATTTTGCCAACCTGCAACGCGACATTGAAATGATTAATAACTCTAACGCCGATTGGTTTCACATTGATATTATGGATGGTGTCTTTGTTCCAAATATTTCCTTCGGTATGCCCGTTTTAGAAGCGATTACAAAACATGC